>Ga0228634_1000288_pt1 | contig 42182 bp, 43 predicted proteins | sample 42DmetaG_FD_190063 | JGI IMG/M metagenome (GOLD analysis project Ga0228634, IMG submission 190063) | Seawater microbial communities from Monterey Bay, California, United States - 42D | ecosystem: Environmental > Aquatic > Marine > Coastal | place: USA: California | collected 2016-09-27 | reverse complement strand
ATCGCTTCTGCTTCTAATTCATCTAAATAATCTAATTTTTTCATTTTATTTTTTTTAATGTACAGACAGGTTGCAACCTGTCCGTACCCATTTTATCACGAATGCAATCCGCATTCTTTTTTATCACTTTGCTCCCACCACCATCTTCCGGCTCTAAAATTTTCTCCTTCTTTTACTGCTCTTGTGCAAGGCTGACATCCGATACTTACGAACCCTTTATCATGAAGGGAATTATAAGGAATATTATTCTTTTTAACGTCTTCTTTTACCTGCTCTAATTTCCAATTAAAAATAGGGTGAACTTTAATAATTCCTCTTTGCTCATCTTTTTCAATGATAGACATGTCTTTTCGGTTTTCTGAATGTTCAGAGCGCAAACCTGTAATCCAACATTCGACACCTTCTAAAGCACGATTTAAAGGTTCTACTTTTCGAATAAAACAGCATTCTTTTCGGTTTTCTAAAGAAGCGTAAAAACTTAAAGGCCCTTTATGAGTAAGCATTTCTTGAACCTTTTCATGTTTAGGAAAGAATACTTCAATATCTTTCTTATAACGATCAATTGTTCTGTTTAAAACACCATAAGTCTCTGGAAATAATCTTCCAGTATCTAGTGTGAAAACTCGAATCGGTAGGTTATTCGAAAAAATATGATGCGTTATTACCTGATCTTCCCAGCTTAAACTTGTTGAAAAAGCAACTTTATCACCAAAATGATTAACAGTTTCAGTTAGCACCTCTACAATAGACAAGTTTTCTTTTATATTAAAATCTTTACCCATTATTTATTTGTAACGTTATAAATTGTATGCCAATCTTCATGCGACAAATTAATCTCAGAAGCTGTTGCAGCATTTTTAATTCTGTCTTTATTTAAACTACCTATAATTGGCAATGCTCCTAATTTATTTATCCAAGCAACAGCGATTTGTTCAATATTAGAATTGTATTTCAAAGAAATAGACTCTAAAACAGATCGAATAGCCAAGGATTCACTATCGGTACCATTAAGCATCCTTCCTCCTGCCAAAGGTGCCCACGCCATAGGTTTCGCATACTGTTCTTTTACAAAATCTAGTCTTCCATCATGAATTGCAGAAGTATTAAAAAGATTTAGTTCTAGATGATTAGTAACGATATCTAAAGATAAATTACTTAGTAGTTTATGCTGAAAGACATTAAAACCTGAAACTCCTATATGTTTTACTTTTCCCTTCAATACTAAACCAGTTAAAACTGATACAACTTCCTCTATTTTCATTAATGGATCAAATTCATTTAACAAAAATACATCAATATAATCTGTTTTTAAAGCCTTTAACGAATCATCTACACTTTTATTAATATACTTTTCATTTAACTGATTATATTTCGTTTTTCCAGTTCCAATTTCTTGAGATTTAAAACCACACTTTGAAAAAAGAACGATATCCTCCCTTTTAATTGATTTTGAAGTTAGAGCATCTCCAACCAAGCTCTCTACTTGACCAAAACCATATGCATTTGAAAGATCAAAACCGTTTATCCCAAGGTCCAAACAGAAATTAATAATCTCTTTTATATTATCTACCTGTAAATCTTTTGATTCATTCCACCTCCAAAAACTATAAATAGAATCTGAGGTTACAGGTCCCGAATCACTTAAAAAAACTTTTTTCATACTTATTTTTTTATTAAAAGACACTTTGAACTATTGTTTTTAAACTTATTGAAATAATTACAATACCAACCAATAACAACCCTTTTTTGATTGGAATTTTTGTTGAAAAATAAATTGACATTGGAGAAGCAATCATCCCTCCTATCACCAGACCAAATATTATTTGCCAATGATTTAAACCTATAAAGAAAAAGAAGGTAATCGTACTTGTTAAAGCAACAAAAAACTTTGCCAAATGAGATGAACCTACCGCATACCTTAAATGTCTACCACCAGCCAATAAAGAAGTAGTTACTATTGGTCCCCAACCACCTCCACCAACTGAATCTAAAAAACCTCCTGTAAAAGCTACAGGAGATAATTGCTTTATTTTTTTACGTTTTTTAGGAACCCTAAGTGTCTTCACAATTATCAATACACCTAAAATTAAAGTATATACAGCAACCAATGGACGAATCAATGAGAAATACTCTTTACTTACAAAAGAAACAGTAATAACACCTGCAACTGCGCCTATTACACCAGGAAGCAATAAAGCCTTAAACATCTTCTTATTGATGTTTTTATGTCTCATATAAACCAAAGAAGAAGAACCTGTAGTAAATATTTCTGAAGCATGCATACTTGCACTTGCAATAGCTGGCGTTATAAAAGGTATACCCAAACTTAAAAGGAAAGTTGTAACACTAACACCATAGGCCATGCCTAATGCTCCATCAATCATTTGTGCAACAAATCCTATTAACAAATACCAACCTATATTTTCATCAAGATTCACTAGAATATCATTTCCTAGTTCTTTGACGCTGCTAAAAGGAATATACGATAGTAAAATATGACTCAAAAGAACTCCAATTATGATTAATAGAGAGTAAAGAGCAGCTTTTTTAATTTTAAAAAAAATCGTTTCTTGTTGATTAACCATATCTTTGGTTATTCTATTCAACGTTTTAATCTTTCTTTGAAAATCTCCCTTTAATTCACTTCTAATCTGATATAAATTTTCTAAAACCTCTTGTGTCTCCTCAGGGAACACATCATTTAAAGTCTCTTTAATTCGCTTTGCCATTGTAGGTGACTTCCCATTTGTTGAAATACCAATTTTCAAATTCCCTTTAGTTAAAGTAGAACCTAGATAGAAATCACAAAGTTCAGGTTTGTCAGCAGCATTATATAAAAGTCCCTTGGCGTTTACAATCAATTTTATCTCATACGACTTTTCAATATCATTTAAAGCAGATATAACAATATTTTTTCCTTCTAAATAACTAGGATTAAATTCATCTTGAATTAAGTCGACATTTGAAAGACCTCCTACAAAACGTCTTAATTCATCTGTAAAACTTAAAGAAACAATTGTAACCTTTGCTTTTGGTGAATTTTTTAAAATTGCAGATAGTTTTTCAAGACCAACACCCCCACCACCAACTATTAAAACATTAAACTGATTAAGTTTAAGGAAAACTGGAAATAATTCATTTACAGATATGTTATCAGTATCAGTCATTTATTAAATTATTCATTACTTATTCAAAACTTCAGTTAAAATTGAGTCGTATTTATTTTGTAAATCTACCACATCACCTATTAATATAACAGCCGGCGTTTTAATCTTTTTATTATAGATTTTATTTTCAATATTAGAAATCAAACCTTTAACGGTAACCTGACTTGAAAGAGAACCATTACTCACAACAGCAATCGAGGTCCCTCCTCTACTATTTTCCTTGTATAATTGACAAATATCAGCAATTTTTGATAAGCCCATTAAAATAACAACCGTACTATTTGAATTAACTGCATTTCTAATTTCAGGATTAAAAGATCCATCAGACAATGTACCTGTTAAAACATAGAAGCTATTACTCAAATTTCTATGTGTAACAGGTATGCCAGCAAGAGCCGGAACCGAAATTGAACTTGAAATACCTGGAACAACATCTGTTTTAACTCCAAAAGCTTCAACATATTGAAGTTCTTCAAAACCTCTTCCAAAAACAAAAGAGTCACCACCTTTTAACCTTACAACATTACCATATTTAAAAGCATTCTCCACTATTAAAAGATTTATATCTTCCTGACTAAAAGACTTAAACCCTTTTCTTTTCCCTACAAAAATATGTTTGGCATTAGGAGCATTCTTTAACAATTCTTCATTTACCAAAGCATCATAAAGAATAACATTCGCTGTTTTAATTGATTTTAAACCCTTTACGGTAATCAAATCAACATCACCTGGACCAGCACCAACTAAAGTAACTTTAGGGTTTACTATATTACTACTTCTCATTTGATTGCTTTTTAAACTCTCTAAATATCTTTGCTTCATCTGTAAAGTTTTTCATTTCTATAAAATATTTTTCAGCAAACTCTTTAGATGCTTTAGACTTGTTAATCCTCAATATAAAATCACTAAAAGAAGCATGTTTAAAAAATGAAAACTTATCATTTTTATGAAGGTCAAAATCATTAATAATACCAATCTGAGTATTGCATTTTACCTTTTCCTCTAGCAATAGAGCCTTAGCAGTTTGAACTGCTCCTGAATATGCATGATAAATTGCGGCTGCAAAACGATCCTCTGCTAAAGAATTAAAAGCATTATCCAACTTCTCTTCTGCATCAAAAATCAAAGTACCAACTAAATCAATCATCACTCCAGCACATTCACCCACACCAATTTGTGTCTTGAATTGCTCCTCATGTCCCCAATCAATAAAATCCTCATCTTTTAATGTAGAAACATCCGTTAAAGGTTTTAATAAATCATAAAAGTATTTATTCGATTTTCTATCATAATACTCATTAAAACTTTCATTTTCTAACTTTTCTAATTCATAATCATTCAAAAGAAATCTAACAACATTTAAAACCCTTTTACTCGGAACTTTTATCACTTTTTCTGCAATCCTTCCAACACCGTCTCCAACTCTACCACCACCTAATAAAACTTGTAAAGCAGGTAAAGTTTTTCCATCTACTTTTTGAGAACTACCATGAAAACCTATTTGCGCTAAACCATGTTGCCCGCAAGAATTCATACAACCACTGATTTTAATCTTAATATCTTGATTAAAAACCAATTCAGGGTATTCATCTACAACAACACTTTCAATAACTTTCGCTACAGTAGTAGAATCAGAAATACCTAGATTACAAGTATCCGTACCCGGACAAGCGGTTATATCAGCGACACTATTATACCCGATAGCAGCCAAGCCTATAACTTTTAATTCATTGTATAGTTTCTCTAAATTTTCAGGTCTAATATATTTTAACAATATACTTTGATCAATCGTGAAACGAATATCATCTTCCCCATATTTAGAAACGACATCTGCTAATTCCCTTGCTTGATCTGTAGAAAAATTACCTATTAAAACTTTTAAAAACACAGCAAAATAACCAGTTTGTTTTTGCTCTATCACATTTGTTTGCACCCACTTTTTATAACTGAAGTTAGTAACTGAATTTAAATATTCATCCTTAGTAACAACCTTTCCTTCAAAAACATTTTCTCTATTCTGCTCTACAATTTTTAAATCTGAATCTTGATATTGTACCGCTAGTCTTTCCTCTTCAACAATCTCTAAAAACGCTTCAATTCCTAACTTTGAGATTATATATTTCATCCTAGCCTTATGTCTTGAATTTCGCTCTCCATAGCGATCAAAAACCCTAATTGAAGCCTCGATAAAAGGTAGTAACCCTTCAACAGGTAAAAAATCAAATGCAACTTTTGCTAAAAAAGGTTGAGCTCCTAACCCTCCACCAACTAACACTTTAAAGCCTTTTACACCATTCTCAACTTTGGGAATAAATCCAAAATCATGAATAAAAGAGCAAGCATCATCCGTATCATTTGAGCTAAAAGAAATCTTTATCTTTCGTCCCAACTCTTGTCCAAAAGGCTTTCTTAAAAAATACCTAAAAACTAAATCAGCATAAGGCGCAACATCAAAAGGTTCATGCTTGTCAATTCCTGCGATAGAACTGGCTGTTACGTTTCTAACTGTATTACCACATGCCTCCCTTAAAGTAACATCATCTTTCTCTAATTCAGACCATAATTCCGGTGTTCTATCTAAACTCACATAATGAATTTGGATATCTTGTCGTGTAGTAATATGAAGTGTACCAGTACTGTATTTATCCGCAACATCTGCTATTCTTGTCAATTGATTAACTGTCACTTTACCGAAAGGCAACTTGATGCGTATCATTTGTACACCTTGTTGACGTTGTCCATATACTCCTCTCGCCAACCTTAATGATCTAAATTTATCATCATCTATCTGACCATTTTTATGAGCAGCAATTTTTTTACCTAATTCAACAATATCCTTTCTTACAATTGGATTTTCAATTTCAGATATAAAGCTTTCCATTTTTTATTTAATATTTATAATTAAAATGTCCTTCAGTTTTTAATAGATGAACTTTTCAACTTTAGCTAATAATGAATTTATTCCTTTTTCTAAAAAGCAACTCGTAGATGTTATCCTGATATATTCCACTATCGCTTTTCTAATTAAATAGAGACAAATCTAGATGAACTTTCCTAGATAAAAAAGAAAAACACGAAAAACAATTTACAAAATCCATGGATTTAATAGACTAATAACAATAAAGCAATGTAAATCAATTAATTACTAATTAAAAAAATATTAAAAAATCATGAAATAAACCTAGACTTTTCTTCTGAAGAAGGAATTCTACAAGAATTAGAGGCAAGTTTTAATCTATTTTTAGCAATTATATCATATACAAAATCACGTATAAAACGAGGAATAATTTTAAAAACTACTAAAAAAGGGTACGGGAATTTTAAAAACTTAACAACTGAAAGAGCACCATTAGATTTACTCTTTAAATTTCCATTAGAATAAAAATAAAATGTAGATAAATCAGGTTGCTCCTCTCCTATTTCATTAAAAAAATCAACGGTAAAAGGTGACTGTATTGAAGCGTAATGGATAGACCCACTCCTATCATGATCTAGCAAAAACTGAATAGTAGCTTGACAAAAACCGCATTCACCATCATAAAAAACAATATTTCTCTTATCCATAATTAAAAAATAACACGCTATCCATTTCAATTTTTTAAATTTACAAAAAAATTAAACTAACAAATAATGATTAAGCATATTTTAACTTACTTTATAATATTCTATTCGCTAAATCACACTTACGCACAATATAATGAAACAATAAGAACAGGTAGACCTGGACAAGGTGTAGGCTCCTTTGCAGTAGGAAAAAGAGTTTTACAAATGCAAACTGGATATGATGTTGGTAGTAATATTAAGGATAATAATTACCAATTTTCAAATGTAAATACAAATATCAGATATGGCGTTTTAGAACGACTTGAAATAAACTCTGCATGGGCCTATCAAACTGAAAAATTAATAAGTCAGAAATTATCTGGATTAACATTAAGCACTTTAGGGACAAGACTTCACATACTAAACCCAACAAAGATGTTACCCTCAATCTGTATTCAAATATCTGCAAAACTACCTTTTAGAACTGGTGATTATTCAGCAAAAAATATAGATATAAAAAGTTTATTATCTCTAACAAAAAACTTTGGCGATAACTCAAGTTTATTAATAAACTTAGTTCACAATCAATCCAACAATACGAAAATAAACTCTTGGAATTATGTTATAAATTATGGCTACAATATTTCTGAAAAATGGGGCGTATTTATTGAAAATTATGCTAACTTTACAAAGAACCATTTTGTTAATTATTGGGATACTGGTTTTAGTTACCTTGTAAATAAGAACCTACAACTTGATGCTTTTGGAGGTACAAGTCTAAATAAATCAGAATCCGATTTTTTTATCAGTATTGGTTTTTCAGGAAGAATTGTTTCATTGAGGAAATAAAAACTAATAAAATGACATTTTCAATCATAGTTACGTTATGTATTTTAATTTTAATCGCCTATTTATTTGATTTAAGCTCCAAACATACTAGAATACCTACTGTGATTTTCTTACTTGTTTTAGGTTGGGGGGTTCATCGATTAACGGACCTTTTTCAATTAGAAATACCTGACCTAAACCCTCTCCTACCAATCTTAGGTACTATTGGTTTAATTTTAATTGTTCTTGAAGGAGGATTAGAATTGAAGCTAAAAAAAAGTAATAAAGACACTTTAACAAAATCAACATTTTCCGCTATTATTTCACTTCTCTTATCCATGTTTGCAATTGGTTATGCGTTTCACATATACACAGGAGAGAACATAATGACTTGCTTCATAAATGCCATACCTCTTTGTATCGTTTCAAGTGCTATTGCGATTCCTAGTGCAGAAAATATGTCTAGAGATAAAAAAACTTTTATTATTTATGAGAGTAGTTTATCTGATATTTTTGGTGTAGTTCTCTTTAATTTCTTTTTAGTAAACCAAATAATTGACCTTAATGCTGTTGGAAACTTCTTTTTAGAAATCTTGATTATGTTAGCAGTTTCTATTGTTGCTAGTACACTTTTAGCCTTACTTATAAAGAGAATCGACCACCACGTGAAATTTTTACCAATAATCATAATGATTATATTAATTTATGAAATATCAAAATTTTATCACTTACCAGCCCTTATATTCATTCTTATTTTTGGTTTATTAGTTAACAACATAGATGAAATCAAAAATAAAATTAAGTTCATGAACAAAATGAACACTGAAAAATTATCCAAAGAAGTTGGTCGATTTAGAGAAATTGTAATTGAATTTACTTTCTTAGTCAGAACGATGTTTTTCTTACTTTTTGGATATTTAATAGACACTCAAGCTGTTTTAGACCTTAAAAGTCTAATGATTGCTGGTAGCATAGTTGGAACTATACTACTTATTCGTCTTGTTTATTTATCTATTTCAAAAATTCCAATTTTACCCTTATTGTTTATTGCGCCAAGGGGGTTGATTACTATTCTATTATTCCTTTCTATACCTACAGCAACAACATTACCATTCATTAACAGACCATTAATGATACAAGTTATTCTATTATCTACTTTAGTTATGATGTTTGGTTTGATGTTTCACAAAAAAAATGAGGTTGAGATTGAAGTTGAAGTTGAAGTTGAAGATACAGATGAAAACATACATTAATATATTTTTATTCATTACTTTATCTTTTGCATCCGCAAGAGCAGAAGAAAAGTCACTCAGTAAAAACGAAGGTCATCCTGTAATCGGACTTTTTAAAGACACCTTATTTTTTCTTCACACAAAAGAAGGTAGTTTTTCAATTAAAGAAAGAGCGAATGCAATAACTAATAGAATTATAAAAATTAGCGAAGAGCCTTTTTTTAAAAAAGAAAACTTAAAATTACAAGAAGTCAATCAAGAAGTTGAGATTTCATACAACGATCTAATAATTTTAAACATCTCAGAAGATGATTCTAAAGAGGTAAACATACCAAAAGAAACTCTTGCTAATAATTACAAAACTATCATCGAAAATGAAATAAGTAACTACCATGAAGAAACAAGTTTTATTATTGTGCTTAAAGAAATTGGCTTAGCTATATTGACAATAAGCATAGTTTTGACAATTTTATTTTTTAATAAAAAAATATTTAGGTATACAGCTAATAGAATAACACTAGAGGAAAATAAAAAAATTAAGGGTATTCAAATTAAAAATTACACTCTTTTAGATGTTAAAAAAGAACTTCAAGTACTACTCAACATCAATCGTTTTTTTAAGTGGTGTATTAATATTTTAATTGTATATATATCCCTACCTATCTTATTTGGAATATTTCCATGGACTGAAAATTTAGCAAGTATTTTATTTAGCTATATACTTAACCCTATCAAAAACATTGGAAGTAACATTTGGAATTACATTCCAAACCTTATCACTATTATTATCATCTTTTTAGTTTTCAAGTATATTCTTAAAGGTTTACATTATCTAAAATCAGAGATTGAAATTGGTAATTTAAAAATCAATGGTTTTTACAAGGACTGGGCTAATTCTACTTATCAAATAATAAAGATACTTGTTTATGCATTCATGTTTATTGTAATATTCCCCTATTTACCAGGAAGTGATTCAACAGTTTTCAAAGGTGTTTCTGTGTTTCTAGGAGTTCTTTTTTCTTTTGGTTCAGCAGGTTCTCTTTCAAATATAATTGCAGGACTAGTAATTACTTATATGCGTCTTTTTAAAATTGGTGACCGAGTTAAAATCGGAGATGTGATTGGTGATGTGATTGAAAAAACACTTTTAGTAACTCGAATTAGAACCATTAAAAATGAAATCATTTCTATACCTAACTCATCTATTATGAATAGTCATACATTAAACTATAGTAGCGATGCTCCAGATAATGGATTAATACTTCACTCTACGGTAACGATTGGCTACGATGTTTCATGGAAAGAAATGCATCAATATCTAATTGATGCAGCACTTAGAACCAAACTAATTGAAAAGAAACCACTACCTTTTGTTTTGCAAACAAGTTTAGATGATTTTTACGTCTCTTACCAAATAAATGCATATACAAAAGCTCCAAACAAACAAGCTTTAATATACTCAGAGCTTCATCAAAACATTCAAGATATATGTAATGAGAATGGAATAGAGATTATGTCTCCACATTATAGAGGAATGAGAGATGCGAATAATATTAACATACCAGACAAATATAAGCCTAAAGATTACAAAACACCTCGTTTTAATGTTAATATCAAAGAATGAAAACTGAATTTAAAAATCAAACACTAAACGAAATTATTAATTTTTCATTAATAGAAATTGAAGGATACACGTTAAAAGTATCAACAATAATAATACTAACATTATTTATTCTTTTCTCTGCTGTACTTTTAAAAGTATTGAAAAAAATAATCTATAAATCTTCAAAATTTGATAGTGGTAAAAAATTCTCTATTTACAACCTTTGTAAATATTTTATAATTTTCTTTTGTATAATTATTTCTTTACAAATAATAGGTTTTGATTTATCAGTATTAATGGCTGGTTCCGCAGCGTTATTAGTTGGTATTGGTTTTGGACTGCAAAGTGTATTTAGCGATTTCATTTCAGGCATAATAATCTTGGTGGATGCATCTGTAAAAGTTAACGATGTTATTGAATTAGATAGTATAGTCGGCACTGTTAAAGAAATAAACTTTAGAACAACTACGGTTATGACTCGAGATGAAAAGCATATCATTATCCCAAACTCTGATTTAACAAGTAATAGATTAATTAATTGGACACATAGCCAAGTTACCTCACGTTTCGAAGTAGAGGTTGGTGTAGATTATAGTTCAGATGTAATATTAGTAATGGAGATCCTAGTAAAAGCTGTTGAAAATCACCCTATGGTTTTAAAAGAACCTAAACCTTTTGTTAGATTCACACAATTTGCTGATTCTTCTTTAAACTTCATCATCCTTTTCTGGTCAGATGATATTTTTAGAATTGAAAACGTAAAAAGCGAAATCAGAGTGGAAATATTCCGATTATTTAGAGAGAACAACATACAAATCCCTTTTCCTCAAAGAGTTCTTCACATGCCAAAAGAAGATTAAATCCCAACAGATTTACCAGCGATATAGGCAGTTGTCCAAGCAGCTTGAAAGTTAAAACCTCCTGTTACCCCATCAATATCTAAAACCTCACCTGCAAAGAAGACTCCTGGAATCACCTTACTTTCCATTTTTTGAACATTCACATTTGTTAAGGATACACCTCCAGCTGTTACAAACTCTTCCTTAAAAGTAGTTTTTCCAGATACTTCATACCTATCGTTCAATAAGTTATTTATTAATTTATTTAAGGACTTTTTACCGATTTCTTTCCATTTTAGATGAATTGATATACTAGATTTATCAAGAATAAAACTCCATAAACGATTCGTCATTGGGAAAGGATTGAAATTAATCACCTTTTTATCCCCATTCTCTTTTACTATTTTTTCTATTAGAAACTGAACATCTTCGGCTTTTTTATTATTTAGCCAGTTCACTAAAATAGAAAATTGATACCCTTTATCCTCTAAAATTCTTGCTCCCCATGCAGACAACTTCAAAATTGCAGGACCACTCATTCCCCAATGAGTAACTAGTAAAGGACCTTTTGCTATAAGTTTCGTACCCTCTACTTTAACAGTTGTATCCTCAACTACATTACCCATTAATTCACAAATAGGATTCTTAGGCATATTAAAAGTAAATAAAGAAGGTAAAGGCTTTACTATAGAATGCCCTAAATCTTCTAACCACATTAATCCAGTAATCTTAGGTTGACCACCTGTAGTTATTATAACTTTATCATAAATAAATTCATTATCTTGAGAAAAGAGTCTAAAACCATTTTCAACAGTCTCTATCTTATCAACCCCTGATTTCATTTTAATTTCAATCTCTTTTTTCTTAGCATTTGAGATAAAACAATCTATAATAGATTGAGATGTATTTGATTTAGGGAAGATACAATTATCACTTAATGTTTCAAGAGGAACTCCTCGTTCTTCGAACCATTCAATTGTATCTTTAACATTAAACTGACCAAAAGCTTTCTTTAAAAAGTTCTCTCCTCTTGGATAATTCGAAGCTAATTCTTTAACATCAAAAGTAGCATTTGTGACATTACATCTTCCTCCACCAGAAATTTTAACTTTAGACAGTAGTTTATTAGACTTTTCAAAAATAGTAATACTATAATTTGGAAAATGTTCTTTTACAGATAAAGCAGCAAAAAAACCAGCAGCCCCTCCTCCTATTACAGCTATTTTTAAACCATCTTTCATCTAACAAAATTATTAAGGAAAATTGAATAAAACTTACTAATATCAGTTCGATTAATAAAAAAGTCAAAATTAATTTTATTTTTGAGTACAAGGCATACTTTATAATGATATCCAGTTATCTCGTGAAAAATGACGCAGTCATAAGAATAAAATTAACATAAAAAATGGTTGATAAAATAAGCCAAAAATTAAAACTAATTACTTTCAATATTGACTTTAGAGTTAGTTATAAAAAAAGAGGGGCAAGCTACTTATATCGCACCGCTCAACTTCCTACCTTTGCTACGTTCCCGTCCTGGAGGATTTGGAAGGAGCTGGTCGTACAAGACTTACCCCACAGCAAAAGTAATGAGATTTTTATAAATAACAACCTTTAAAAGGAAATTAATTTAAAAAAAAGCAGTTATGATACATTATTCATAACTGCTCGATAAATTAATGAACTAAAAAAATTAATTCTTAAACAACTTTAGTGATAATGATAATTTTTGTTTCAGCTCTGTCCTGTCTACTATATAATCAAGAAAACCATGTTCTAAAACAAATTCAGATGTTTGAAAACCTTCTGGTAAATCTCTACCAATAGTTTCTTTAACAACTCTTGGTCCAGCAAAAGCGATTAATGCTTCTGGTTCTGCAATATTGATATCTCCTAACATTGCGAAAGAAGCGGTTACTCCACCAGTAGTTGGATCTGTCAATAAAGAAATGTAAGGAAGTTTAGCTTCAGCCAGCTGCCCTAATTTTCCAGATACTTTAGCCATTTGCATCAAGGAAAACCCTGCTTCCATCATTCTAGCACCTCCAGACTTAGAAATAATCATAAAAGGACTTTTAATTTTTATAGCATGATCAATCGCTCTGGCAATTTTTTCCCCCATTACGGACCCCATAGACCCTCCTATAAATGAAAAATCCATACAAGCTACAACAAAGTCCTCACCATCTAACTTACCAGAAGCAGTTCGTATAGCATCTTTTAACCCAGTCTTTTTTTGAGTTGCAGAAACCCTATCTACATACTTTTTAGTATCTTCAAACTTAAGAGGATCACCAGATTTAATGTTTGCATCCAGCTCTTTAAACTTACCTTCATCAAAAAGTAGTTGAAAATATTGATCCGAACCAATTCTTTCATGATTCGAACAACGATCACAAACCCATGAATTTTTTTCTATGTCCTCAATTGTAAAAACAGTCTTACAATTAGTACATTTTTGCCAGAGACCTTCAGGTGTCTCTTTTTTATCTTTTGTAGAAGTCGTTATCCCTTCTGTTTTTCTACTAAACCAACTCATACGTAAATTTTAAATTCAAAAATTGAATTATTAAATATTATAATGTATTAACGTTATTTAAATCTTCAAAAGCTTTCATTAGTCTTTTAACAAATGTCAACTCACCTTCTCTCATCCATTTTCTAGGATCATAGTATTTTTTATTAGGTAACTCATCACCTTCAGGATTACCAATTTGAGTTTTTAAATAATCAACATTTTTAACTACATAATCTCTGACTCCTTCAGTAAAAGCAAATTGTAGGTCAGTATCAATATTCATTTTTATAACTCCGTAAGTTATAGCTTCTCTAATCTCCTCTAATGTTGAACCTGATCCCCCGTGAAAAACAAAGTCCACAGGATTAGCTTTTGTTTCAAATTTCCCCTGAACAAACTCTTGAGAATTCTTTAGAATTTTCGGTGTCAATTTCACATTACCTGGTTTATAAACACCATGCACATTCCCAAAAGCAGCTGCAATTGTAAACCTATCACTTACTTTCATTAATTCTTCATAAGCATATGCTACTTCATCAGGTTGAGTATAAAGTTTAGAACTATCTACATCAGTATTATCAACACCATCTTCTTCACCACCAGTAATACCTAGCTCTATTTCAAGAGTCATTCCGATTTTACTCATACGCTCTAGATACTTTTTAGATATCTCAATATTTTCTTCTATTGGTTCTTCTGATAAATCAATCATGTGAGAGCTGTAAAGAGGTTTACCAGTCTCTTTATAAAACTGCTCTCCAGCATCAAGTAAACCGTCTATCCAAGGTAATAGTTTTTTTGCACAGTGATCAGTATGTAGTATCACAACTGCACCATAAGCCTCAGCTAATGTGTGTATATGCTTTGCACCTGCTACAGCTCCTGCTATTGCAGCTTTTTCATTTTCATTAGATAAAGACTTACCAGCATTATATAACGAACCTCCATTAGAAAACTGTATAATGACAGGGGAGTTTAATTTTGCAGCTGTTTCCATAACTGCATTTACTGAACTAGACCCAGTTACATTAACAGCAGGTAAAGCAAAACCTTTTTCTTTAGCGTATCTAAAAATCTCTTGAACCATGTCGCCAGAAGCAACACCTGGCTTAATTGAATGAAGCATATTTTATCAAATTTATTAAGTAACAAAAGTAATAATTTATTTTTTATAACATCTGAATTTATATGAATTGAATAATAAAAGCATAAGGATTAACCTTTAATTTTACTCATTTTAATGATAAAGTTTAAAAAACATCAAGAATAATCTTAATTAGCGATATTAATCTTTTCCAAACACAAGAAGAAGGTTTTTTTCCTCTTCGTTTGTAAAATAATCTGATCTTGTACAGTTGTTAGTCCAAAAAAGTTTTGAATTCGTCGACATTCTTTGCACATTAGAAAAACCCATATAATCTTTTTCAAAACCGTATATAATATAGTTACCCCCTAGATCAAAATCACTTGAACATGCAGCTCTATTAACCCCTGTAACAACTGAAACTGTATCACTATTTAAGAACCCTTTATAAGTTTTTAATACTAATACTTTATATACTTTTACATTAAAACTCCAATAACGTGCAAAAGTATTTCTAGGGTCTCCGATCAACTTTACCCCAAGGGTGTCTAATTTATTAGTATAAGAAAATGATAATACTTTTGCTTTAATTACATAGTCTGATTTTGAGACATTTTCTGCAACTGAACCACTAGGAAAACAGTTACAAGCAAAAGAATGCAAACAAACAAAAAAGAATACAATACTTACTAAACTAGTTTTCAAATTATTTATATTTTAAAGACAAATCTAATGAATTTGAAAAGAAAGTAAGAAACAAAACATAAAAAAAGCTCAGTCGTTAAACTGAGCTTTATTTAGTAGCGAGAGAGAGATTTGAACTCTCGACCTCAGGGTTATGAATCCTGCGCTCTAACCAACTGAGCTACCTCGCCATTTTGGTTTTGAGGTTGCAAATATAAGAGTATTTTCTTTTTAACCAAAGAATAAAATAAATTTAATCTTAAGTATAAATTAAACTCCTGATTAACAACTAGAAAAACCAAATTTTAATTATGGGAATTTTGGGAATTTTTGAAAATCAGGTTGCCTCTTTTCCAAAAATGCATTTTTACCTTCTTGTGCTTCTTCTGTAAGATAATACATCAAAGTTGCATCACCAGCTAACTCCATTAATCCATGTTGACCATCTAATTCTGCATTTAAACCACGTTTAATCATTCGGATAGCCAAAGGACTTCTTGTCATAATTGTTTCACACCACTCCATTGTAGTCTTCTCTAATTCATCAAATGATACAACTTTATTTACCATTCCCATATCTTCAGCTTCTTTAGCTGAATATTGATTACACAAGAACCAAATTTCACGTGCTTTTTTCTGTCCAACACTTCTTGCTAAATAAGAAGACCCGAAGCCTCCATCAAAACTTCCAACTTTAGGACCAGTCTGACCAAATATAGCGTTTTCAGAAGCAATTGTTAAATCACAAACAACATGAAGAACATGTCCTCCTCCTATCGCATAACCATTTACCATTGCTATAACAGGTTTAGGCATTGAACGAATCGCTTTGTGTAAATCAAGAACATTCAAACGTGGAACACCATTTTCAGATATATAACCACCAACACCTTTAACATTTTGATCTCCTCCAGAACAAAAAGCTTTATCCCCTGCTCCAGTCAAAACTATTACGCTTATATCATTTCTTTCTCTGCAAATATGCATTGCGTCTAGCATCTCCATATTAGTTTCTGGTCTGAAAGCATTATAAACTTTAGGTCTATTTATAGTTATTTTTGCTACACCATTACAAAATTCAAATTTAATATCGGTATAATCCTTAATTGATGTCCAATTATATTGAGCCATAATTTCATTTTTTTAACAAAAATACAAAAAGATTTATATCAAAAATCACGGAATAGCAATTGATAAACATATTGTTTGAAAGAGTAGCATCATTAAACTTATTAATCGAAAATTAAATGAATTATTAAAATTGTCAATTTAAGAATCAAGCTATTTGTTTAATAATGTGATTTACCCTACTTTTGCATCAATAAAAATTATAACAATATGTTTGAGAATCTTACCGGTAAGTTTGAAAAAGCGTTTAAAGTATTAAAAGGTCATGGTCAAATAACAGAAATTAATGTTGCTGAAACGTTAAAAGAAGTTAGACGTGCGTTACTTGATGCCGATGTCAACTTTAAGACAGCTAAAGAATTTACAAATACTGTAAAAGAAAAAGCTATTGGTAGAGATGTCCTTACCACTGTTTCTCCTGGTCAGTTAATGACTAAAATCTGCCATGAAGAATTGATAGAATTAATGGGAGGAAATGAAGTTGAAATTAATACTAAAGGTAACCCAGGTATTATTTTAATGTCAGGACTTCAAGGTTCAGGTAAAACAACTTTCACAGGTAAACTAGGAAGTTACCTTAAAACAAAAAAAGGAAAAAATGTTCTTTTAGTTGCTTGTGATGTTTATCGTCCTGCAGCGATAGATCAACTTCATGTTTTAGGAGAACAACTTGGAATTGAAGTTTACTCTAATAAAGAAGAAAAGAATCCTGTTAACATAGCCAAAGATGCAATAAATCATGCCAAAAGCAAAGGGTTTAACGTTGTAATTGTAGATACAGCAGGTCGTTTAGCAATAGACGAACAGATGATGAATGAAATTTCTGAAGTTAAAAATGCTATCAATCCTTCTGAGACTTTATTTGTGGTTGATTCAATGACTGGTCAAGATGCGGTAAATACAGCTAAAGCATTTGATGAAAAAATTAACTTTGATGGAGTTGTTTTAACAAAGTTAGATGGTGATACACGTGGAGGAGCAGCTTTATCTATTAAATCTGTTGTAAACAAACCTATTAAGTTTGTAGGTACTGGTGAAAAAATGGATGCTCTTGATGTATTCTACCCTTCTCGTATGGCAGATAGAATTCTAGGAATGGGTGATGTTGTTTCATTAGTTGAATTAGCACAAGAACATTACGACGAACAAGAAGCTAGAAAGCTACAAAAGAAAATTTCTAAAAACCAATTTGACTTCAACGATTTCTTAGCTCAACTACAGCAAGTTAAGAAAATGGGAAATGTTAAAGACTTGATGGGAATGATTCCTGGAATGGGAAAAGCAATAAAGGATGTTGATATCAAAGATGATGCGTTTAAGTATTTAGAAGCAATTATTACTTCAATGACTCCTCAAGAAAGAGCTAATCCTGAGATTATAAATGGTCAACGTAAAAATAGGATTGCAGCAGGAAGTGGAACAAATATTCAAGAAGTTAATAAACTTTTGAAACAATTTGAAGACACTAAGAAAATGATGAAAATGATGAATAATCCGAAAGGGATGGCTCAAATGATGAAACAAATGAAAGGAATGCCTGGAATGCCAGGGATGTAATTTTCATAATAATTATTAATGAGAAAGGTTTAATATTTTGTTAAACCTTTTTTTTTATGGTCTATTTTTAGTATTTTAATGTGGTAAGTTAAACCTAAACTTTTGTGCTATGAAAGTAAATAATATCCATAAAGTAAACGAAGCGATTTGTACATTGAGGAATTTTATCGATTTGAGTGCACAACTCCTTCCCTATTTAATAGAACTCAAACACAATGCTAGAGATCCTGAAGAAGAAGAAGACTTAATAGAAATCAACAACATTTTTGAAAACTATAGTTTCGACAATAGAATTTCACTTTTATTGATGAATACTTCTATTATTGACACTATTCAGAAGTGCTACCATTTTATACTGAAAGAAAATCACTCAGAAATTGAAGCTAAAAAAGAGTTACACGCTTTTAGAATAGAACATAGACGTCTCAAAAAAAACTGGAAGTTTATCGATTCGAATTAACCAATATTCCTTAAATTCGTTACATGATTAAAACGAATGATCCAGGATTAGGCTCTATTTTTCAACAACCTGTTCGTCGATTGATGAATCCTGATGGAAGCTATAACATTGTTCGTAAAGGTGGTGTTAATGGTATTCGTGATTTTTACAAGTTTTTATTGGATATAAAATGGTATTGGTTTCTACTTTTAATCACATCCTTCTACTTCGTGATGAACCTCTTCTTTGCAGCACTTTACCTATATATTGGAATAGATCAATTACACATAACTAATGGGTATCAATCCGACTTTTTAAACGCATTTTTCTTCTCTTCTCAAACATTTACAACAGTTGGGTATGGATCAATTTCACCACAAGGAAAAGCAGCTGGTGTAGTTGCAATGACAGAAGCATTTTTTGGGCTATCTAGTTTTGCAGTTACAACAGGTTTACTTTATGGACGGTTTTCTAAACCATCTTTAAAGCTTAACTTCTCGAAAAACATCCTTATCACTCCTTTTGAAGGAGAAACTGCATTAATGTTTAAATTGGTTAACTTAAGAAGTAATGTGTTATTAAATACAAAAATCACTACACTGTTTATCATGGATAAAGGAGAAGGTCTAGAAGAGTTTAATAAAGATTACTTCAATTTAGAACTTCTAACAGATAAAATCAACTTTTTTCCTTTAACATGGACTGTTGTACACAAAATCACAAAAGATTCTCCACTTTATCAGCTTTCTATTGAAGATTTAAAAAAACGAAATGCCGAAGTAATTGTAATGGTAGAGACTTTTGAAGAGACTTTTGGTCAAATGATTATTCAAAAACACTCTTATGGTCAAGAAGAATGGCTCGGAGGTAAGAAATTTGATAGAAATTTCAGAATGGATAAACATGGTAAACTAACGCTTCATATCGATGAATTAGATAACATGATTGATATATAAAATCATCAATCAACAAATTAAAAATATATTAATGGCTATACAAAAATTCAACGCTCAAAAAGAACTCCCTATAATGGAATACTTTTACACCATTCAAGGTGAAGGTTTCTATAGTGGAAGAGCTGCATTTTTCATCAGAACTGCAGGTTGCGATGTAGGATGTGTTTGGTGCGATGTTAAAGAAAGTTGGGATGCAAATATACACCCATTAAAAACAATTGAATCCTTACTTTCAGAAGTTAAAAAAACAACTACTAAATTTGTTGTAATTACTGGTGGAGAGCCTGCTATGTATGATATTAGTCACTTAGTGAAACCATTACAAGAAGAAGGTATTGAAGTTGCTATTGAGACATCTGGTTGCTACCCTCTCACCTCTAAAATTGATTGGTATTGTTTTAGTCCTAAGAAATTTAAAGCTCCAGTTAACGAAGCTTATGAACGAGCTGATGAATTAAAAGTAGTAATTAGCCATCCTTCTGATTTTGAATGGGCAGAATCCCACGCTATAAAAGTAAATAAAGAATGTAAACTTTACCTTCAACCGGAATGGGAGAAAAGGGAACGGTTCTTGCCTTTAATTATAGAATACGTAAAAAAGAATCCTCAATGGAAAATTTCATTACAAACACATAAATTCATGGATATTCCTTAATTTAAGGAACTCTTTAAATAATTGAACATATAAAAATAAAATAATATGAACAAGCTTATTATTATCCTTCAACTTTTTCTACTTACAAGTTCTTGTTTTGCACAAAGTCAATATTCGATTTCAAGTAAAAAAGCAATTTCTTATTTTGAAGATGCAATGAAAGCACCGAACACAATGAATCTTCAAACAGGTATGCCTAATTATCCTAAAGGAATTGAGTTATTGTTAAAAGCAATCGACAAAGCTCCTGAATTTTGGGAAGCACATCTTGTAATAGCTGAATTTTATGAGGCAACCAAAGATTACCCTGAAGCAATTAAGCATTTTGAACAAGCACTTGCTATAAATCCAAATCATACTGTTACTGGAAGTACTTTTTTCTACTTAGCTAACGTACAGCAATTATCAGGTGATTATGAAGGGGCTATTAAAAATTTAAATCATTACGTTCAAAATAGAAACGCAAACCAAGACTTAGTTAATCAAGCGTATGAAATGATCGCAAATTGTGAATTTGCTAGTGAAGCAATGAAAAATCCATACCCTTTTGAACCAATCAACATGGGACCAGGTATCAACACTAAAGATCCTGAGTATTATCCAACTATAACAGTAGATGGTAAAACGGTTTTATTTACACGAAGAATTGATGACCAAAGAGTTCCTGTTTATAAAAAACAAGAAGACTTTTATTATTCTAAGTTAAGCGAAAGAAATATCTGGGGAACTGCAGAACCAATGCCTTCCAACATCAATACTGTTTTAAACGAAGGTGCTCCAACAATTGCTGCAGACGGAAGGTCTTTAATTTTTGTAGCTTGTTCAGACCAATCTGGTAACGATGATTATGGACAAGGAAGAACAGGTTATGGTAGTTGTGATTTATTTTACACTAAAAAACTTGGTTCAAGATGGACTAACCCTGTAAACTTACCAGGAAGTGTAAATTCATTCTCTTGGGAATCTCAACCATCATTATCATCTGACGGAAAAACACTATACTTTATAAGAAGGGTAAATCGAAGAGGTGAAGCTCCAAATACAGATATTTTTCTTACCCGACTTCAAAGCAATGGAAATTGGGGTAAACCAGAAAGGCTTCCATTTACAATAAATACTCCACAATCTGAAGAATCTGTTTTAATTCACCCTGATGGAAGAACGCTTTACTTTGCCTCTAGAGGACATAAAGGAATGGGTGGTTCAGATCTATACGTTTCCAGAATGGACGATGAAGGAAATTGGGGGAAACCAGTTAATTTAGGCTTTCCAATCAATACAAAATCAGATGAGAATTCATTAATGGTATCACCAGATGGAGAAGTTGGGTTCTTTGCTTCTGATAGAGAAGGTGGTTACGGTGATTTAGACATCTATTGGTTTAACATGCCAGAAAACTTGAGACCTACAAAAACACTTTATTTCGAGGGGAATGTTTTTGATTTAACAAACAGAAAACCTCTCAATGGAAAATTCCAGTTAATTGACTTAAAATCAGGTAAAGAAGTAATCTATTCTGAAGCAGACCCTGAAACAGGAGAGTTTATGGTTTCATTACCTGTCAATAGAGATTATGCGTTGAACGTCTCTTATCCAGGCTATAATTTCTTTTCTCAAAACTTTAACATGACTAATCCAAATAACCTTGAAGCAGTTCACATGGATGTACCAATGTCTCCATTATCAGATTCAAAACCTACAATTCTTAAAAATGTATTTTTCGATTTAGCTAAAGCTACATTAAGACCTGAATCTGGTGTAGAATTAAATAAGTTAGTTGAATTTTTACTCGAAAACCCAACGATACACATTGAACTTGGGGGACATACGGATACCAGAGGAGATGCAAACGATAATATGGTACTATCAACGAATCGTGCTAAATCTGTATATGACTATATTGTAAGTCGAGGAATATCTGCTGAAAGGTTGACATATAAAGGATATGGTGAAACTGTAAACATCAATAGCGATGACATGATCAGTAAACTTTCTTCTGAGAAAGAAAAAGAAGCAGCACACCAAGAAAATCGTAGAACAGAATATAAAATTATACAATAATGAAGCACCTTTTTCAGCTTGTACGACCATTAAACCTTATTATAATTGGTTTTACAATGTATAGTACAAGAATATTTTTGTACTTATACGAATTACAATTCAATGCTTCTATATTTCAAAAGTCTGGTGAAGAGCTAGATTTTTTCTTAATGGTTTTTTCAACCTTATTAATTGCAGCAGCTGGAAACATGATTAATGATTATTTCGACGTTCGAGCTGATCGAGTAAATAAACCTGAAAAATTAATTATAACTAAACATGTTAAACGAAGGGTTGCAATATTAAACCATTGGATATTAAATTTAATTGCATTTTCAATCGCTGTTTATTTAAGTGTTAGAAACAATAGTTTTTGGTATGTTTTTATACATTTACTTTCGATTAATGCACTTTGGTTTTACAGTCTATACTTCAAAAGAAGACCTTTTTCTGGAAACCTTATAGTTGCAAGTTTAACAGCTTTGGTTCCCATCCTTTGTGGAGTACATTTTTATGTTCACCATCAACTACCTCCAATTGAAAACATCACTTTTTCGAATAATTTAAATTATTGGATATACCACCTAACTTCAAAAGGAAACTTTATTTGGATATTAGCGATTTTTGCTTTTTTATCAAACATTTCAAGAGAAATTATCAAAGATATTCAAGATAAATCAGGAGACGTTTTATTAAATGCTAAAACAATTCCAATACTTTATGGAACAAGAAAGTCTAAATGGTTAGCTGCAATATTTTTAATGCTCTCCCCTATCTTCTTCACGACTTTATTTTTTGGTAAATACTCAAGTCAATTCCCTTTATCAACAAATGTAGGAATATTTCTACCTGTAATATTAGCTTTTATAGTTGACCTTATCGCTCTTGTTATTCTTTATAAAGCCAGAACTCGAAAAAAATTAAAACAATCAGATTTTTTAATCAAAATATCCATGTTACTAGGTTTAATCTTACCTTTTTACTGGTTATTATTTATCTAATTATGCAATCAAATTACAATATAGTACTTGGATCAAAATCTCCTCGAAGAAAGGAATTATTAGCTGGTTTAGGTTTTCACTTTACTATTAAAACAAAAGAAACTGACGAGTCTTTCCCATCTGATTTGAATACAGATTTAGTTGCTGAACACATTGCAAAAAAAAAGGCTGATGCGCTAGTGATGTATTTAACTAAAAATGAATTATTAATCTGCTCTGACACTGTAGTAATCATTGAAGATGAAATTCTAGGTAAACCTAAAAGCGAAAAAGAAGCCATTGAAATGCTTCAAAAACTATCCGGTAAAACACATAAAGTAACTACTGGTGTAGCTTTATTTAGTTCTCAAAAAAAACATTCCTTTTCCGTTACAACTGAAGTAACTTTCAAAAGGCTAAGCTTAGAGGAAATTAAGTTTTATGTATCACACTACAAGCCTTTTGACAAAGCAGGAGCTTACGGTATCCAGGAATGGATTGGTTATATCGGCGTTGCAGAACTGAATGGTTCTTATTTTAATGTAGTTGGATTACCTACCGCAGAAGTTTACAAAGAGATTCTCAGTTTTTAGATAAAAAAAAGAGTAGCTAATTCTAACTACTCTTTTAAATTCTTTATAAAATCTACCTATTTAAAACCTCACTCTTGCAAATCCAAATGCAGTAGAAATTGAATTCCCTTTATCTGAAAAGAAAGCTATAGCGTCTCTTGAAGAAATTCCAATTTCATAACCTCCATCTTTCAAAATGAAATTAATACCAACTGGCATATTGTTTTGATATACTCCTCCGCCAAAATAACCACAACTAAGGGCTAACCATTTTACAGGCCTTATTTCACCTCCAAAGGAATAAACTGGATTTTGAATACTTCCAGGATTATCATTCTTAAAAGGAGCAACCATATCAAAACCTACATGTAAAAACTTCCAAGGCTGAAAACTAGCTCCAAACCTAAAGTCTGAAGCATTTGGTAAAATATATTCTTCCTCACCTTCTAAAGTCAACAAACCACCACTTGATAAAAGGTTGTTAATAGACTGTGTTACATCATAATCTTCTAAACCAGGTAAAGATAAACTTCCAACTAAAGTATCTTTAACCGAATATACATTTCTTTTATACCTTACTTGACCAATATTATTAACAGCAGCAGCAACTTTAATTTTAGAAAATAAAATTACACTCGCAGATAAGTCAATTCCATATCCGTTACCAATTGCCTTTGGTAAACCACTAGCAGAACTTACAAAATTTGAAGGATTGGAGGAAGCAACATCACCGTAATCAATCCCCATAGATGGAGATGTTGACGAATACATCCTTAAACCATCTTCATCAGACTCAAGGTTAAACATTGCCATCGATTGGATAAACCTACCGCCTACACCACCGTATACTTCAACAATCGAATCAATTCCGAAAATTTTTCTTCCATAACCAATGTTATATGATCTATTCCATACCATTCTGATACTAGAACCATTTGTTAATTCAGAGAGGTTTAAAGGTAACCTAACATCTCTATTCCCGCCAATAACATTTTCTAGTGAATCTGGAGAAATATTGTCTATGTTCGCAATCATCGAAGTGTCACCATCAATAACAACTTGTAAATTATCAAAATAACTAGAAGTGTTTCCTCTAAAAATTAAGTCAGCAAAGTCTTTATTGAAAGTAGAACTATATTGGTAACTTTCTTTTATATTGAAAGCGATTCCTCCAAAGCGTTTACCTTGAAATGAAAAACCAGCCCAATTATAATCAAAAAACATAGAAACCCCTGCTTCTGCATAATCGCCTACTGTTGTTTTCCTAGATTCATCGTCTAACTTTTCTGGAATATTCCCAACTAACCGATCTCTCATACTTCCAAATAAGTTTTTCAGTTTTGTTGCGTTTAAAGAATCTGAAAACATTCCGAAAGCAAACTCACTCATCCCCATCGTTTTTTTATAACCTTCATAGCCAGTTCCCCAACCTAATGCAGAAGAATTTATTCCTAAAGAATGATAATCGGTAACAAAAGTTGTTGCAACTCCCTTACCAACAGTTGGGTAAGCAATACTTTGAGTTTGAGAAAATGTGATTAATGGAAATATTAATGACAATGCACAATAAACGAGTTTTTTCATTTTATATAATATAATTAGAGTAATGGAAAATAATATCTTAATTTAACGCGCACAAAACTAAGTAATTATTATCAGAAGAAAGTTATTATTCTATTAATTATAGAACTTATTTTATCCTATCTTTGATTTCATCATGAAAGAATATATTGTTCTATTAAGAGGCATAAACGTCGGAGGAAAAAATACCATCAAGATGTCTGAACTAAAAAATCTATTAGAGCATATTGGATTTTTTAACGTTCAAACCTACATTCAAAGTGGAAACCTTATTTTACAGTCCAAACAAAACCGGGTAAATGATATAAAAAATTCAGTTCATAACCTCATTGTTTCAGAATTTAAGATGAACATACCCGTAATGGTATTTGAAAAACGTTACTTAACCGAAATACTTAAAAACAATCCGTTTAACAAAAACGAAAAACTTGACACCAAATACTTACACATTACGTTCTTAGATAAAAACAATGACGATAACGATAGAGAAACCTTACTATCATTAAGCACAGTTAAAGATAAATTATCGTTTGGTAAAAAATGTATTTACCTCTACTGTCCAGATGGTTATAGTAAAACAAAACTTACAAATAATCTCATAGAAAAAAAATTAAAAACTATTGCCACAACAAGAAACCTTAAAACATTAAACAAAATGATAGAGCTTTCTTAATTTTGTTTAACTTTTACTTGCAAGTATTAAACATTATTGTATATTTGTATAAATTCTAAATATTAACAAATAAGTTATGAAGAAGATATACGATGATTTAGCTTTCAAAATTTCCAAGCAAACGACAAATGATTATAGCACATCATTTTCTCTTGGAATTAGGTTTCTAGCTAAAGAAATAAGAAACTCTATTTATGCTATCTACGGTTTCGTTAGAATAGCTGATGAAATAGTGGATTCTTTTCATGGCTACAAGCAAAAAGAAATGTTAGAAGACCTTAAGCTTGAAACATTTAAAGCTATTGAGAACAAAATTAGTACAAACCCTCTACTTCATTCTTTTCAAGAAGTAGTAAACAAATATGAAATTCCACATGACTTAATTCATCAATTTCTTCATTCAATGGAAATGGACTTAGAGCCACAATCCTACAGTCAAGAAAAGTATGAAGAATATATTTTAGGGAGCGCAGAGGTTGTTGGTTTAATGTGTTTAAAAGTATTTGTTTATGGAAACAACGAAAAATATAGAGAGTTAAAACCTTTTGCCATGAAACTTGGTAGCGCATTCCAGAAAATAAACTTTTTGAGAGATTTGAAGGATGATTATTCCATTCTTGGAAGATCTTACTTTCCTCAAATTGATATGAATAACTTTAATCAAAATACAAAAAAGGAAATCGAAGCAGATATTGAACTAGATTTTTCAATAGGATATGAAGGAATAACAAGACTTCCATATACAACAAGGTTTGGAGTTTACATTGCATATATTTATTACAGTGGATTATTGAAAAAAATAAAGAAACTTGATGCAAATGTGATTCTAAACAAAAGAGTTAGAATTCCAAACAGTAAAAAATATGGACTATTCTTTAAAGGATATATAAGACACTCTTTCAATATTCTTTAAAGAATGAAAAAGATTAGTTTAAATAAATTTCTTACCGGAATTTTAATATTCTTTTTAAGTATTGGATTGATAGGATTTTTCACGCCTTATTCCGAATGGTTTAAAGCTCTATCTTTTCAAAACTTACTATTAACTTTTCTCTTGGTAACAATATCTTTTAAAAAGATATTAAAAAAATATTTACTGACACTTCTTGTAATATTTTCACTAGGATATTTATGTGAAGTTATAGGTGTTAACAAAGGTTGGATATTTGGAAACTATACCTACTCTGGCAATTTAGGTTTATCCATTTTAAATGTACCTCTAATAATCGGTATAAATTGGGCAATTTTAACTATGGGAGCTTGGCAACTTATTAAGTACATTAAAATAAATAGATACTTACAAATAATATTAGGCGCTTTATTAATGGTATTGTTTGATTTCATAATGGAGCCTGTTGCTATAGAACTGGATTTCTGGAGTTGGGAAAATAATATTATACCTATGTACAACTACATTTCTTGGTTTGTTATAAGTTTAGTAACCATGTATTTCTGTTTTGTATTATTCAAGACAAACAAAGGAATAGTTAAACAGGTTTTCATTGCTCAAATGGCTTTTTTTTTAATCTTAAATATTAAGTACACATGGCTTTAAGTATAATCATTATATCATTAACATTCATAGGAATGGAAGGTGTAGCTTGGCTTGCTCATAAACACATAATGCATGGTATTGGCTGGTATCTTCACAAAGACCACCACGAACCACACAACAAGAAAACTGAAAAGAATGATTTTTTCTTTTTAATCTTTGCTATACCAAGCTGGTTATGTATTATGCTTGGTATGATATACGGAAACCCAATTAGTGTTTACATTGGTTACGGAATAATAGCATATGGATTATGTTATGTTGTTGTTCATGAAATATTTATTCATCAACGTATAAAATGGTTAAGAAATACCAATAAGCCATATTTTAAAGCAATAAGGTACGCTCACAAGATCCACCATAAACATCTTGGAAAAGAAGATGGGGAATGTTTTGGAATGCTATTCGTGCCTTTTAAATATTACAAGAAAGCTATTCAAGAAAAAAGTTTAAAGAAATGAGTTTATATCTATGGATAAATATTTTTACTTTTTGTACTATACTTCTATCTTTCGATAAGAAAGTAGCATTTTATAAGTATTTTCCATTCTTAGCTATCGGAATAATATTCAATGGTTTAGTATTCATTCCTTGGGATTCGGTATTTACAAAACTAGGAATTTGGGGATTCAACCCAAAGTATCTTAATGGATTATCTTTTTACAGTCTCCCGATAGAAGAATGGCTATTTTTTATAACAGTTCCATTTTCATGTGTATTTATTCATTACGTACTTTTAGCATATTTTAAAAACCCTATTCCTCTGAAATTTAGTAATATCTTTTGGAATATTTTATCCTTATTGATCTTAGCGGTAGGTATAATTTTTTACCAACAAACCTATACTTTTGTAACCTTCACAATTACAGCACCAGTTCTGTTCTTATTGAACAAATATCAAAAGTCGTTCATGTCACAATTTACGTTTACTTATGCCATAAGCTTTATTCCTTTCATACTAATCAATAGTATTTTAACTGGAAGCTTTACAGAAGAACCAATTGTTTGGTATAACAACACTGAAAACTTTAGTGTAAGAATTGGTACTATACCATTAGAAGATACAATTTACAACCTATTACTTCTTGTAACACCAACATTTATTACTCATTATTTATATTCAAAATTCAAAGCAAAAGCATGAGGACTTATTCAATAAAAGAATTAGAAAATTTTTCTGGAGTGAAAGCACATACTATCAGAATATGGGAACAAAGGTATACCCTATTCCAACCAAGTAGAACAGAAACGGGGATTCGTTACTATAACGATGAAGATTTAAAAAAAATTCTTGCTACCGCTATACTCATAAAATCTGGTTTTAAAATATCTAAAGTTGCTAAACTGACAAAAGAAGAAATTCACCAAGAGTTGTCGGAAGTTGAAGGTAAAAGCGATATAGATGATAATACAAAATATGAAACATATATAAACAAACTCCTCTCTGCTGGTGTTCAATTTTTAGAAGATGAGTTTAATGCGATTTATAATAGTGCAAAATCAAAATTCACTACCTTTCAAATATACACAGAGATAGTTTACCCTTTACTGGTTAAAATAGGAACAATGTGGGGAAAAGATGATTTAAACCCTCTTCAGGAACACTTTATTTCAAACATATTAAGGCAAAAATTATTGGTTGAAATTGACAACATGCCTAAGATTGAAAACCCTAAAAAAGAAGTAATATTATTTCTACCTGAAAAAGAAACACATGAAATTGGATTACTATTGTCTAATTTCATTTTAAGAGAATCAGGTATAAAAACCTATTATTTAGGTCAACAAGTTCCTGTTGTAAACCTTACAACAATGATAAATGAAAAAAACATCAAAGAAGTTGTTGGTTTTATTTTTTATTCTCAAGGGTCTGAAAAATTAAATAAAATGTTAAAAATATGTACTAAAAACTGTCCTAATACAACATTTTACTGGGGAGGAACAAAAGAATCTATTCTAGGTTTACACTTAGGAAATAATCATCAAATTTTAAATTCTATCGAGGATTTTAAAAATAAATTAATTTAGAATACTATGAAAGAAGTAGCTATTATAGGAGGTGGATTCGCTGGATTATCTTCAGCTTGTTATTTAGCAAAAGCTGGATATAAAGTAAGTATTTTTGAAAAAAACTCAACAGTTGGAGGAAGAAATAGAAAATTTTCTGATAAAGGCTACACTTTTGAAATGGGTCCTAGTTGGTATTGGATGCCAGATGTTTTTGATAAATTCTTTGCTGACTTTGGAAAGAACAGGGAAGATTATTATAAACTAACAAAATTAAATCCTTCTTTTTCAATTGTTTTTGATAATAAAGAAAAGGTTGATATCCCAGCTGAAGAAAAAGAATTAATTCAATTTTTTGAAAATATTGAAGCTGGTTCTGGAGAAAAACTAAAGGAATTTATGGCGGATGCTAAGTACAAATACGATACTAGCATGGATAAGTTGATCTATAAACCAGGTAAAAGTATTTTTGAATTTGTAGAACTAGATGTCATAAAAGGAGTTTTCAAACTCAATCTTTTTTCAAATTTCAAAAAATTTGTTCGCAAATACTTTAAAGATAAAAAACTTACAGCTTTAATGGATTTCCCTGTATTGTTTCTTGGTTCTGCGCCTGAAGACACTCCAGCTCTTTATAGCTTGATGAATTATGCAGGATTGCTTCTAGGTACTTGGTATCCTGAAAAAGGAATGTATCGTATAATTGAGTCAATGGAGGAGTTAGCAATAGATCTTGGAGTAGAAATACATACTAACTCAGAAATATCAAACATTAACACCAAAGATAAATCAGTAAAATCAATCACTTTAAACAACAAAGAAATAGGGTTTGATGCTATAATTGGAGCTGGTGATTACCATCATATGGAATCTTTATTACCTAAAAATAAAAGAAACTACACTGAAAATTATTGGGAAACTAGAACCTTAGCACCATCATCTTTAATCTTTTTTCTAGGTGTAAATAAACAACTAAAAGGATTAGATCACCACACACTGTTCTTCGACGAAAGTCTTGATGACCATTCTAAAGAAATATACAAAGATCCTAGATGGCCAGAAAAACCTTTATTCTACATTTGTAATCCTTCAAAAACAGATTCTTCATTAGCTCCTGAAGGGCATGAAAATATATTTGTACTTATTCCTATAGCTCCAAACTTAGAGGATACAGAAGATGTTAGAGAAAAATACTACAATATCATCATGGATCGTATGAAGAATCAATTGGGTGAAAATGTAAGAGATCATGTTGACTATAAGAAATCCTATTGTATTCAAGATTTCAAAGATGATTATCACTCCTACAAAGGAAATGCATACGGTTTAGCTAATACATTATTGCAAACAGCTTTCTTAAAACCAAAGTTAAAAAACAAAAAATTAAACAATTTAGTGTACTCCGGACAATTAACTGTCCCAGGCCCAGGTATGCCTCCTTCATTAATTAGTGGTAAATTAGCAGCTGAAGAAATAATTAAGCAACTAAAAAAATAATTAAGCAACTAAAAATATGATAAATAAAATCTTAATCGTTCTATTTTTAATTAGCAGCAAAAGCATACTAAGTCAAGAAACTCTAACCGTTGAAGTAAAAGGTATAAAAATGGAAACTAAAGGATACCTTAGAGTTGGAATATTTAAAAAGGAAGGATATCTAGACAACACTAAAGTTGTGGATGGAAAAATAGTAGATATCACCTCCTCTAGCATGAAACTTGACTTCAAATTACCTGAAGGTAAATATGCTGTAGTAATTGTTCAAGATGAAGATAAAAACGGAAAATTAAACAAAAACTTTATTGGTTACCCTACAGAACCTTATGCATTTTCTAATAACGTCAAAGGAACTATAGGTCCTGCAAGTTTTGAAGATGCATCCTTTTATTTAAAAGAAAGCAAAAAGATTACAATAAACCTTTAAAACCTTTTTGAATTTTACTTTTCAATCTTCTGATAAGAAGTAACTATTCCTTTAATAAGCGCAGAACTAAAACCACTATGTTCCATTTCATTTAAACCGACTATTGTACACCCTTTAGGAGTAGTAACCTTATCGATCTCTTCTTCTGGATGGCTTCCATTTGTAATAATTAATTCTGCTGCACCTTTCACTGTTTGGCTTACAATTTTTGTTGCTGTAGCTGAATCAAACCCAACTTCGATACCACCTTGAATCATTGCTCTCATAAACCTTAAAACATAAGCAATACCACAAGCACCTAAAATTGTTGCCGACTCCATTAAAGTCTCATCAATTACAATTGACTCTCCGACACAATCAAAAATAGAAGTAACAGCATCTGTTCTTCCTAGAGAATCTGAACCAAAAGAAATAGCAGTAATAGATTCGTTTACAGATGATGCTGTATTTGGCATTGCTCTAAAGATATCCATATCAAAATCAAAACAACCTTTCATTTCAGTAATTGTAATACCAGTTGCAACAGAAACAATTGTGTGCTTTTTAGGATCAAAATAAGAAGCATTTTCTTTTAAAAAAGGGAGGATTGTGTATGGCTTTAAAGCTAGAATAATAATTTCACAATTTGAAATTAAATCTAAGTTATCATTTGTGATAATGGTTTTTTCATCTTGCAAATGAGATATTCCTGAAATATTTCTTTTTGACCCATAAATAAGTGCTTCATTATCATTTTGTTTAATCCCTTTCAATAAAGATACACCTAAGTTTCCACAACCAACAATACCTATTTTTTTCATCATATTTTTTTATGTTCTTTTCAAACATTAGTAATCATAGTTTATTACAAAACTAAGCTTTATTGAACATACTGTCATTAAATCATGAATTTAATTTGTTATTTTCGCGTAGTATCATTTTACAACTCAGATTTTATGAAACTTTTAATTATAATCTCTTTTTTATCCATTTTTAGCTTAAAATCAAACGCGCATGATTATTATTTTGCTTTTGCTGAAATGGAACTCAATAAAGAAAGTCAAAAACTAGAAGTTACCCTTATTCTAAATAGCCACGATATTAGCCATTGGCTTGAGAATAAAAATTTTACATTATTAGATTTAGAAGAACCTACATTAGAAAAAAACTTAAAAGAAGGCCTGAATAACTTCCTTTTATCAGGTTTTAAAATCTCTCATAAATCGGAGCATTATAAATTAATCTTCAAAGGAATACTTTTAAAAGATGACGGTAACATCGAATTTTATTTTGAATCTCAAAAGAAAGTTGAACAAGATGAAGTAAACATCACTTTTGACTTGTTGATGAACCAATATAACCAGCAACAAAATAAGCTTATCTACTTAAAAGAACTTAAAAAAGAAACTTACGAATTTCTTTCTTCTAAAAAATCTCAAATAATAAAACTATAATACGCAGTATGAAAACAAAATTACTACTCTTATTAACTTTACTTCCAACACTTTTATTTGGTCAACATAAGTTTGCTCAATTGAAAGAAGAACTTGCAACACCTAATGTTTATAGAAATGCTGCAGGTGCACCTGGTCATGAATACTATCAACAAAAAGCAGATTATAAGATAAATGTTAGCTTAAATGATTCTGACCAAACAATACATGGAGAAGAAACAATAACTTACACTAACAACTCACCAGATCAACTTACTTATTTATGGGTTCAATTAGATCAAAATAGAAAAAGTTTAGATTCCGACTCTAAATTGATTAACGTTGAAAAAATGGAAAATTTTAAATCTGTAAATCAATTAGAGTTAAAAAGCTTGAATTTTGACGGTGGCTTTAAGATTAAAGAAGTTCGTTTGTCTAATGGAGAGGATATTAGTTATTTTATAAATAAAACAATGCTTCGTATCAACTTAAACGAACCATTAAAAACCAACTCATCCATTAGTTTTAATATATCATGGTGGTACAACATAAACGATAGAGACATTTTAAACGCTAGATCAGGGTTTGAATATTTCCCTAAAGACAAAAACTACTTATATACAATTGCTCAATGGTTTCCTAGAATGTGTGTTTATAACGATGTAGAAGGATGGCAAAACAAACAGTTTCTTGGAAGAGGTGAATTCACTCTACCTTTCGGGGATTATGAAGTAAACATTACTGTCCCTTCAGGGCATGTTGTTACTGCAACAGGCGAATTACAAAACCAAAAAGAGATATTAACAAAAGTACAATTAGAACGTTTAGAAAAAGCTAGAAATGCTTCAGAACCGATTTTCATCATAACACCTGAAGAAGCATTAAAATCTGAAAAGCTTAAAACCAAAGCTTTGAAGACATGGTCATTTAAAGCTGAAAATGTTCGTGACTTTGCTTTTGCAAGTTCTAGAAAGTTTATTTGGGATGCTCAAGGGGTTGATGTAAACGGGAAAAATATACTCGCAATGTCGTTCTACCCAAAAGAAGGTAATCCTTTGTGGGAAAGGTACTCCACTAAACTTGTCGCACATACTTTAAAAGTATATTCAAAATACACCATTGATTACCCTTATCCAGTAGCAATTTCTGTTCACACAAAATGGATGGGAATGGAATACCCAATGATTTGCTTTAACGGAGGAAGACCAAATGATGATGGAACATACTCTGAACAAAAGAAATATTCCATGTGGGGAGTAATTATCCATGAAGTTGGACACAATTTCTTCCCTATGATAATCAACTCTGACGAGAGACAATGGACATGGATGGATGAAGGCTTAAACACTTTTGTACAGTACCTGACAGAACAAGAGTGGGAAAGAAACTATCCATCTAAAAGAGGTCCTGCTAATAAAATTGTTAATTACATGAGTGGTGATAAGAACAATATATCACCTATTATGACCAATTCAGAATCTATATTACAATTTGGAAATAATTCATATGGTAAACCTGCAACAGCATTAAATGTATTGAGAGAAACAGTAATGGGAAGAGAACTTTTTGACTACTCTTTTAAAGTGTACTGTGAAAGATGGAAGTTTAAACACCCTACTCCTGCTGATTTCTTCAGAACAATGGAAGATGCATCATCTGTTGATTTAGATTGGTTTTGGAGAGGTTGGTTTTACTCAACTGACAATGTAGATGTTGCCCTCACTAATGTTAGACACTTTATTACAGATTCAATCTCTGGCAACAAAAAAGTAATCATAGAAGAAAAGATAAATGAAATCGAATTAGAGTTAAAACAACCAATCACAATAGGAACTTTAAGGAATTTAGAGAGTATTTCCACAACTTTAAACGAAAAGGACACCTCCATTAACGATCACTATGGATGGAAGAGAAAAAAGTTTAATGATTCTATTTTAGAATTTGCATATAATAAAGACATCAACCATGTAGAACATGATTTCCAACCAAATGATAACAGATATTATTATGAGTTAACTTTTAATAATATTGGAGGTTTAGTTTCACCTGTAATCATCCGTGCTTTTTTAGAAAATGGCACTACTGAAATTATTAGAATACCTGCTGAAATTTGGTTAAAAAATGATAAAGAAGTCAGTAAAGTATTTGTTTTTAAATACAAAGTAAAAGGTTTTCAATTAGATCCTTTTTTAGAAACTGCTGACACGAATATGAGTAATAATGTTTGGCCAGCCAGAAAAACACCTTCTAGATACAAACTTTTCATGAAAAACAAAAAATAAGCTATGCGTTTTAATCTATCAGAAATAACAGAATTAATTAAGTCTAGAAGAACTATTTATCCAGAACAATTCAGTGACAGAAAAGTTCATAAAGAACAAATTGAACTCTTACTTAACAATGCTCAATGGGCTCCTACACATGGTAACACTCAACCATGGAGATTCAAGGTTTTTACAGAAAATGGGTTAGAGAAACTAAGTGATTTTTTAGGGAAAACGTATTTAGAATTGACTCCAAAAGACTCTCAAAACGACCAAAAATTAGCTAAATTAATTACTAGACCAAAATTATCTTCAGTAGTGATTGCTGTTTGCATGGAAAGGCAAAAAGAAGAAAAAATTCTTGAGATGGAAGAAATTGAAGCGGTAGCATGTGCTATACAGAACTTACATTTAACTTGTACAGCATATGGGTTGGGTGGCTTTTGGTCGACACCTAAATTAATTTACACTAAAGAAACCAAAGATTTTTTAGGTTTAAATGAAAAAGACAAATGTTTAGGTCTATTCTATATTGGTTACCCAGCAATTGAATGGCCTAAAGCTCACAGAAAACCTCTTGAGTATACTACTGAGTGGATATCTGAATAATTATAATTTTCTAATTTATTTAACGTTAGTATAAAAATATTACTCAAAAATGTTTAGGTGTTCACTTTTACTACTTTTCTTATTTGTTGAATTCTTTAGCTATTCTCAGAAAAATAGGCTTCCTAATTATTTTGGAGTACAAGTAAGACCTATATTAGCAACCAACGCAGGAGGGCAAGAACTTAACAACCTTAGTATTGATAATTTCAATATCAATATTTCTCAAAACATAGGGTATTCGTTTGGTGCTGTTATTAGAACGGGAATTACTAAACTTATCGCTTTTGAATCTGGTATTAACTTCATTCAACGAAATTATTCAATAGATTTTTCACTTTTAGACACTAACGTCTCATCTAATCATGATTGGTCGTATATTAATTATGAAATACCACTTAATGCTTTAGTTTACATTCAGCTCAACCAAAAATATTACATGAACTCTTCTCTTGGAGGTGCTATTCGATTTAGTCCTACTGATATAAAAAAGAAAGCACAAACTGGTGGAATCCATTCCTTTGAAAGCTATGGTTTGTATAGAAGTAAAGTGGCTTTCAGTTTAAATGGAAATGTTGGTTTTGAATATAGAACGGATAAGAAAGGTTTCTACTACTTAGGAGCTTCTATAAGCATACCCCTCTCTCCTATTTTTGATTATTATGGTGTTCATTCCATCCAAAGTAATGTTCAAACCACTTCTGTTCAAGGAGAGATGGAAGGAAGATATATTTCTTTAGATTTTAGGTATTTCTTTGCTAATATAAAAAAGAAGGGAGATCAACCTAATCCAAGTTTACACTAAAAAATGGTTAACAAACCTAGAATTTCCTCTATATTAAACACAAATAGTTTAGATTATTCAACTACTGGACTCCATTCTTTTAATCTAAAAGATTTAAAACTGTCAGGTGAATTAAATTTTGAATTACCAACCAACTTGAGGTTAGGGCATTTAGCGGAAAAAATAGTTTCTAATTTAATCAAAGCTTCTAGTAATTATAAAATAGTTTACGAAAACATTCAACTAATAGAAGACAAACAAACGATTGGAGAAATTGACTTTATCCTTTCAGAAACTGAAACAGAACAGATAATACATTTAGAATTAGCTTATAAATTTTATTTATTTGATCCAAATCATTCCTCTTATGAATTAAATAACTGGGTAGGTCCAAATAAAAATGATTCACTTATACAGAAATTAAAAAAAACAGAAACGAAACAGTTTCCTTTATTATTTAGTAAATCAGCAAAAAAAAAACTAAAAGACATTGACCTAAAAAAAGTTTCTCAAAAATTATGTTTGTTAGCTTCTTTATATGTTCCTTACAACAACAAAATAGAATTTACCCCTCATTTTCAAAAAGGAATAAAAGGCTATTACTTAAACTTTAAACTATTTAAAAGTCTTGACAAACCAAATAAATCTTATTATATCCCTTCAAAAAAAGAATGGGGAGTAGAGCCATCCAATAATAAAAAATGGGTTATTTTGAAAGATATAGAAACAGTGATCGAAACAAGTATTTCAGAAAAGAGATCTCTTTTATGCTGGGAAAAACAAAATAACTCCTATACTCAATTCTTTATTACTTGGTGGTAAATTAATATAAAACCCCGACTAATAAAATTAAGCTATTTTATTTTTTTACTTCTTTTTCAAACCACTGCCATAAAGCTTCATTAGGAAGAGGAGCTGTTATTTCAATTACTTCTTTCGTTGTAGGGTGAGTTAATTTCAGATACCGAGCATGTAAATGAATAGATGCGTCTTTATTAGACCTTCTTGCACCGTATTTTACATCCCCTTTTATAATAGATCCAATAGTCGATAATTGTACTCTAATTTGATGGTGTCTTCCTGTTTCCAATTCAACCTCCAATAAATGGTACTTATCTGAAGATAATAGAGAAGTATAGGTTAAAATAGCTTTTTTACTACCTGGCTTCTCCTCTTTTGAAGCATAAGATTTATTTTGCTTTTCATTTTTTTTCAAGAAGTGAACTAAAGTATCTGACTTCTTGGATGGCTGAGTTTCTACAACCGCCCAATATGTTTTTTGAGTTGACTTATCTCTAAACTGTTCATTTAAACGAGATAAAGCCTTACTTGTTTTAGCAAATACCACTACCCCACTGGTAGGCCTATCTAAACGATGAACAACACCACAGAAAACGTTCCCCGGTTTATCATACTTATCCTTTAAAAAAGCTTTAATTTTATCTGGTAAGGTTACATCACCTGTCTTATCTCCTTGAACAATGTCAGAAGCTTTCTTATTGACAACAATAATGTGATTATCCTCGTATAATACCTCCAAATCATTATAAAGGGTATTCCCCTGAATCATAAACATTTTGATTTAATATTGTTCCTTTTCGTTAGGGAAATCTCCAGATTTAACGTCTTTAATGTACTCATGAAAAGCCCCCATCATTTGTTCGTATAAATTATTATACTTTCTCAAAAAACGTGGACTAAACTCGTTATTGATTCCTAACATATCGTGAACCACTAAAACTTGACCATCTACTCCATTTCCAGCACCAATACCAATAATAGGAATAGTAACTGTCTCAGAAACTCTTTTAGCTAAATGTGCAGGTATTTTTTCCAAAACAATAGCAAAACAACCAGCAGCCTCTAAAGCTTTAGCATCCTCAATTAACTGATTAGCTTCTTCATCTTCTTTAGCTCGAACAACATAAGTTCCAAATTTATAAATAGACTGAGGTGTCAATCCCAGATGTCCCATAACTGGAATACCAGCAGTTAAAATTCTACCTATAGACTCAATAATTTCTCTACCACCTTCCAGTTTCACAGCATGTCCTCCAGACTCCTTCATTATTTTAATTGCGTTGGAGAGTGCTTCCTTAGAATTTCCTTGATAAGAACCAAAAGGCATGTCCACAACAATTAAAGCGCGATTCACTGCTCTGACAACAGAAGAAGCATGGTAAATCATTTGATCCAGCGTAATTGGAAGCGTAGTTTCATGTCCTGCCATTACGTTTGATGCAGAATCACCAACCAATATTACATCAATACCAGCAGAATCAATTATTCTAGCCATTGAAAAATCATACCCAGTCAGCATGGATATTTTTTCTCCGGAATTCTTCATTTCTTGAAGCGTATGAGTCGTTACTTTCTTTACATTCTTGTGAACCGACATATCTTATTTTTAGTAAATTATTAGAATAATTGAACAAATATAGTGCTTTAGAACAAATTTAACTTCAATAAATACGCAGAACTCAGCTTAATTAGCTACAATTGGTTTACCAATATGATAAATAGCATCCCCTTTATTGACCACTGGAGAATCGTTGACACAAAAAATAAATCCACTATGAGTAGCCCTTACCTTTTTTTCTATTTTACCAAAAGGATCAGTAACCAAACCAATTACCTCTCCTTTTTTCACTTCAGCTCCATTTTCGACAATCGACTGAAACATACCAGAATTAGGTGCACGCATCCAACGATGATCATCAATAACAACTGGTGACCTATCGTTTTTTAATTCTTTAAAATCATTCATTTCTAGATGCTGAAGTATGCGCTTAACACCATCAATTCCTTCTTGAATAATCTCCTCTTCAATAGAATCTGATTTACCACCTTCAAACAATAGAATTTTCTTTCCTTTTTTATGCAAAGCTTCTCTAATACTTTTCGATATATAAGATGAGTTTACAATAAAAGGAGGATTGAAAATCTTGGCTAAATCCATACTCTCCTCATCTTTGAAAACACATCTAATTTGAGCCTTATTATTCCTTTTAGCAGCACCAGTATGAAAATCAATCACATAATCAACATTAGGAGCAATTTCCTTCATAAAATGATAAGCAAACTGACTTGCAAGAGAACCATTCAAAGCTCCAGGGAAAGAACGATTTAAATCCCTACCATCAGGAAGAACCCTCGTTAAGTTTAAAAAACCAAAAATATTGAAAACAGGAATACAGATAATTGTCCCTGATTTTGGTTTATGAAGCCCTTGCCTGATTATTCTACGAACAATTTCAACCCCATTTATTTCATCACCATGCATTCCAGCCATCAATAAAACAACTGGACCATCTTTATGCGCTCTATTTATAATAACAGGAACTTGAACAGAAGTATGCGTATGTAACTTGGCAACATTTAAGTTCAACTGAGCTCCTTTACCTGGTAAAATCTCTTCACCAAGCATTATGATTTGCTTACGCTTTGCGGACATTTTAAATATTCTTTTCTAAATACTGGATGATCATATCAGCAAGATCCTTACCTGTTGTAGCTTCGATTCCTTGAAGACCTGGAGAAGAATTAACTTCCAACACTAAAGGACCTCTTTCAGACTGCAACAAATCAACTCCAGCAATCCCTAAACCTACAGCAGCGGCAGCTCTAATAGCCGTATCTTTCTCTTCTTCTGTTAATTCAATAATTCTAGAACTTCCACCTCTATGAAGGTTGGACCTAAATTCACCTGGTTTACCTTGTCTTTTCATTGCACCAACAACCTCACCATCCACCACAAAAGCTCTAATATCAGCACCTTTTGCTTCTTTTATAAACTCTTGAACAATTACCCTTGCTTTCAAACCATTAAAAGCTTCTAAAACAGACTGAGCAGCATTTTGGTTTTCCGCCAAAACAACACCTAAACCTTGAGTTCCTTCTAATAATTTCAAAACTACAGGAGCACCACCAGCAGACTGCACCACATGTTCTACATTCTTAGAGTAATTTGTAAAAACAGTTTTAGGTAACCCCAACCCCTCTCTAGAAAGGACTTGTAAACACCTTAGTTTATCTCTAGAATGAATAATCCCACTCGAGCTAACAGCAGAAAAAACATTCATCATTTCAAACTGTCTCACTACAGCTGTACCATAAAACGTAACAGAAGAACCAATTCTAGGTATAACCGCATCGAAACCTTTTAAATATTGGTCCCCATAAAATAAAGAAGGACCACTCTGTTCAACCTCAATGTTACATTTAGTATGATCGATCACTTGTGTTTGATGTCCTCTTTTTTCAGCAGCTTCAACAAGTCGACGAGTTGAGTACAAAGATGGATTTCTTGATAAAATTGCGATTTTCATTTGCTTATTAAATTTGCTTGTGAAAGTAAAAATAAATGAATCATATAGTATTCAATTATCAACTATTTGTTTAAATATTTTTTACTCGTATCAATTAGAAAGTTTTTATTTAATAACTTTCTACCAATCAACACAGAAGACTTCATTCCCATTCGATTCGTTAAAGTAAATGGTGTCTTATAAACCTTATCTTTAAATTTGATATTAAGGTCAATCAAGTACCTAACTTGAGCATTCCCTGAAGAAGATGTTACTTTTTTATGTGTAAAATGCATAAATATTTTTTTCTCACCTGTATACATTTTATTGTTTGGGTGCAAAAAGACAACTTCAAGTTGTTTTACACCATTCACGACCAATTCCTTAACAGAAGAACAATCTATACTAGAAGAATAAGCTCCTGAATCAATTTTCACCGGTAATTCTTTGATATTTAGGTCTGGGAAGGAAGCCAACTCTTTTCTACCAACGATAATTTTATTGTACTCGTTCATAAACTACATATTCATATATTTGTACAAATAAAACGGAAAAAGGAGTATCTAAACTGTAATATTAAAAATAATTAAAAAAAATAACCTTCAAAGTGTGTTATATTAGAATTTATTCGTAATATTGCACCCCAATTACAAGGGAAACATAGAAAATTAGAATCATGGATATTTTAAAACAAATTGAAAACGAATTAGTTGAAGTAAAAAACTTCCCATATTTCAAAAGTGGTTACACTGTAACTGTTTCATATAAAATTAAAGAAGGAGCTAAAGAGCGTATTCAGCAATTCCAAGGTGTTGTTTTACAACGTCGTGGTTCTGGTGCTACCGAAACTTTTACTGTAAGAAAGATGTCTGGTAATGTTGGAGTTGAACGTATCTTCCCTCTAGCTTCACCATTTCTTGAAAACATTGTGGTAAACAAGAAAGGTTTCGTACGTCGTGCTCGTATCTTTTACTTCAGAGAACTTACTGGTAAATCTGCTCGTATTAGAGAGAAAAGAAGTTTTTCTAGTAAAGAAAAATAATAAATCATACTTTTTTCAAAAAAGCTTTCTCAAATTGAGAAAGCTTTTTTTTTGCAAACTACCTTCTGAAAATCACAAACAATAACAGGATCAAATGTAAAAGTTGGGGACTAATTATTTCTTCCGATACTTTTTTTAGCTGAAAAAAGTATCCAAAAACAGCTTTTTCAATTTTACAAGGAACTTTTTACGTTCCGTTTCACTA
>Ga0228634_1000272_pt1 | contig 43861 bp, 48 predicted proteins | sample 42DmetaG_FD_190063 | JGI IMG/M metagenome (GOLD analysis project Ga0228634, IMG submission 190063) | Seawater microbial communities from Monterey Bay, California, United States - 42D | ecosystem: Environmental > Aquatic > Marine > Coastal | place: USA: California | collected 2016-09-27 | reverse complement strand
TATAATAAGATATGTACTGGACACTAGAATTAGCATCGTATTTAGAAGACGCTCCTTGGCCAGCAACAAAAGATGAATTAATCGATTTTGCTATTAGAGCGGGTTCCCCTCTTGAGGTTGTTGAAAACCTTCAAGCTCTGGAAGATGAAGGCGACACTTATGAAAGTATCGAAGATATTTGGCCTGATTACCCTTCAAGTGAAGATTTTCTGTTTAACGAAGATGAATATTAAATAAAAAAGGTTGCCAATTGGCAACCTTTTTTATTTATGAATAAAGGGATATAAAGTCATTTAAAAATACTCATTCTTAGCAAGATAGTTCTGAACGTAATCTTTTACCCCCTCTTCCAAAGAATGAAAACCATCGCTATAACCAGCTTTTAACAACTTTGTCATGTTTGCTTCTGTAAAGTATTGATACTTATCACGTATATCTTCAGGAGTATCTATAAAAGAAATATTTTCTGCTTTATCTAATGCTTTAAATGTGTTTCTTGCTAAATCTAAAAATGTTCTTGATTCTCCAGTACCTAAATTATACAAACCACTTTCTGGAGTATTATTTTTTAGGAACATACAAACATTTACCACATCTTTAACGTAAACAAAGTCTCTTAACTGTCCACCATCTGTATATTTAGGATTATGAGATCGGAACAGTTTCATTCCTCCATTTTGATTTATTTGATTGAAGGTATGAAATATGACGCTTGCCATTCTTCCTTTATGAAATTCATTCGGTCCATAAACATTAAAAAACTTCAATCCAGCCCAGAAAGGCGGTTGATCTTTTTGTTTTAAAGCCCAAATATCAAAATCATTCTTAGAATCACCGTAAGGGTTAAGAGGTTTTAACTTTTCTACAATATCGTGATTATCTTCGTAACCAAACTCCCCAAGTCCATATGTAGCAGCCGAACTAGCATAAACCAAAGGAATATTATGTTTTGAACAGATATTCCATATACTCTTTGTATACTCTAGGTTTAACTCATCAAAAATATCTTTATCAAATTCAGTAGTATCAGTTCTTGCTCCAATATGATAAATAAAATCTACTTCCTCATTAAAATCCTCTAACCAAGAAATAAAATCTTTTCTTCCAACTTTAATTTTTAAAGTTTTACCTTCTAAATTTCTCTCTTTTTCAACTTTGGAGAAGTCGTCAACAGCTACAATATCATCATAACCCTCTTTATTTAATTTAGATATTAAACAACTCCCAATAAAACCAAGAGCACCAGTAACTACTATCATATAATAAAATTAGAATAACCCATTTATTTCTGCATCAATTGAATTGATGATCTTACCTAAATCTTCTTGACTTTCAGGAAAACGATTGTTGTCAATATCAATAATTAATAACTTCCCTTTATCGTAAGTAGAGATCCAAGCTTCGTATCTTTCGTTTAGCCTTTTAAGGTAATCTAAACGAATACTTTCTTCATACTCTCTTCCTCTTTGTTGGATATGATTTACAAGAGTAGGAACACTAGCTCTTAAGTAAATCAACAAATCCGGAGCTGCGACAAAGGAGTCCATTAAATTAAATAATGAAAAATAATTTTCAAAATCTCTAGTAGTCATCAACCCCATAGAGTGTAAGTTTGGAGCAAATATAAATGCATCTTCATAAATAGTTCTATCTTGAATAACATTTCTACCTCTTTCTTTTATCTCTTGAATTTGAGTGAAACGGCTATTTAAATAATAAATCTGAAGATTGAAAGACCACCTTTGCATTTCTTCATAAAAATCATTTAAATATGGATTTTGCTCAACATCTTCAAGATGAATGTCCCACCCATAATGTTTGGCTAACAAGTTAGTCAATGTTGTTTTACCTGAACCAATATTTCCTGCTATAGCAATATGCATAATTATATATTTTCAACTTAATTGAGGTTTTCAATAAGGAACACTAAATTACAAAAATTGAATTAGTAAACAACTTATTTCAGTCTAAAACTAATTGATATTTAAATATTTTATTCCCTTTCTTAAAGTAAAAATGATTACCTAATTTATCGATTTTTGTAACTCCTTCTATCGGAGAGTTAAACTCTTTTTTAATTCTACTTTTGATGTTATAAACAATCAATAAATCCTTGTTTAAATAGAAAATATTGTCGTCACTTATAACAACAGATTCCATATCGAGTTGTGCATCAAAATAAATTAAAGTACCATACAAATCAAAAGAAAACATCCCTTTAGAAGCATCATATAGGTATAAAACATTATTCCTTTCGAATAAATAATCGACATTATTAAAACCTATCGTATGTTTTAGGTTCGATATCTTCTGTTCTGTTTTACCATTAATATTAAGTAGAAGAAGCATAGAGTTTAATTGATCGTATACCCAAAAATTATTTGGTCTATTTGATACTGAAGTAAAAGTTCCGTATTCAATTCCAAAATTATCCAGCTCTAAACAATTCGAATAATTGGTTAATGTATTATCCACTGAACAGATTAATTGTTGCTCTTCTGAAAACACAATCAACTTCATCGCATTAACAGGTAAAACAGACTGTATCTTCCCAAATCTTTTTGAACTTTCAGAAAACTTTAAAACACCTATTGAATCGTACTTAGAAATAACATTATTTTCATAAACAAAAATATTTCCTATTCCATCCACTTTAAAATTAGAAGAGGAATCAATATCATATTGATAAACCTCTTTCCAGTAAGTGCTATTTTGTGCAGAAATACATAAAGATTGCATTGAAATAAAAAGAAATGTACAAAGTCGTTTATTAAAAATAATCATTTCTTATCTTGTATTAATTCAATTAATTCATTGTAATAATCTCTGTTATTAGATAATCTAGGTACTTTATTTTGTCCTCCTAGTTTACCTTTTGATTTTAACCACAAATCAAATACTCCTTTCTCTAATATTTGGATACTAAGTTGGTCTAAAACTAAATTCTTTGTTCTTTTAGCATCATAATCAGAATTTAAATCTCTGAGTTTTTCATCTAATAAAAAAGCAAACCTATCCATATCATCAGGTTTTTTAATAAACTCAATTAACCATTGATGTTTTCCTCGTTCTTTGTTCTCCATAAATAAAGGACAGGCAGTATAGTCACGGATTTGGGAATTAGTCTTCAAACAGACATCTGCAATGGCTTGTTCAGTATTATCTACAATTAGTTCTTCACCAAAAGCATTTATAAAACTTTTAGTTCTACCTGTTATTTTAAAACGAAATGGTTTTAGAGATGTAAAACTTACTGTATCTCCAATTATATACCTCCACAAACCTGCATTGGTTGAAATTACTAATGCGTAATTTACCCCAAGCTTAACTTCTTTTAGGTCTAAAACAACTTTAGAACTTTTACCCTCGAAACTTGACATCGGAATAAATTCATAAAACACCCCGTAATCAAGCATTAGAAGTAATTCTCCTGAATCTTTCTGGTCTTGTATTCCAAAAAAACCTTCTGAAGCATTATAAGATTCTGCATATTTTATTGGAGACGTACCAACTACTTTTTTAAACTCTTCATGGTACGGCTCAAAACTCACTCCTCCATGCATAAAAAGCTCTAAATTTGGCCATACCTCTTTTAACGTTTTCTTCCCTGTTATTTCTAATATCTTATTAGCTAAAACCATTGTCCAACTTGGAACCCCTACCAAAATACCAACATCTTCATTAATCGTATGCTTAGCAATCTCATCGATTTTTGATTCCCACTCATTCATTAACGCAATTTCTTTTGAGGGTGTCCTCTTTATTTCAGCCCACCAAGGCAATGTCTTCATTATAATTGCAGAAAGGTCTCCTAAATAAGAATCATCAGAAATTGAATTTGTCTCTGCGCTTCCTCCTATAACCAAATGTTTTCCTTTATATAACTTTGCTTCAGGGTAATTTGAATAATAAAGAGCTAATAAATCTTTTCCTCCTTTTTGATGGCAATCTTCAAGAGCTTCTTTAGTTACAGGTAATATTTTACTTCTATCCGATGTCGTCCCAGATGATTTTGCGAAAAATTTTGTTTCAGAATGCCATAGTAAATTCTGTTCGCCTTTAACAATTCGATCTACCCAAAATTTAATATCATCATAATCTTGAAGTGGAACTAATTCTTGATAATCTTTTAATTGCTTTATTTTATAATAATGATGAAGTTTACCCCACTCTGTATTTTGTGCAGAATTTACAAGCTTTTCGAAGGTTTCAAATTGAACTTCAAAAGGATACTTCTTAAAAAGGTCGATTTGATGAATTCTCTTTTTTATTATCCAAGCAAATATCGAATTAAAAGGCATCCTATCTTAATTTTAAAGGTAAACAAAAAATCCTGCTCAGTTTGAGCAGGATTAATTTAATAATTTTATTTGAAGAATTAACCCCAAATAAGAATAGATGCAACAATACCCAAAACTATAATTGTGTAAATTGTACCTATTGCAGCTGTAGATTCTTCGAAAAAGTTATCAGACATAATATTTTTTTTTTCAAATTTATAAATAATATTTATTACTCACTTAAAAAGTTACCTCTTTTTTCTTTTTCGCTTTTTTTTAGATTGACCTGACATCACATCGTCATCCTCAGCTCCGCCATTATCTTCTTCACTTGCTCCAAAAGAATAGGTTTCTTTACCATGTTGATCGTATTTATACTCTTCTATCACTTCTCCTTTTTTATAAAGTGTTTTATGTTTTAATTTTCTAGTTGGATAAAATTCTTCAGCCCAACCTTCTAACCTTCCTTTTTTGTATGTCTCATGATCTTGAACTGCTCCTCCATAGTAAAATGTTTTAAACTCTCCAGCTTTAACATCCATATCCCAGTGTTCTGTTCTCAATAAAGTCCCGTCATCGTAATAAAACTTAAACTCTCCATCTTTTACCCCCATACTATAGTTCAAATCTTGTGTTACAATCCCTTCTCTATTGTATGTTAAAAACTTACCATCAATATATCCATCTTTATAGTTTACAAGTTTCTGTAGTTTTGACTCTTCATAATATGTTCTCTGTGGTCCATGTTGCAATCCATTCTTATAATTTTCCCACAAAGTCGTATCTCCATTTTTAGTAAAAAATATCGCTCTCCCATTCTGTTCTCCAACAAAGTAATTAATCTCCCAGGCCATCTGTTGAGTTGAATCATATAAATAAGTCCATGTTCCATTACGAACGCCTTGAATGTGAGACCTTACAACTTGAATACACCCTGAAGAATAAGTAGTCGTATCAATACCATCTTCTTTTCCATTCGTAAAGGAAACAGTTCTTTCTAACATACCATTATTATGACATGTTTCGCACCTACCATTAAATGGGGTTCCATCTATACCTGCTGTAAAAGTGTTGTTATCTTGATTGTACGATAGCTTTTCGTTACAATCAACAATTCCGGCTCTTTTGCCACATTCCCATTCAGCGTACTTAGCATTCTGCCTCCTTTTAACCGATTTATCGTAACAATTCCCTTTCTTTTTAATCCCAAAACCTTGAGAAAAACTAAAAAAAGAAAGAAAAATAAACCCCAATGCTACTAAACTACTTTTGATCATTAATTCTTTTTTTTATTCTAACTTCAATTATTATACCTAAAAAGAGTTTCTAATTCTTTTTTCAACTTTAAAGGAATCTCTTTTGTAATGCTACGTTCTGAATCAAAAGCAACTAATAAAGAAGATCCAGTTGCTCTTAGAGTATTTTCTACCTTCAAATCATATTCCAATACAAAACTCTTATTCCCTATTTTTTGACAAAAAATAAAAATTTCTGGTTCTTCATTTAAAAGGACTGGTTTAATATAATCTATTTCATTTTTCCTTAAAATAACACCATCTTTTTTCCAGTCCCAATCATTCCCCATCAACCTAGAGAAAAAAATAACCCTAGCCATTTCAAAATAACTAAGGTAAACAGCATTATTAACATGGCCCATCATATCAATGTCTGAAAAACGAACTTGTATTTTTACACCTGACATAAAATTTAACTTTTATCTAATGTTTCAAACTCAGAATTATTACTCTTATATTCAGGTACAATTTGTTTCATTTTAGAAACTATGTTGATATTTTCTTGAGATTCAAACAGTGAAATTAACTCATCAATCAAATTAATCACATCGGGACCTTCTTCCCTTATTTTAGCTTTTAAAATTTGAGGGTGATGAGTAGGTAGCGTATTTTCATCTTTAGCTAATAACTCTTCGTATAGTTTCTCTCCAGGCCTTAATCCAACAGTTTTAATCTCGATATCTTTACCTATTTCCAAACCGCTTAATTTTACCATCTTTTTAGCTAAATCAATTATTTTGACCGACTCCCCCATATCAAACACAAAAATCTCTCCTCCCACTCCCATAGAACCAGCTTCTAACACAAGCTGACAAGCTTCAGGAATGGTCATGAAAAAACGGGTGATTCTTTCATCAGTAAGAGTAATTGGCCCTCCTTGATCAATTTGCTTTTGAAATAAAGGTATTACAGAGCCATTTGAACCAAGAACATTCCCAAACCTTGTGGTTATAAACTTTGTAGTTGATGGGTTATTCAACGATTGAGCATATATTTCTGCAATTCTTTTAGAGGCTCCCATCACATTTGTTGGGTTTACTGCTTTATCCGTAGAAATCATGACAAATTTATCTACAGAATAACGAATTGATAAATCAACTAAATTTTTAGTTCCTTTAATGTTAGTAAAAATTGCTTCAGAAGGATTATCCTCCATTAAAGGTACATGCTTATAAGCGGCAGCATGAAAAACAAATTGAGGTTTGAAATGATCAAAGAGTCTATTCATTCTTTCTTTCACCCTTATATCACCTATAACTACTTCAAACTTCAATTTTGGAAAATTAAAAAGTAATTCATTTTGTAACTCATATAATGGTGACTCTGCTTGATCTAAAATTATCAATAATTCTGGCTGGTACTTTGAAATCTGCCTTACCATCCCACTTCCTATTGAACCTGCGGCTCCAGTTACTAAAATAACCTTTCCTTCCAACTCATTAGAAATTTTATCTTCATCTAAAATAATTGGTTTTCTTCCTAACAAATCTTCAATTCTAATTTTTGCTATTTGTTTAGTTGTAAACTCTCCATTTATCCAACTTCTTGGCTTCGGAACTTTGGTTATAGCAACATTATTATTCAAACAAATCTCAACAATATTCTTTCTATTTATTTCATTTGGCTCTTGAATCGCCATAATAATTTGAGTAACCCCTTCCTCTCTTATTAACCTTTCTAACTTAGATGGGTGATAAATTGTTAGACCTTGTAATATAGATCCGTTTAATTTTTTATTATCATCAATAAAACCTATCATTTTATAGGAAATCAATGCATCTTTTTCGATTGTCCGTTTTGTTATCAACCCAGAAACTCCTGCCCCATATATTAATACTCTTTCAGACGAGTCCTTTGGCTTTATCGTTTCTAGATAAATTAATTTTATTCCAAACCTCATCCCTGTCAACAGTAAAAAAGAAGATAAAAACTCAATTAACAATACAGATGTTGGAAAAAGGTAAAAATTATCGACAAAATTAAACCTTAAAACTCCTAAAACAAAGTATATGAACGATGAAGTTATGGACGCAAAAAAAATACGCCTCAAATCCTCAGTAGAAGTATGTCTCACTAGACCTTTATGAACCTTAAACCAATAAAAAACAACGAGTTTTACAAGAATATAAAGTACAATAGACTTAGATAAAATTTGCCATTCTGTAGATATTAATTCTTTATCTGCCTTTAAGTCAAATCGTATTAGATAAGCAAATAATAAACCAACTAATGATAAGGAAATATCTATTAATTGAATCAACCACCTTGGAGAATTATTTTTAGGTAAAAACATACACAAAACTAAGAATTATAATTATAAAAAAATATTCAGTACTAATCTTTATTTCTAATTACTTTTATGGGGCAGTTAAAGAAGAAAAACAAAAATCTGATGGTAGAAATTGAAAAAAAATTCACTGTTAATAAAGTGCTTTGGGAAAAAATAAAAAAACCAATACCAAACGTAATAAAACAAAGTTATATTTCTGATGAGAAAAAATGCACCGTTAGGGTCAGGATTAAAAACAACAAAGGCTTTTTAACTATAAAAGGAGAAACAATAAATATTTCTCGTTCAGAGTATGATTATCAGATTCCATTGGAAGACGCGCAAGCTATGATGGATGAATTTTCTTCAAAAACATTATTCAAAAACCGATATGAAGTGCTAGTTGGAGATCACTTATGGGAGGTAGATGAGTTTAAAGGTAAGCTAGAAGGTTTAATAATTGCAGAGATAGAATTAAAAAATGAAAATGAAAAGTTTGAATTACCAAACTGGATAGATAAAGAAGTTTCAAATAATCCTAGGTATTATAATTCAAACTTAATAAAAGAACTTTAAATCACTCTACTGGCTCTTTTACCAAATTACTTTTCTCTAAGTCAAATACCATTGAACCTAAACTTATCTCGAACCATTCTAGAAATAACTCTAAAGTAAATACTTCAGGCCAATTCTCTTCATCTTCTGAAATCGCCATCAACTCGTTCTTGAAAATTTTCTTAAAATGTTGCTTAATAATTGGCTCCTCATCAATAAAATCTTCTGTAATTAAATACAAAGAAGGCTCATTATTAAACCCTAGTGAAAAAACAACATCTTCTTCAAACTTATTTGCCCAATCAAAAAAAGGAGCTTTAGGTCTAACTGACAAATATCCTCTATTTACTATGTTCATTAGATTTAATTTTGTGAAAATTGAACAAAAAATAATATAGAAACAAATCTAACACTTTTTTTAATCACTATTCGTAAATTTGTGTAAACGAATGAATACACATTTGAATTAAAAGCTATGAAGCAATTTGATATCCCTGAATTTTACCGTTCTCCAATTATTAGTAAGGTTAAGGCTAAAAGAAAATTAGAAGACCCAAGAAAGAAAGACTTTACCCCTTCTATTCTTAAATTTGGTAAAGTAGAATTTCTTATCGCTAGGCATTTTGGTTTTTGTTACGGCGTTGAAAACGCGATTGAAATTGCATATAAAGCAATAGCAGAGAACCCGGGAAAAACTATTTACCTATTAAGTCAAATGATTCATAATCCTGATGTTAACGAAGACCTTCAAAGCTATGGCATTGAATTCATCCAAGACACAGATGGAAAACAACTGATTAGTTGGGATAAGATTAAAGCGGATGATATTGTGATCATTCCTGCATTCGGAACAACTGTTGAAATTGACGAAATATTAACTAAAATCGGTGTCAACACCAAGCAATATAATACCACCTGTCCTTTTGTTGAGAAAGTTTGGAACAGGTCAAAAACATTAGGTCAAAAAGACCACACAATAATAATTCATGGCAAACATAATCATGAAGAAACTAGAGCTACTTTTTCTCATAGTTTACAAAATGCACCTTCATTAGTCATTAAAGATTTAGAAGAAGCAAAACAGTTAGCTCAGTTTATTCTTGGAAAAATAAATATAGAAACGTTTAAATCTATTTTTAAAGACAAAGTTTCTGACAATTTCAATCCTGAAAAAGACTTAAATAAAATTGGAGTTGTCAATCAAACGACCATGTTAGCATCTGAGACACAAGAAATAACTGATTTTCTAAGAACTGTAATGATTGAAAAACATGGTATTGAAAACATAAAAGAGCATATAGCAGATACCAGAGATACATTGTGCTATGCTACAAATGACAATCAATCTGCTACTTATGGCTTATTAGATTCTGAAGCAGATTTAGCAATTGTTGTTGGAGGATATAACAGCTCAAACACAACTCATATAGTGGAACTTTTAGAGGGAAAGTTTAAAACTTTTTTCATACAAAGTAAAAATAATATCAAAAATTTTAACTCAATCGATAGTTTCAACATCCATAAAAAAGAGCTTGAGAAACACAATACTTTTTTAAAAGAAGATTCAGCTGCATTTAGAATTATTATTACCTCTGGCGCTTCTTGTCCTGATGCTATAGTAGATGGTGTAATACAACAAATACTTAATCTGTATCAGATTGAATTAAATAATGATTTCGAAATCTAATTTTAAAGATAATTAGGTAATACTATTATATTTGTACTGATGGAAAAGCAAATCATACTGAATAAAAGGCATTTTGAACTCACTCTTAATCGTCTTTGTTATGAACTCATCGAAACACACAATGATTTCTCAAATACTGTTTTAATAGGACTTCAGCCTAGAGGTATCAATGTCGTTTCTAGACTCAAGCAACAATTAGAATCCATATTAAACAAAGAAGTAATTTGTGGTAATTTAGACATCACCTTTTATAGAGATGATTTCAGAAGAAGAGAGATACCGCTTATTCCTAGTGCTACAAATATTGATTTCGTGATTGAAAACAAAAGTGTTGTATTAGTAGACGATGTTCTTTATACCGGACGAACGATTCGTTCTGGTTTAGATGCCCTTCTTGCATACGGAAGACCTAAAAAAGTTGAGCTATTAACTTTGATAGATCGAAGATTTAGAAGAGACCTACCTATACAAGCAGATTACATTGGAAAAACAGTGGATACTTTAATATCTGAAAAAGTATCTGTTGAATGGCAAGAAATTGAAGGAGAAGATAAAATAGTTTTGTATACCCCAGAAGCAAATGGATAATTATTTAAGCATAGAGCATTTAACTGGAATTAAAGATTTAACAAGAAAGGATATTGAATTAATATTCAAAACTGCTGATAGTTTTAAAGAAGTTATTAATCGTCCAATAAAAAAAGTCCCATCTCTTAGGGATATCACTATTGCAAACCTATTCTTTGAGAATTCGACTAGAACAAGGTTATCCTTTGAATTAGCTGAAAAAAGACTATCTGCAGATGTAATTAATTTTAGCGCATCTAGTAGCTCCGTAAAAAAAGGAGAAACTCTAATTGACACTGTTAATAACATATTAGCAATGAAAGTCGACATGGTTGTAATGAGGCACCCTAACCCTGGTGCTGCTAAATTTCTATCTGAAAAAATTTCAGCTAAAGTTGTAAATGCAGGCGATGGAACACATGAGCATCCTACTCAAGCACTTTTAGACGCCTATTCAATTAGAGAAAGACTTGGTTCAGTAGAAGGAAAAAAAGTAGTTATCGTTGGAGACATTCTTCATTCAAGAGTTGCATTATCTAACATATATTGTTTACAAAAACTTGGAGCTGAAGTGATGGTTTGTGGACCTACCACTTTAATCCCTAAATACATACATGAACTAGGAGTCAAAGTAGAACATAATTTAATTGCTGCTTTAGAATGGTGTGATGTTGCCAATATGTTACGCATTCAGCTAGAACGTCAAGAGATGAAGTTCTTTCCATCTTTAAGAGAATATACAATGCAATTTGGTTTAACGAAAGAAATTTTAGATAACTTATCGAAAGAAATTGTAGTAATGCATCCTGGACCTATAAATAGAGGTGTTGAAATCTCTACAGATGTTGCCGATTCAAAACAAGCTGTGATTCTTCAACAAGTTGAAAATGGTGTTGCAGTTCGTATGGCTGTCATTTATTTACTTGCAGCCAAAATCAACCGTTAATATTTTTATTATATTTGTAGAAATACACTAAGATGGATTTTCAAATACAACTAGAAAAGTTAAATGCTACAGTAGTCTCAAAAGCAACTAAAATAACTGCTTTGAATGCTCCTGAACTAAAAGAAGCTTTTACTAGTCTTAACAAAAAAAGCATCAATTCGGTTGTGCTTGATTTATCTGAGTCAAAATATTGTGATTCTTCTGGTTTAAGTGCTATACTTTTAGGCAATAGACTTTCTAAAGATACTAATGGTAAATTCATTTTATGTGGACTTCAACCCGCCGTATTTAAAGTTATCCAAATAGCTCAATTAGATAAAGTTTTACTTATCGCAAAGAATAGAGAAGAAGCTTTCAAACTAATCTAAATTGAACTTTTCTGTTACAATATTAGGTTCTGGAGCAGCACTCCCAACACATACTCGCAACCCTACATCACAATACATTCAATGTAATAATAGACATATTCTAATAGATTGTGGTGAAGGTACTCAAATGCAAATGCGAAAATTTGGCGTAAAATTTCAACACATCAGTCACATTCTCATTTCTCATCTCCATGGAGATCATTTTTTTGGTCTTGTTGGTTTACTTAGCACAATGCACCTTCTTGGAAGAGATAAAGGAATATTTATTTATGCGCCAAAAGAGTTAGAAAAAATAATAAAATCACAGTTAGAAATAGGGGGTGCTAAAATCGGTTTTGGACTAAACTTTATCCCTATCGAGAAGAACCAAACAGGAATTTTATTTGAAGATAAAGTTATTGAAATATCTACCTTCCCATTAAATCATAAAATTCAAACAAATGGTTTTTTAATATCCGAAAAAGAAAAAGAGAGGGGTTTGTTAGGTGAAAAGTTTAAAGAAGATAAATTATCTTTAACTTTTATACCTAAATTAAAAAAAGGAGAAAACGTGACGGATGAAAATGGTAATACATATAACTATAAAGACTATACTACAGCGCCAAAACCATCAAGATCTTATGCCTACTGTTCAGACACTGCATACTTCGAAAACGTAGTTCCATTTATAAAAAACTCAAACTTACTATATCACGAAGCTACGTTTACAGAAAAAGAAAAAGACAGAGCAAAATATACCAAACATTCCACCGCTTCTGATGCAGCTAAAATTGCAAGTTTAGCAAATGTAAAACAACTATTATTAGGCCACTTAAGCGCTAGGTTTAAAAACAGTGAAGAACATCTAAAAGAAGCAAAACCCATATTTAAAAATGTGGAAGTAGTTGAAGATGGAAACGAATATCACGTTGTATAACAAAAGAACGTTAATTATTATTAATTGACTTCCTTTATTCCCTTATAAATTCTAAATTTGTATAAAAATTTTAAAGGATGAACACTTACGATATTACAATTATTGGTTCTGGGCCTGGAGGTTATGTTTCCGCTATCCGTTGTGCTCAATTAGGTTTTAAAACTGCATTGATAGAAAAATACGACACATTAGGTGGAACTTGCTTAAATGTTGGATGTATTCCTTCTAAAGCTCTACTTGACTCTTCAGAACATTTCCATAATGCAAAACACAATTTTAAAGAACATGGAATTGAAGTAAGTGATTTAAAAGCAAACTTAGAGCAAATGATAAGTCGAAAGGCTGATGTTGTTTCTCAAACTTGTAATGGAATCAAATTTTTAATGGACAAAAACAAAATTGATGTACATTATGGAATGGGTTCTTTTGTAGATAAAAATACCGTTAAAGTATTAGATAAAGAAGGTAAAGAAACGTTATTATCTACTAAAAATACAATTATAGCAACAGGGTCTAAGCCTAACTATTTTCCAGGGATGGAACCTGACAAAAAACGTATCATTACATCAACTGAAGCGTTAAAAATGACTGAAATCCCTAAAAAACTTTTAGTGATTGGTGGTGGAGTGATTGGGCTTGAATTAGGTTCTGTTTATGCTCGTTTAGGTGCAGAAGTGGAAGTAATTGAATTTGCTGATAGAATCATCCCTACCATGGATAAAACATTGGCTAAAGAATTAACAAAAGCACTTAAAAAAGAAGGATTTAAATTCAATTTACAACATAAAGTTCAAAGTGTTGTAAACAATGGAGATAGCGTAACACTAAAGGCTTTAAATAAAAAAGACGAAGAAGTTACTTTTGATGCAGATTACTGTTTAGTTGCAGTTGGAAGAAAAGCATATACTGAAGGATTAGGTTTGGAAAACGTTGGTTTAACAGCTAACAATAGAGGTCAAGTTGAGGTGAATGACCATTTACAAACTTCTGTTCCAAACATCTACGCAATTGGAGATGTAGTTAGAGGAGCAATGCTAGCTCATAAAGCAGAGGAAGAAGGTGTGTTTGTTGCAGAAACAATTGCTGGACAGAAGCCTCATATGAATTACGATTTGATACCTGGAGTAGTTTATACTTGGCCAGAGGTAGCTGCTGTTGGTAAAACTGAAGAACAATTAAAAGAATCTGGTGTTGAATATAAGGTCGGATCTTTCCCTATTAAAGCATTAGGAAGAGCTCGAGCAAGTATGGATACAGCTGGAATTATTAAAATTTTAGCAGACAAAACCACAGATGAAGTATTAGGGGTACACATGGTTGCACCTAGAGCTGCTGACTTAATCATGGAAGCAGTTGTTGCAATGGAATACAGAGCATCAGCGGAAGACATTGCTCGTATTTGTCATCCACACCCTACTTATTCTGAAGGAGTAAAAGAAGCAGCACTAGATGCTACAGAAGCAAGAGCTTTACACGTTTAAAGCTCAAATACATTAGGTAAAAGGGTTACATTTGTAACCCTTTTTTATTGCTTAAAAAAATACATAGTATTTGTTAAACAAACCTCGTTCTTTCGTAAATTTGCAACTATGGATTATGAAATAGACCTTAAATTCAATAATTTAAAAGCTGAACTTGAAAAAAAGTTTGGACCAGGAATGGATTTACAAGCAATACTCTTTCTAGTAGGAGTAGACAAACTTGGTATGGGACATAAAAACTTTTCTAAAAACGAAAAAGTTGACTTGTTACATATTGCTATCTGTACCATATTAGAACCTTATGGATACTATACTTTTCAAGGAAGAGATGACGAAAATTGGCCTCATTTCAACCTAGAAAAAGAATTACCGCAGTTAGAAGATAAAGAACAACAACACTTAATGAAAAGAGCTCTTTTAGAGTACTTCCATTCAGAAGGAATTTTCACAAATTAATACATTATCAATTATATGGATTTTTTAATCAAAGCAGCACAACTCATATTATCCCTTTCCTTATTAGTAATCTTGCATGAATTCGGGCATTACATCCCAGCAAAATTATTTAAAACAAGGGTAGAAAAATTCTACTTGTTTTTTAACCCTTGGTTTTCTTTATTTAAGAAAAAGATAGGAGATACAGAATGGGGAATTGGATGGTTGCCACTAGGTGGATTTGTTAAAATAGCTGGAATGGTTGACGAATCTATGGATAAAGAGCAGCTTTCTAAACCAGCTCAGCCTTGGGAGTTTAGATCAAAACCTGCATGGCAAAGGTTGATTATTATGCTTGGTGGGGTTACCGTGAATATTATAACTGCTATTATTATATATGCCGGTTTGACTTTTTATTACGGAGAAGAACAACTAAAACCACAAGAATTATCTAATGGAGTTGCAATACATCCTTATCTTGAACAATACGGAATAGTATCTGGAGATAATATTCTTGCATTGGATGGAGAAAATGTAGACAAAGCGATGGACCTTAACAAAGAAATCATGTTAAGAGGAAAAAGAGACCTAGATGTTTTGCATGCAGATGGAACCAATGAAAAAGTGATTCTTCCAGAAGATATAGATTACAAAATATTTGAAAATGGAGCTTATCCTGCATTTGAATTGAGGGCTAAAAGAGTAACAATTGATTCGATATTACCAGGAAGAGTAGCAGAAATATCTAAAATGAAAGCTGGAGATCAGTTTATCAAAATTGGAGAAACTGAAATTAAATTTTATGATGATATCAAAAGAGGATTATTCCAATCTAGAAATCAAGAAACTGAAATAAGTTTATTAAGAAATCAAGACACTATCTATCTAAAAGTAAATGTACCTAAAGAAGGTTTGTTAGGCTTTATCGTTCAGCAAAAAGCAACGGACTACGCTGACTTCAGTAAAATAAAAACAGCACATTTTGGTTTAGGAGAAAGCTTTGTGAAAGGTTTTAAAACTGGGAAAAACACTTTATCCGATTACGCAGCACAATTTAAATTCGTTTTCACCAAAAAAGGAGCTACTGAAGTTAGTGGTTTCGCTGGAATTGGAAATCTTTTTCCAAGTGCATGGAATTGGCAAATCTTTTGGATCAACACTGCATTTATCTCCATCGCATTAGCGTTTATTAACATTATGCCTATACCAGCTTTAGATGGTGGTCACGTAGTATTCTTACTATATGAAATTATTACTGGTAAAGAAGCTCCTCAAAAAGTATTAGAATACGCTCAATACGTTGGATTCTTCTTATTAATAGGATTAACCCTATATGTTAACGGATTAGATGTATTTAAATGGCTATCTGGTAGCTAGGTTATTAATGAAATTTGTACAAGCGGTTTAATCCACTTGTACAAATTTCATCGATATAGAATTTACACAATGACGAGTATTCTTAGAAGTAAACCTTTCACCTTCAAAAACATGCCCTAAATGTCCTTTACAGTTAGAGCAAATAATTTCAACCCTTCTACCATCGGCATCTCTAACTCTTTCCACTGATCCTTTGATTTCATCATCAAAAGATGGCCAACCACAACCAGAAATAAATTTATCAGTAGAAGTATATAAAGGTTGCTCACATTGCCTACAGATGAAAACACCTTCTTCTTTGAAGTTATCATATTTACCTGTAAAAGGCATTTCTGTACCTTTATGCAAAATTACTCTTTGTTCTTCTTGAGTAAGCTTATTCCAATCCTCTTTATTTTTTTTCATAAACATCTTCTAAAAAGGCATCCCATCTAATTGACTTTCAAACTGCTTTAGCATGAATTCAACAGACTGCTTTAGTACGTTATCTTCTTTATTTATTGTTTTTATAATTAGTTCCCCTCCATCTTCATCAAATTCAAAATGAATAAATTCAACTAATTCAACTAGTTTAGAACCGCCAGATAAATTAAATGACGTCAAATCCATACCTTCTAAATTCATAAAACCTGTAAATGACTTTTTTCCATAAAACTGACATCCTTTAGGTAATATCAAACTCGATCCATCTTTTGAAATATGTTCAGGAGATGAAAAACAAGTTAACCCTTTATTATCAAGTACTGCCTTAATGTTGTTTTGCTCCAACAATGAAACTCCCATCTCTGCCAACGATTTACCTTTTTCTCCTAGACCTATATAGGTATTAAAACTTGGAACAGTTGCTCCAAATTGATCTGGTTCTCCAAACATTACAAGTCCAAATTCACCATTTAACAATCCAGCAAGAGCATCTTGCCCACCCATCATCAATGCCATCTGTGCAGGTCCGCCAAAAGATTTCGCTAAACGATCAATCGTTCCTGGTAAATATTTATTGATAAACTGTTGAATTTTTTTCATATCAACATTCATAGAAAGACCAATTCTTGGAGCTCCCATACCTAATTTTTTTGTAATGCTTCCTGCTTCATCTTGTTTAAAGAAAAGCTCTCTTTTAAGTTTTTCAGAATAATCATTATCAACTACTATCCTTGCCTTACCTTGTTCAAAATGAAAAGCAACATGACCATAGCTATTTTTGATCATATTTTCAAGTTCAAACTTTAAGTCATCACTTAAATTATCCATTTGTGCTATGGAAGACCTATATAAGTTTTCAATATTATAACCAAAAACCATATCTCCATCTGCTAATAATATTTTTTGTTGCTTACCATTAGAAATATTCCCTTCCGTTTTTTTAAAAGTTGATTGTATTCGATCGAGATTAATATCCTTATCGTTGTCAAAAAATAAAATTGCTAGGTGATTTTTTACTCCAATAGACATCTCATCTAAAGTCGTATGATACATATCTCCTTCCTTATCTAAGTCGTAGCCCTTTAAAGTTAATGCTTCAACTAGTGAATCGGCATTGATAACAGGTAAAAAAGCGTAACCTTTACTTGGAGTTCCATCATTTTTTAAAGGACCACCTAATGCAAAATAAATAGACTCTTTTGTCTCGATCACTTTTTCAAACTCCCTTACAACAGAAGAAACTATTGGACCAATTTTAGGTACATTTTCATAATCTGTTTTAGTAAGCAGATTCATATAATCTACCTTACCAAAAAAAACAATTGAATCATTATCGCTAATAAAAGCTGAAACTTGCTCACTAACTGAACGTTCCTTTCTACTACCACATGAAATAAAAAGTGTTAAAACTGAAAGGTAAAGGAAAAAATTTCTCATAATATCTTTTTAATTAATAATTTTCTCTTTTTTAAGAGCAAGCCTAAGCTCATGTAAAAATAAGTAATAAATTATTTATCTAAAACTGTACCAAAATAGAATAGTTTAATTTAAATTTGATTATGCATTTAGTAGAACCATTTTACGATTGGAGAAGTTATTACATAGCCTCTGAAGATCCGTCTTCTCCTTTTTTCGAACAAGAATATAGTGAATTTGAATTTGAAAATTCTATATATAACTTTTATATACATCCCCAATGGGATAATATTGGTTCCCCTACTCTTTTTATTAAAATTCTCTACACAGATTACAACCAAGGTTATTGTATTATTGAAATGATTGGAGAATGGAATGATGCCATTGAAAACGATATTATGACCTTAAAAAGAGATATTATTGAAGGTTTAATTTCCGAGGGAATTGATAAATTTATTTTAATCGGTGAAAACGTCTTGAACTTTCATTATTCAGATGATTGTTATTATGAGGAGTGGGTTGATGAACTAGAGGAAGGATGGATTGCTGCTGTTAATTTTCATGAGCACGTTACAGAAGAGTTTAAAAATGTAAACATTGATCACTACTTTGCAATGGGTGGCGAGTTAGAAGAATTGGAATGGAGAACTTACAACCCATTCCAATTCTTTAATAAAGTAAATTCAATTATGACAAAAAGATTACGATAACTATTTTTAGTTTGCTATAAAAATCTTTTTAGTTAATACATCGTTATGTAAAAAGAAATTTACAACATACATTCCATCTTTAATATCCTCAGGAATTCTAACCGAAAAAGTATTATCACCTATATTAGAATCACCTAATCTATAGCTGTAAATAGACTTACCATTTAAATCTATCAGATTAAAAAACATCTGCTGCTTTGAAAGTGTATTGAACTTAATAGAGACAGATTTTTTTTCTGCAACATAACCTGCATTAAATTTATACCTATCGTTCAATGAAATTGAAGTCACTCCAAGAACTCCACCAACAGAATGCTGAGATAAATAAACTTGATCTCCACTCGTTGAAACACCATTCCCAACTAAAGTTGCAACATAAAAAGTTAGTTCACCTTCATTAGTTGAAGGAGCAGTCCACTCCCACTTCCACTCCGAATTACAACTAGTGTTGTTAGATTGATTGTGGGTAACTCTACCAGAAGTAACTTGAGCACACTCATTCGTAATTGCCGAAACAGATCCTGAAACTTGATTAGAATTATTCATAGCAACTGCTTGAAACCCTTTAGTAACATTTGATTCAGTAGTTGATAAAGTAACAATATAGGTCTCACCTGGTGTATATGACGTGACCGCACTTCCATTTTTACTGATTAACAAGCTATTAACTCCATTACCAGATTGAGTTGTACCTGAATGACACTGAGTACAATTAGCTTCATTTGGAGCACCCGAATAATTTCCTGACTTACCAGAAGAATTATAATTTTGTGATTGATGCTTAGATATACTTATTGATTTTTCTCTATTCACAAAAGAATAGGTTAAAAGACCAATGGAGAGTATAAATAAAATAGTATAAACTTTTTTCATAATTATTTTTTAAAAATTGGCTTCAATGCAAACCAAACAAAAGCAGGGATAAAATGTAAAACCATTGCATAAGTAGGAAAAATAACCGTTAAATACTCATCGAAATCTAAAGGTAACTTATGCATCATTGGTAAAAGTAAACTAGCGAAAACAGCTATAGAGAACAATACATTGAAAATAATTTCACCAAACTTTGGAGATACTCTTATCGCTAATGTGTTTAGCAATGATGCTAAAATTGAAGTAAACATCGTTGCTCCTATTATATTTTGAGTACTAATTATGGAAGAAAATTCATAGTAGAATTCATCTCTCAAAACAGTAGTAAAAAAGTAGCATATTAGACTAGATAATAATCCTGCACTAATTCCGTGAAAAAAAGCTTTTTTAAACATAACTTATTTTTTAGATACTGGTACATTAAAAGTTACTTTCAATACATCTGGAACAGCATCGCTAGGGCTCCCTAATTTAAAAATTGATCGCTTTACATAAAAGACACCTGAAAAACTACCATCATTTCCATTTGACTTATAAACGGTTGGAATCTTAGTTAATTTTGTTGTTCCTTTAATTGTTAAGTTACCAATAATCGAATACCCTTTATCCGATTTTTCAATTTTAGTAGAAACAAACTTAATGTTTGGAAACTGAGCAGCATCAAACCATTCTTTAGATAAAGATTTTTTGTTCATCATTCCATTACCAGTACTAATTGATGAAACTTTTACAGCTAAATCAAACTTAGAAGATGTTAAGTCAGCTTCATCAAATAAAATTTTACCTGAAAACTCTTTAAAAATACCTGAAGGATCTTTACTTGTAAACTTAATTGAATAACCATCTTTAATGGTCAATTCTTGATTTGTTGAAACAGTCATGAAAGCAGAGCTAATTAGTAAAACAACTGCTAAAAATGGATAAATAAATGATTTCATAATTTTGTTTTTTGTTTTTTGTTTTTATATTAATTATTAAGACTTCCTTGATTAATCCAACAATCCATATTTTGAATAATAGAATCGGATAATTTGTCCCCTCCGAAAGGCATACCTCCAGAATTAATAGAACCGTAAACAGCACTGGCATTATTAGACACCCTTGAATAATCAGATAAATCTGGAGAAGTACCCCCAGTATCATGACAACTAATACAACTAGTATTAATCATGTTTTCAATTTCCACACTATACCTAATTGTATCAGTACAATCAGATGTTGTTTCAGAACTATTAGAAGGAGGCGTTTTGTCCTTTGTGCATGCTAAGAATGTTGCAACAACAACGAAACATACCATTAACAATTTATTCATGTTATTCTTTTTTATAAAGTTATTCTTTTCTATACTTTCTACTAATACAAAAACCCAACCTAAATTGCCCTTTAGTCCAATCTTGAAAAGTATAAGGTATAAACTGAGTCTCACCAAAACCAACAGAGTTAGTTAAATTAATGGTAAAAACATGACCGAACGTATTCCATTCCACTGCAACACCAAGGCTATTTTTGTTATCTGCACGAACATCTGAAGCATGAAAATTTTGGTAATACTCTACAATTACACCTATTTTTGGGTTAACCGAATACCTGATTGCCCCACCAAGTGAAAACAAACCATTAACATCATTGGATGCGACTAAATTTCGGTAAACAAAAGTGGGCATTAGAGATAAACTTAGTTTCTTCCCAAACTTCCTTGCTATATTTAACTGAGAAGAATAAGCAAAACGATTAATTGACTTTGGAAAACTAGAAACTTTAGACAAATCAGATGACTTTTCCATGTAAGTAAAACTAGTTGTACCTAAAAATGTCATAGAAACAGGAACACTATTTGTGTTTTGGTGAAGTAACCTATATTTAACAAATCCGTCTAACAAAGATTTATAAGGAGAACCAAAATCTCCTAGCCCAGACGTTCCTTTACTTCTACCTAAACCAATCATTAAATGATCAGAAAGTCCATATTCAAAAGCAAACCTAATATCTGTTGAATTATCTAAACCATAAAAATTTTGCACTCCACCATTACTTCCTGCTATATCCCCAAACCGATGCTCAATTCTAAATTCTAGTACTCCTTTTTTTAAAGTTTCTACAGAATGACCATTAATAATCCTTGTATTACCAAAGGTTTCTATTTTAGCTTCGCTAAATTCTGCTTCTAAAGCATCAAAATCCATCACCTCTGAACTGTCGGAAATATCTTGCTCATACTGAGAAAAAGAAATATTTCCAGTAAGTAAGATTAAGATCAAGACCTTTAACATTTCAATTTTAAACAATCTTTGTATATTCATGTTATATTTAATAATTGGAATCAAACCTACAAATTATTAGTGTGAATAAAAAGATTTTACAGATAAAATATACCCGGGTAACAAAACATTTAACCTATTCAAAATGAAAAAACAAGAAATTAGAAAAAAATACAAAGCAAAAAGAAAAGAGCTAAACAAAAGCTATGTTGCACTAAAATCAAATGAGATTCTAAAATTAATAGATGAATACCTTGTTATACAAAACAAAACAATAAGTATTTTCCTACCAATAGAAAAATTCAATGAAATAAACACTTTTGAAATCATAGAGCACTTAAAATCTAATTCAAACAGGGTCGCAATTCCTAAAACAAACTTTGAAGAGCTATCTATGAAACATTATCTTTACAAAGGAAAAAACGATCTAAAAATATCAGAAGTTGGCATTCTTGAACCTAACAATAAGAGCAAAATTGGGGAGAAAGATTTCGACATCGTTTTTGTACCATTACTAGCAATAGATCAAAATGGATATAGAGTTGGGTACGGCAAGGGGTTTTACGATTCATTTCTAGCTAAATGTAAAGAAAGCTGTGTATTTATAGGATTAAATATATTTGAAGAGATAGAAGAAATAGACGATATTTTTGAACTTGACGTTCCACTTGACTTACACATAACACCATCTCAAATAATAAAATTCAAGTCGAACAAAACCTTACCATTAAAATAAAAAGGTAACTATTTAGAAACTTCTTCGTTAGAATACAGTATTGGACTTAAAATATGAACATTTTAATAAAAATACTTCTTATTCTTAGCTTAGCATTAACAAGTTCGTTTATGCTAGTTAGTCCTCCTCATGGTGCATTTGGAATTAAGGTTTCCTACCAATCTACTGGGGCAATCACTTCATTTATCGCCTACATAGATAATGGAAGAGCCCAAACACATTTAAAGTATTTATCCAAAAATGAATTCATAAAAATAGCTTCAGGTCATTGGCCAAGCATATACAATCCAACTAGAAAAGATTATTTCGAAGAAAAAAAACTCCTTTGTGGAATGGTGAAAGATTCATTTACCCTAAAAGATTATGCTTATTGTATTCCAATAGACTCTTTATGGAAAATACATTACGAAAGACATCCTATTGACATTACATTAGGAGATGGATGGAGTAACAAACAGTTCAACCCTTCCCTTTCACAAGAACTTTTTTTATACCAAAACTATGGCATAAAGACAATTGATGGAGATTATTTTAAAGATTCAAATGTCTGGAAAATATTAACAGACGTAATGGACTATAAATGGATTGAGCATTACAAAACCTTAAAATAAAAACAGCCCAAAAGTTTCAAAAAGGTATTGTTTATAAAACATTCATTTTTTTTAACGTAAATACAAACTTTGCTTTTATCTTTACAATTCAACAAAGAAAAAAGCAATTATGTTTGATAATAATGAATTTAAAAAATATGCAACAAAGCACATGGGGCTTAATAGTATGCATGTAGAGCACTATATAGAGTCGTCTTTAACTCCATACATCATTGAAGAACGTCAATTAAATATGTCTCAAATGGATGTTTTTTCTAGACTAATGATGGATAGAATTATCTTTTTAGGAACAGGTATCAACGACCAAGTTGCTAATATCATAAACGCACAATTACTTTTCTTAGAATCAGTAGATGCAAAAAAAGATATTCAAATTTACTTAAACTCTCCGGGAGGATCTGTTTATGCAGGATTAGGTATATATGACACAATGCAGTACATCAAACCAGATGTAGCTACAATCTGTACAGGTATGGCAGCATCAATGGGAGCTGTTTTAATGTGTGCAGGAGCCGAAGGAAAAAGATCTGCTCTAAAACATTCTAGAATAATGATTCACCAGCCTCTAGGAGGAGCTCAAGGTCAAGCGTCCGACATTGAAATAACAGCTCGTGAAATTCAAAAATTGAAAAAAGAACTTTACGATATCATCGCTACTCATTCTAAACAAGATTTTGACAAAGTTTGGGCAGATTCAGATAGAGATTATTGGATGACAGCTCAAGAAGCTAAAGATTATGGGATGGTAGATGAGATTTTATTAAGAAATCCAAAATAAGAAGTACATAATATTAAATTATTAGGTCATCTATCTAAAGATAGATGACCTTTTTTAACACTAATTATGGCAAAAAAAGAAACAGGTTGTTCTTTCTGTGGAAGACCAAGAAATGAAGTGGAAATGCTAATTGCTGGAGTTACAGGTCATATCTGTGAAAACTGTGTAACACAAGCAAATTCAATAATTTCAGAAGAACAATTAACAAAAGGTAAAGGAAAAACAAACCCTGTAAACCTTTTGAAACCGATTGAGATTAAAGAAAAATTAGACGATTACGTGATTGGACAAAGCGACGCTAAAAAAACATTATCTGTTGCAGTATACAATCACTATAAAAGATTAAACCAACCTGAGCAAAAAGAAGACGTTGAAATCGAAAAATCAAACGTTATTCTTGTTGGTAGAACAGGTACAGGAAAAACGTTGCTTGCTAAGACAATAGCAAAAATGCTTAATGTTCCATTTTGTATAGCAGATGCAACTGTTCTAACAGAGGCTGGATATGTTGGAGAAGACGTAGAAAGCATCCTGTCTAAATTGCTTCAAACTGCAGATTACGATGTTGAATCTGCGGAAAAAGGAATTGTCTTTATTGATGAAATAGATAAAATTGCAAGAAAAAGTGATAACCCTTCCATAACTAGAGATGTTTCAGGGGAAGGGGTTCAACAGGCATTACTTAAGCTATTAGAAGGTTCTATTGTAAGTGTCCCGCCTCAAGGAGGAAGAAAACACCCCGAACAAAAGTTAGTTCAAATAAACACAAAAAACATTCTGTTTATTTGTGGAGGAGCATTTGATGGTATTGAAAAAGTAATCGCTAGGAGAATCAATAAAAAAGCAATCGGATTTACACACAAATCTGAAGAAAGAATCGATGAAGAAAGTTATTTAAGATACATCAACCCAACAGATATTAAAACATTTGGTTTAATCCCAGAATTAATAGGAAGGTTCCCAGTGTTAACCTATCTAGAACCATTAAACGCTCAAAGTTTAAAAAGAATAATGACTGAGCCTAAAAACGCATTAGTCAAACAATATATTAAACTGTTTGAAATTGATGGTATCAAAATTAAATTTGATGGAGCAGTTTTAGACTTTATAGTCCAAAAAGCATTAGACTTCAAATTAGGAGCTAGAGGATTAAGATCTATCTGTGAAGCTATTCTTACTGAATGTATGTTTGAATTACCCTCAAAATCAGAGAAAGAGTTTAAAGTCACTCTTGAATATGCAGAAGAACAATTTCATAAATCAAAACTCGCTGAAGTCGAAAATCAATTAGCATAAATAAAAAACCGAAGTTAGCGCTTCGGTTTTTTTTTGTGAAAACAAGTTTTCAACTAAATAGTATTAATTCTTTTATCACAATACTTTAAATCAAATTAATAATAAAAGTAATTTCGATAAAAAGAGTATTATGAAGGATCTATCAATATATTTCAGAGAAGTCGATACAGAAATAAAAAGCAAAGAAGGTACCATTGGAGAATCAATAGGAATCTATACTCAAGGACACTTCCCAGAGCTTAAGAAAAATAGTGTTGCAATAATCTATGTACCTGAATTTAGAAACGGAGAAGAAAACATTCAAAATAAACAAAATGAAAACTTCAGGGAATTTTTCTACGAATTATATGTAGGAACAGATTGGAATAAGAAAATATTCGATTGTGGTACAATATTACCTGGTAAAGAAATATCCGATACATACTTTGCATTAACGCAAGTAGTATCTGAAATGATAAAAAATGATATCATACCAATTATCATAGGAGGAACACAAGACTTGACATACTCTATTTATAAAGGATATGAAAAATTAGAACAAATGGTCAATATTTGCTCAATCGATCATAAACTTGACATTGGAAATCCTGAAGAAAACATAAGTAAAGATGGATATTTAAGTCATTTGCTTACTCATCGACCTTGTTTTTTATTTAACCATGCGAATATTGGATGCCAAGCACCACTTGTTAGTAAGACAGAGTTAGATCTTTTCAACAAACTATTTTTTGACATTTGTAGGCTAGGAGAATTTAACAGCGACTTCAAAAAAGCAGAACCACATATTCGTAATGCAGATATACTAAGCATTGATTTACAAAGTATAAAAAAATCTGACTTCAATGCTAACATACATTATTCTCCAAATGGATTTACAGCAGAACAAATGTGCCAAATAGCAAAATATGGAGGTATCAGTGATAAGCTTACATCATTAGGATTATTTAACTATTACCCTAACGACAACTTAAAAACAAGTGAACATCTAATTGCACAAATAATGTGGTACTTTATAGATGGAGTTAATTTAAGAAAAGGTGATTTCCCAATAGGGAGTAAAAAAGATTACCTCAAATTTTCAGTACACCTTGAAGAATACAGTAATGACTTAGTATTTTACAAAAGCAATAAATCAAATAGATGGTGGATAGAAGTACCATACCCTAACACAGAGAAATCAAAATATGAAAGACATCATTTAGTGCCATGTAATCATGAAGATTATGAATTAGCTATGAACAATGAAATACCAGATATCTGGTGGAAAACATATCAAAAACTAAGCTAATCACTAAGCTAATCATTAAACAAAAAATAAATAACCATACAACAACAGAAAAAGTGATAAAAGAATATTTTTTCACTGAATTAATATATATGTAAATAAAATTATCTATTTTAGCCTCCGATTATAGTAAATTTGGGCTACCAAAAACTATAATAAAATTAAAACTATGAAGAAACATTTATTTCTTTTATGTATTTTACTGTTCGTTTTTGTTGGGATAATTTACTCTCAACAAGATCCGTTATTGACTCATTTTTTCTACAATAAAATGAGCTTTAATCCAGCTTCAACTGGATCTGAAGACTATTTTGTTGGTGCATCAACTTATAGAAACCAATGGGACAATGTACAAGGAGCACCAAACTCTGCAGCATTAAATATAGAAGGAAATATCGAACGTTTTTTTCCAGGAGGGTTAGGTTTAAGTTTCTTTCATGACGCGATAGGGTTTAATAGACAAAATAATTTAATGTTAAACTACTCTTATCCAGTAAAGATTAACTCAAGAAATGAAGTGAGGTTTGGATTAGGTATTGGCATGTTAAATTTTGGAATGCGACCTGATTGGGTAACCTCTAGTTCACAATTTGATAAGTCATTACCAACAGAGTTTTCATCAACAGGTCTTGATTTAAATTTTGGAATATACTATAAATCTGCAAATAATTTTTACGCTGGTTTATCGATCACTCACATCAATGGACAAGAAATAAAACACAGTACAGAACAAGGAATTTTAACATTTGATCAATTATACCCTATAAAAAGGCATTTATACCTGATGGGAGGTTACCAAACAAGAAAAATTGGACCTGGAAGCATTGATGCACAAATGTTATTGAAAACAGAATTTAACTTCACATCAATAGATTTAAATGCAAGGTATATGATGGACAATTTAGGATATGCCGGATTAACCTATAGAAATTCAGATGCAATATCCATTATCCTTGGATACATGCCAATACCTAATTTTACTGTTGGATACGCGTATGACATTACAACAAATAAGCTATCAAATATTTCAAGAGGTTCTCATGAAATACTGCTTAGATATGTATATTATCTTCCGATACCGCCGATAGAAATATCGAGGCATCCAAGATGGTTATAAAAATAAATAATAAATAAATTGTAACTATATTTAACATAGTTACGTTATAATAGAAATGTAATACTCTAAGAACACTAAGTTCAGAGTTTGTTTTTAAAAATGAGAGATATGAAAAAACTAATGTTAATCGGTTTAGTAGGTTTAATCCTAGCTTCTTGCAACACAAGAACAGGAAATCTTACTGGAGTTCTAGTAAGACCTATGTATTATCCAGAAATTCCTTTGGGAATGGTTTATGTTCCATCTGGAGCATACAACATGGGAGAAAATGATCAAGATGTGCCATTTTTACACCAAACTGTTGCCAAAACAGTTTCTGTACAGGCTTTTTACATGGATCAAACTGAAATTTCAAACAACGAATATCGTCAATTTGTTCAATGGGTTCGTGATTCTATTGCTAGAGATAAAATCTACATAAACGAAAACGACAGAACAAGTGGTTACAAAAATGAAGAATGGTCAGATGACGATGCTAAAGCTTGGATAAATTATCAAGATATGTATTTTGATGAAGCAACGATGGAGTATGTGGAATATGACCCTTCAGATAGAGTACTAGGTAGAGAAATGTTTAACCTTAACTGGGATAGACCTATCAATTATGAGGACCCTAAACTAGTTCCTCTATTAGCAGACATGTACTATCCACAACCAGAACGTTTCTTCAGAAGAAAAGAAATAGATACAAGAAAATTAATGTATAAATACTACTGGGTAGATTTAATTGAAGCTGCAAAAAGAGGTAGAATTAACATTACACCTGATGGATATGATAATCAAGGTGAGAAAATTGTACAAGAACACAGAACGTTGGAAAGTCCACCACATCCATATACTAAAGACCCTCAAGGTCAAGATTTAGATTTAGGACATTTTAACAAAAAAGGACAAAACAATGCCATTCGTGGACATGAGGATAGATCTAGGTTTATTATAGATGAAATGATTAATGTATATCCAGATACACTTTGTTGGATTAGAGATTTTACTTATTCATTCCATGATCCAATGACTAAAATGTACTTTTGGCACCCATCATACGATAACTACCCTGTAGTTGGAGTAACATGGTTCCAAGCTAAAGCTTTTAGTATATGGAGAACACAATTGTTGAATTCATGGTTGGTTTCTATGGGTGAAATTTTTGTGAATGATTTTAGATTACCATCTGAAGCAGAATGGGAAAGAGCATCTAGAGGTGATTTAGCACTTTCGCCATACCCATGGGGTGGTCCATATATAAGAAATGAAGCAGGTTGTTTCTTAGGTAACTTTAAACCAATGAGAGGTAGATATTTTGAAGATGGAGGGTTTCATACCGTTAAAGTATTCTCTTACAATCCAAATGGTTGGGGATTATATTGTATGGCTGGAAACGTAGCTGAATGGTGTGAAACTGCTTATGATGAATCCATGAACGAATTTTCTCATGATTTAAATACAGATTACAAGTACGATGCAATGGACTGGGATCCACCATCAATGAAAAGAAAAGTATTAAGAGGAGGTTCTTGGAAAGATATAGGTTACTACCTACAAAACTCTACAAGAACATATGAATACCAAGATAGTGCAAAGTCTTACATTGGATTTAGAGATGTTATGACTCACCTAGGAAGAGGTGGACGTGACTTTACTAAAGAAGGTGGAGAAGAAATTCAAGGAGACATTCAATTGAGATAAAAAAGCTAGAAAATAAAAAATCAAAATTAAAACCTGAAAATTATGAGTTCAAGCGGTGGCGGTATATTCGCAAGTAAAAAGTTCAAAACGATAATGAAGTTCGTTTACGGTTGGGGTGGTGCAATCGTAATTATTGGAGCGATGTTTAAGATTCAGCACTGGCCTGGTGCTACTGTCATGTTAATTGGTGGTCTAGGAATTGAGGCTTGTATCTTTATTTTATCTGCTTTTGAACCTTTACATGAGGATCCTAACTGGGAATTAGTTTACCCAGAGTTAGCTCTTGGACATTCAGATGCTCTAGATCATGAAAATGAAGAAAATGTACCTGCTAAAAAGAATAGTAAAGGTTCAGGTTTAACAGAACATTTAGATCAGATGTTAGGTGAAGCCAATATAGATAACGAATTATTGACAAGGTTAGGAGACGGAATACGAGCTTTAGGAGAGAACGCAGCACAATTACAAGGTGTTACATCTGCTGCAGCTGCAACAGATTCATATGTATCAAGTTTACAAGTTGCATCTGACAAAGTTTCAAACTTATCTGAAGCTTATGAAAGAGCATCTGTATCAATTTCTGGAATGACATCGTCTTTAGATGAAGGAGAATCGTATGGTGAACAAATGCAGAAAGTATCTAAAAATTTAGCTGCACTTAACAATGTATATGAATTACAATTAAAAGGATCTTCGGCTCATTTAGAAACAACTGAGAAATTCCAATCTCAAGTAACAGAAATGATGAAAAATCTATCCGATTCAACTGAAGACACTAAAAAATACAAAGAAAACATGGCGATGTTATCATCTAACCTTACTGACTTAAACACAGTATATGGTAACATGTTAAAAGCAATGTCAATCAACAAGGGTTAATAAATTGATTACTATTCATAGTTAATAATATTAATTCATAAAAGATAAAACATTATGGGAGGCGGAAAAGAAACCCCAAGGCAAAAGATGGTAGGACTTATGTACCTAGTACTTTTAGCACTTTTAGCAATGAACGTGTCAAAAAGTATTTTAGCTGCATTTGTTTCTATTGAAGAAAACATTCAGATTGCCAACGAGAATGAATATGCTAGAGGTGAGGAAAAGAAAGCTCAGTTGAAAGTAGTCGCTGGAGATAATACAAATTTATCCAAGCAAAAAAAGGCGATCAAATTTTACAAAGATGTAGAAGAAATAGACAAGAAAGCTGCTAAGATTATTGCCTTTATAGATGAATTGAAATACAAGGTAATGGTTCAATGTGGTGAAGGTATAACACTTGAAGGTAAAAATGGACCAGGACTTCCAGAAGAAACACACTTGATTACTAAAGAGTATGATAAGAAAAATCCTGTGAAACCAACTAGGATGAACCTAAGCCATATTCAAAATGCAGATAAATACGATGAACCAATGTTTATCTTAGGAATAAGTGAGTCAATATCATCTCCAAAAGGTGATGGTCTTAAATTATGGGAAGATTACAACAAGTTTAGAAATGAATTAGTTGAGTTAGTTGTGAAAAGTGCATCTAAGCCGGAAAAACAATATTCAATCAAATTACAAAGTATCAATGAATACTCTAATAAAAAAGGAGATAGATTAATTGATAAAGTAAATAAAATGTTTGAAAAAGCTAAAGTTTCTCCAGATGAAGTAGACGTATTAAAAAAGATTTATATCTCTTTATCTAAGAAGGAAAAAGTTAAATCGCACGAAATGGAGGTACACTGGTTAGGAAAAACATTTGACCATAATCCACAAGTTGCAAGTATAGCATCACTTTCTGCTTTACAAAAAGAAGTACTTACAGCTAGAGCGGATGCAATATCCTTAATACAAGCAAGAGTTGGTGGTGGAGATTATTCATTTAATAAGGTACAAGGATTTGCTTTTGGTGATGTAATTGCTAATGCAAATGAAGAAGTACAAATTAATGTAATGATGGCTGCTTTTGATACGGATAAACAACCTGAAGTAATTCCTGAACAAGGAGAAGTTGTAGAAGTCAAAGATGGTATTGGAAAAGTGAAAGTGAAAGTTGGTAGTGGTTCTGAAATGTTACTAAAAGGTAAAGTTGGTATTGCTAAAAAAGATGGATCAGTGACCTACATGCCATGGGAACACACGATTAAGATCATGAAACCTCAAGGAAATGTATCTTTACCTGAAATGAATGTACTCTACAGAGGTTATGACAACCGAGTACAAGGTGTAGCATCTGGTTATGACAAAACAAATTTAAAAATGTCAAATGGTTCTATTACTAAAAAAGGAGATGAATACATTGCAAAACCAGGACAGGGAAGGGAAGCTGGGATAACTGTATATGGAGAAAACACAGTTACAAAAACATCGGTATCTCTAGGAACATTTAAATTTAGAGTATCTAATTTACCAGGACCTGGATTATACTTAGGAAGAGTAGGAAGTGGTGAAAAAGCAGCTAGAGCATTAGTTTCGAATACAAACAGACTATTTGCTAAATACCCTCCTGAGATACCACTAAAAGCGGAGTTCCAGGTTGCGTCATGGGAGTTATCTGTATCTGGTGCACCAAGAACTTTTTCTGGTAATGGACCTGTATTATCAGCAGAAGCAATGTCGTTGTTGAAACAAGTAAAACCAGGTTCTAAAATTAGTCTTTCTGCTAAATACAAAGGACCAGGACCATCCGGTTTTATGTCTTCAGTAATAACTGTACAATAAAATTAAAATTATGAAAAATCTATTATTTAACATCTTAACAGTACTTTCTATAAGTTCTGTTATAGCACAACCAGAAATAAATGGTGGACCAGTAAATGTTCCAGCAGATGGAATTGTTGATGGTGTATTCATACAAGAACATGTTCCAACTAAGAGAATGATTCCTTATGAATTCGTTAGGGAATCAGATGTTATTTGGAGTAAAAGGGTATGGCAAACAATAGATTTAAGAGAAAAGATCAATCATCCTATCTTATTGCCATTTGATGAATACGATGCGTCCAATAATTGGGTGAAAAATTCTACAAGATGGAGTTTATGGACTATTTTAAAAACGCACATATTAAATGGTGATCTAAGAGTATTTTCTCCTTATAACCCATTACAATTTGATATTACGGATGGAGATCAATTGAAATATCCAATTGATCCTCAGCCAGGTATGAACTACTATTCGGATAAAGAATATAGAGATATATTGTTTACTTATTTAGGAAGTTTAGGACCACAACCTACAAGTCCTTTGACAAATATCTATGGAGAAGATAGTACTGTAGTTAATGCTGAAGGAAATTTAGATTATGTATATCCTGACAGGGATACAAACTGGATACTTTCACAAGATATAATTCAATACAAAATAAAAGAAGATTGGTTCTTTGATAAAGAAAGATCAGTTTTAGATGTGAGAATTATTGCAATTGCACCTGTGATTTATAGTAAAGATACAGAAGGTCAAATTCAAGGAGCAAGAGATTTATTCTGGTTATATTTTCCACACTGTAGATTTGTATTAAATAATTACTTTGTATTTAACACAAAAAATGATGCACAATGGATGAGTTTTGATGATTTATTTTGGAAACGTAAGTTCTCATGTACAATCTATAAAGAGAATAATGTATTTGATAGAAAAATTGAATCTTACAAAGCTGGTGTTGATGCATTATTTGAAGCAGAAAGGATAAAAGAAGAAATAAGAACTATCGAACACGATGTTTGGAGTTTCTAGATAAGAAATTAGTTAACTAAGCCTCAACATTGTTGAGGCTTTTTTTTTGAAAATTAAATAAAATGATCAATTTAGAACAAGTAGGATTACATTTACCACAAGGATACCTATTCCAAAACATCAGTGTTCAAATAAAAAAAGGAGATAAAATTGGTTTAGCTGGTAAAAATGGAGCAGGTAAGTCAACTTTACTTAAGCTAATATCAGGCTTAGACTCACCTACCGAAGGAAAGATACATAAACCAAAAGGAACAACAATTGGATATCTAACTCAAGATATTAAAATAGATTCTAGCTTATCATTATATGAGTTTTTGAATCAATCCAATGAACAATTAATGAATATAAAACAAAGGTTAGAAGAAATAAATCAAGAATTAACTACTCGAGAAGATTATGAATCGGATAGTTACATGGAGCTCCTCAATGAACTTAGTGATCTTAATCATGAGTTTAACATAAATGAAGGGTTTTTATGGGAAGAAAAGATAGCTGCCACATTAAAAGGACTAGGATTTCAATTTGAAGAATTCGATAAAAAAATAGCTGAATTTTCTGGAGGTTGGAAAATGCGTGCAGAATTATGTCGAATATTAGTTAACAAACCAGACGTCATCTTATTAGATGAACCTACAAATCATTTGGATATTATATCAATTAGTTGGTTAGAAGCTTATATCCAAAAATTTGAAGGAGCAGTAATCGTGATATCACACGATAGGTTATTTTTAGATAATATTACTAAAAGGACACTAGAAATATCCAATGGAAAATTATTAGATTTCCCATATTCCTACTCAAAATACAAAATAGTTAGAGCAGAAGAAGCTGAAAGACAAGGAGACGCTAAAAAACAACAAGAAAAAGATATAAAACAGACAAAAGAGTTAATAGATAAGTTCAGAGCAAAGAAAAATAAAGCTGCTTTTGCACAGTCATTAATAAAAAAACTAGAAAAAACAGAGATCATTGAAGTGGATAATGATAGCATAGCAGGTATGAACATAGCTTTCCCATTATCTGTTCAACCTGGGAAATGGGTTCTAGAATTAGAGAATATGGGGAAAACCTATGGCGATAGAACTTTATTTGAAAACATTAACATAACAGTTGGAAGAGAAGAAAAGATAGCATTACTTGGAGCAAATGGAGTTGGTAAGTCTACCCTACTCAAAAGGATAATGCAAAAAATAGATGGAGATGGAACGGTTAAATACGGACATAACGTTGAGATAACCTATTTTGCACAAGATCAAGCAGAATCTCTAGATCCAAATAAAACTATACTCGAAACAGTAGATGCGGTAGCTGTAGGTGACATCCGAAAAGACCTCAGAAGCATACTTGGCTCCTTCCTATTTACAGGAGAAGATGTAGATAAAAGAGTTAGTGTATTATCAGGTGGAGAAAGAACAAGACTTGCACTTTGTTTATTGTTATTAAGCCCAAGTAATTTTTTAATCTTAGATGAGCCAACAAATCATTTAGATATAAAAAGTAAAGAGGTATTAAAAGAAGCTCTAAAAAATTACGAAGGGACTTTTATAGTCGTTTCCCACGATAGAGAATTTTTGGAAAACTTAACCAATAGAATTTGGGACATTGAAGATAAAGGACTAAAAATACATCATTTTGGAGTAAAAGAGTTCTTAGCCAGAAAGATGACGTTGAGCAGCGACGACAAAAAAACAAATAATAAAGAAACTGAAACTGAAGTTAAAGAAGTAATAAAAGAAGAAGTAAAAAAGGAGAATGTTTTAAGCTACGAAGAACAAAAAGAAATAAAAAAGAAAAAAACACAGTTAAATAATCAAGTAAGGAAAGCTGAACAACAAATTGAAAAATTAGAAGCTGAAATAAAAGGATTGGATGAAAAAATAGCTGTATTAGATTATTCAGATGAAGAAAATTCTGGAAAGGTATTAAACCTCTACGAAGAGAAGAAAAAGCAGCTTGATAATGAGATGGAAAAATGGGAAAATGCTACCGAAGAATTGTTAGAAATTGCAGATTAATTACTTTTTAATATTTAATCGCTTCATTCTTTTCTTTTGGCGTTTTGCATTACGTTTTATGGATTTGCGAACAGCTTTAGTTTGCATTTGAAGGTTTCTTTTCATAGCCTGCTTTTTTAGTTTCTCCGCATTTTTTCTTTGAGCTTCCCTCTTTGCCTCAATTAGCTTTTGAGCATGTTCTACTGAACCAGCTTCAACTTCAGGTGATTTTGATCCACAAGAAGAAAATAATAGTAGTGTAAAGAATAATATATAACCAACTAATTTCGTTGTCATTGATATTTAAAACTAGAATTAAAGTTTATGAATAAAGTTTATATAATAATACTAATATACTTATTAATACATATAACTAGCTGTTCAAAAAACAGAAATCAACATCCTATACCAAGTTTCCCATTTGACATTACGATAAATATGGATTTACCAAGTTATTCAAACCTTTCTGGTGTAGGTGGATGGGCGTATCTTAATACTGGAAATCGATTGGTTATAATTTACAGGAAAGAACTAAATAACTTTGTAGCATTTGACAGACAATCCCCTGAAGATCCAGACAACATTTGTGAAGAAGCCTTAAAACCTGACACTAATAATTTTTTAGAGCTAATTGATGTTTGTAGTGATGCAAAATTTTCACTTTATGATGGACAAGCAATAAGTAATTCAGAATTTGGTTTAAGACAATACCAAACAATATGGGATGGACAAAACAAACTAAGGGTATTTAATTAATCTACTAAAATGGATATATCTTAAACTTTCCTTATTTTTACAAAAAAAATAAACATGGACGAAATTAAAGTTACCATCATAGACAGAGAGGGTATATCTCATGAACTTGTTGCTCCAACTGACATGAACATGAATATCATGGAAGTTTGTAAATCCTATGAATTGCCTGTTTTAGGAGAATGTGGAGGAATGGCTATGTGTGCAACTTGTCAATGTTATATTGAATCTGACACAGACTTACCTGAACAAAGTGACGCAGAATTAGACATGTTAGATCAAGCCTTTTTTGTTGAATCAAACAGTCGTTTAGGTTGTCAAATACAGATTAGTGAAGCCATCGATGGAATCGTATTAAGATTGGCTCCTGAGGAATAACCTCTCCTTTTAAAGGGAAACTAAAACGCAAAAGTTACTCCTGTTTCAAACATTATTAAACTTCTGTTTTCTTTAACTTTAATAGAATAATCAATATCTCTTTGGGATAAAATATATTCCGTACTATTGGGATTTGTATCATTTGTTTGATATGAACCTCCTAACAAATCACTAAAGTTTGGAACGAAATTAAAAGTATATCTAAAACCAAAATGATACAGAAGAGACTTATTTATAGGAATTCTCATCGTTAGCTTATACATAACTGTATAACCTTGAACCGTTTCTTGGTCTGTAAAATTAAAATAATTATCATCGGAAACGTTTAATTTTTGAGAACTACCAAAATCATCATAAGTAGTTAAAGATCCTGAATAACCATTCACTAACGCTTTATAATAATTAAATCCGATTCCAATCTGATTAGAAACTCCTATCGGTAATAAAGCATCGTTATAAGCAAATTCGAATTTAGGCATAAAAGACGATTTACTAATTCTAACAGGGTCAAGAGAAGAACTATAATAATCCCCAAAAGAAACTTGTGCAGGAGCAACAGAAAAATAGGACAAACCTCCTTCAAGACCTACAGCAAGGTTACTCTGTACTACTCTTGAATAAGTTATATGAAAACCATAGTTTAAAAAACCTAAATTAGTTTGGTTAGAATTATTAAGAGAATTATAAAAATTATAGAGCAATGGAGAATGTACATCGACTCCAAAATCAACATAATTTTTCTTTCCAAAGAAACCATTAATTTGAGAATAAGAAACCAACGAAATACAGAATGTAAATAAAATTATAATGTTTTTTTTCATCTTTACGCTTAGTATTTTAGGTTTTTAAGTATGTCGTACATTCTGGATTCAAGAATTAGTTTTGTAGTTGGCTCATTAAAGGTATACGATATACCCTTATCTACTTTTCCTGTTTTTGTATCTAAAAGTAATAAGTTTAGTTCCGTTAAATTTCCATTCATAAAAGGTATAGGAAGATAGCCTAATAAAGCTGGAGGGTAAAAAATTAGCCATAAAGCTGAAGATGAAAATTCAGGACTGTAAGCGTGCTCTACAATTGTAAAGATAATTTTTGTGGTCCCGTAATTCTTTTCAATTTCTTTTAGATAAGAGAAGTCAACTGGAAATACATCAATATCTTGATTTTGAGAAAACTGAAATAATAGGTTGGTTAACGTACTTCTTTCGTTAAAACCAAGTGTTCCAAGTTTATTCAAATTCTTTGAATTAATTGTGTAAATAGACATGTCAAGAGAACTACCAGCATTGTTAATCGCTTCTTCATAACGATTCTTTATTTTTTCAGAAGCTTTATAGTCTATTCTTCTCTTTTTATAACTTATTGCTGCAGGTTCAACCAAAATAAATTCAGATATCCCACTACCCTCTTCTCTTGTATTTTCTTTATTTAATTTTCTTTTTTCATAAGAAGACAGTTCATTGTATGCATCACGTTCTTTTTGTATTAATTCTAAACTATCTCTTACATGATTGTATTTTGAAATAAAAACCTCATCTTCTATTAAATCCGTTAAAGCATAATGATAAAACTTTGTAGAATCAAAAACAGTAGGGTCATTATAATTTTTCTTTCTCTTGATTCTTTCGTATTTATTTAAAGATTCTAATTCTTTTTTTATTTCTGTAGAATCTTTAACTTCCACCTTTGCATCAACAGCATTGTTAAACGTTAAATTTGAATAATTATTAATGTTGAATTTTTTAACATCTGCTGAGAGAAGAAGAATTTTTTTCCAAATGGAATAAACCTCTTCGTCATTTGGAAGGTTATTTTTAACATCTTGAATTTGCCTCAAACTCATTGTAATAGTTGCTTCCAAATTTAATTTTTTAATGAAATAGTGAACACTTGCAATTTCACCCTCCAATTCAGAATTTCTATCTATCGTTTCATTTATACTTCCATCCGACTTATATTGAGCTATTCCTAACCAAGACTGAGCTTTCATTCTTTTTAAATACTTTGAATTCGGAAAATCTTTCTCCAAAATAAAAATAGAGTACAAAGCATCTGCATAATTTGCATTTAATATATCGGTTCTAATACTTTCAAATCGACAAAGGTTTCTAGTATAGAAAAATCTTTCTTCTCCTAAAAAGTTTATGTTATCCCCCCAATTTTTATAAGTGTTTATGACACTTACAGCTTCTGATTTCCTTTTCTTTATGTTTGGGTGTGAACTCTCACTATCGTCGTAATCCTCAATTGCTTTAATCTCGTACTTCTTATTCGGAAAAAAACTTTGTGGAACAAATAAAAGGTCTGTATTGAAATATGACTTTGGAAAAGTGACCTCTTCGAATGGAAGGTATGAATACATTAAAACATCAAATGAAGATAATAACTGTGATTTGGAATAACCTGCAGCATTATAAATTTCAATTCCAACCTTGTCAGCAATTAATTCTTTTTCTTTAGAATAAATACTTAACTGTTTTATTGTATTTCTATTCCTTTGGTTTCTGTATTCAAATGACTCTACAACATGCTTCTCTTGATAGTGTGCAATTTCATGTGCTAAAATAAATGCAAGTTGGGCTTCACTTGTTAATTGAGATAATAAACCAGTGGTAACAAAAACAATTCCTTGATCCGTTGACAAAGCATTTGAGGCATTAGACTTAATCGTATAAAACCGAAGTTTTCCTCTTAAACTAGCATATCTTTTCTTTAATAGTTTATCCGCTACTTCAGAGACGTAATTTGAAATTTCATCTCCATAAATCACCATACCTGAATGAAGAAGCTGATCAATCCCATAATGAATGCCTTCTAAAAAAACTTTTTCTTGTGCCTTTGACAGAGATCTAGCCTCATTTCCTTTATCGTTTTGAATTTTTTCAACCGTAAGACGAGAAAAGTCTTCTGGAATTTTACCTTCTGATCTAAGTGTTTTAAAACTATTAAAATCTTGTTGGCCAAAAACGTTATACGTTAATAAAAGTATACCGATAATAATTATTCTCATTTTATCTTGTTTATTAGAAGGTTAGGTTTTATCTCTTTCGAGATTATTTTGGAATTACACAAACGGGGATAGGGTTCATTTTATGTTGGTTAGCACGATTAAGTTTTGTGTAAATATTTAAAACTTCTTTTTGTCTTTCGCTTAAGTTTGAAGTGTCGCCTTTATACTCCATTGCCCATTCTAATTCAGGGTAACTCGCGCCTATTTGATCTTCGTCACTTCTTTCGTCTTCAAAAAGACCATCTGTAGGTTTAGCAGTAATAATGGATTCTACCACATCAACTTCTTTTGCAAGGTTCCATACTTCCGTTTTCATCAAGTCAGCTATTGGACTAATGTCAACTCCACCGTCTCCATACTTTGTGTAAAAACCAACTCCAAAGTCTTCTACTTTATTTCCAGTACCAGCAACCAAACATCCATTTGCCTGGCCAATAGCATACAAGGTCATCATTCTTAATCTTGAACGAGAATTAGCCATTGCCAAATGGTTTTCGACTACATCGGATGGAATACTCTTTTCAAATTGAGTGAACGTTTCTGTCAAATTAGTCTCTATCGAAGAAACATTGCAAAACCTGCTTTTAAGATTTTTAATGTGTTCATTTGCTCTGTCAAACTCAGCTTTTGTTTGACGAATAGGCATACTCAGTAAAATCACTTTTTTTCCTGTTAACGCACAGAGTGTAGAAGTTAACGCTGAATCTACTCCTCCTGAAATTCCAATAATAAAACCTTTAGCAAATGCGTTGTTTGCATAACTAGATAGCCAATCAACTATATGGTCTTTAACTTTAGAATAATTCAAAATATACACCTTAAAATAATATAGAAACTCTTAAGACAATTTGATTTTGTCTAGTATCTAAAGATTGGAAATTACTTGGAGAAGCGTTTTCAAATTCTGTGAAAATCGTTTTATTTTTATCTGAATCGTTTCCTAGAGCATCTCCTCTATTAATATTTACAAAACCATAATAATAACCTAATTCGGCAACTAAACTAGTCGTACCTGTGAAGTTCCATTCTACCCCTCCAGATATACCAACAAACCCCTTGTATAATGCTAAGTTACGTTTTGTGTTTTGCATATTGCTATTTTCCATGCTTAGAGCAGTGGAATTTGGATCAATTGATTCAAGGTTGGCACCAGTATCGTTGATTTTATTCGTTAGTAAAAAGCTGTTTTTCACTCCAAACTTTCCAAAATATCTAAAATATCCAATGAATTTCGTCCTAAAAAGTAACATCGTAGGAATCGTTAAATAAAGTGGTTTTTGCGTTCTACTATTAACTCTATACAAAATATTATCTGTAGCATTTAATGTTCCGCTTTCGCTCATATAATCTTTATTAGCAGATATTTTGGCATCATTGTATAAGTAAAATAACGAATCAGATGCCGATGACTTATATTTTAAAGTTTCAAAATCAAAAATTAAGCCTGTACTGAATCCGATTGAAGTGGTAAAACTATACTGCAGTGCCATACCAACACCTAAATTGGAACCAATACCATTACTTTCTATTACTTTAGTATTAGGTGAAATAAAATTTAAACCGGATGATAAAGTTAAACCTGCTTGAATTTTACTGTTTGCTGCTTCTTGAGCAAATCCTGAAACCATTACTGATAAAAAACTATATAATACGATTAACTTTTTCATTCTATTTTCCTTATTAAAATTCTTGAATTTATTATAAAATTCAGTTCAATTGACTATTTTTGAAGTACAATATTAAAGAATATTAATGACTCTGAAAAACATTTTAATTGTAGGTCTTGTTCTGGTATCGACCTTATCTTGTTCAAGCGATAAACTCAATGTTTCAATTGATAGTGTGAAAATAGGAACAAAGTTTATTCGATTAGATTCTATTATCGCAAATTCTGACTCTTCAGGAATTATTGATTTCAATAATAAATTTAAAAACGAAATTGAAGAAATTTACAACTACCAAATTGGCTATTGCCTCAGAATTGGTGAAATAAGTGATACCGCTTTTGTTAATAGTATAAATCAATTCAATAACGATAAAGGAATAATTGGTATTCATAAAAGTATCGAAGAAAAATTTGCTGATGTATCCAATCATAAATCGGAAATTACTAAAGGACTAAAACACTTAAAAGTTCATTTTCCTAAAAATAAGATTCCTGACAACATCGTTTTTATGAATTCCTTGTTTAACTCTAATGCTTTTTCAACTGAAAATGAAATTGGGATTGGTTTAGAGAGGTATTTAGGACATGAAAATGAAATGGTTCAAAAGCTGCCTTCAGAGCCATTTTATGACTGGATAAAAAAAGCAATGGATGTTACTTACCTCGAACGTGATGCTATTTGTTCGTGGATTATTACACATTATGTACCCGAAGTTGAAGGGTCATTGGCTGAACACATTATCTATTGGGGAAAAGTATTGTATCTAACAGAAGCGGCTTTCCCTTCTAAAGAAAAAAATATAATATTAAGGTATTCCCCTCAACAATATGAATGGGCGAAAGAAAACGAAAATTCTTTTTGGAATTATTTAGTTCAAGAGAAAATCTTATTTAAAAACAATGGTCTTGAAAAGGCAAATTTATTAAACGAAGGACCATTCACTATTGGATTACCAGAAGAAAGTCCTGATCGACTTGGTCAGTTTTTAGGTTGGAAAATTGTACACGACTTTATGCATAAAAAAGATATTTCATTAGAAGAATTAATCAAAACACCTTACAATAATATTTTACAAGAATACGAAATAGAATAAGAAATTATGGAAGATAAAATTATTAAAACCTCTGAGATATCTATAAAAATAGGATTAAACGAGAACAAATTACCACTTCAGATGAAATGGTCTGCTAATGACGGAAACGTAGATAATGCAGATACAAAAGCAATGTTCTTATCTCTTTGGGATCCAAAGGAAAAAAACACCATGAAAATTGATTTGTGGACGAAAGATTTAACTGTGGATGAAATGAAACAGTTTTTTCACCAAACGCTTCTTACAATGGCCGATACTTTTGAAAGTGCAACTGGAGAAAAAAACATAACTGAAGACTTAAGGGACTATTGCTACCATTTTGCTGATAAAATGAACTTACTAAAAGAAGATTAAATAAAATGAAAGGAGTTCTAAAAAAAATGAAAGTTAGTCTTCAAGATGAAGTGAATTATTCTCTTCAATTTGACGATGAAATGGTTCAGATGAATTCTTTTATCAACAAAAACATTCTATTAGAATGGAATGGAGATATTTTTTGTAGTTCCTGTTCTAAAAAAATAAAAAAAACATTTGGTGACGGTTTTTGCTACCAATGTTTCACTACTGCACCTGAAGCAACAGAATGTACTATTCGTCCAGAATTATGTAGAGCTCATCTTGGAGAAGGTAGGGATGTTGAGTGGGAACAAAGAAACCATAATCAGCCACACATTGTTTACCTAGCCGCTTCCGATAAAGTAAAAGTTGGCGTAACAAGAATTACACAAGTACCAACTAGGTGGATTGACCAAGGAGCAAGTGCTGCTATTCGAATTGCTGAAACTCCAAATCGATATGAAGCAGGAAAACTTGAAGTTGCTCTGAAAGCTTTTTTTTCGGATAAAACCAATTGGCAAAGAATGCTCAAAAATGAAGTGGATGAATCCATTGATTTAGAAGAAGAGAAATGGGAATTACACGATCAATTACCATCCGACTTAACGACCTACTTTAGTGAAGACGATGAAATAATCCATATAAATTATCCTGTTTTAGATTATCCAAAAAAAGTAAAAAGTCTTTCTTTTGATAAAACAGCAACCATTGAAGGTAAACTAATGGGAATCAAAGGTCAATATTTAATTTTTGATGAAGGAAGGGTTATAAACATTAGACGCCACACTGGTTACTCGATTTCAATTAATTCAACACAAGCGTAAACACAAATGGGAAAAGATAAATTAAATAAATTTATTGCAATTGGAACTTATCCTCATGTCTTTGAACACGATAAAGAAGGTACAGAAGAGTTGAAAGGGAAATGGAGAGAAGAAGTGTTTAAAAACGATAATCCAATTGTTTTAGAGCTAGGTTGTGGTAAAGGAGAATACTCTGTTGGGCTTGCTGAATTTTATCCGAGTAAAAACTTTATTGGATGTGATATTAAAGGAAATAGAATATTCATCGGAGCAAAAGATTCTTTAGAGCGAGAAATGAAAAACGTGGCTTTTTTGAGAACACGTATTGATTACATCAATGATTATTTTTCAGAAGGAGAGGTCGACGAAATTTGGTTAACTTTTTCAGACCCTCAACCTAAAAAACCTAGAAAAAGGTTAAGCTCCCCACTTTTTATTGAACGCTACCAAAAAATTTTAAAACCAGGAGGAATTATTCACATGAAAACAGATAGTGACTTACTATTTGAATATACGGTAGATGAAATAAAAGAAAAATACAAGATGATTGAGCATACTTGGGATTTATACAATGAACTTCCTGAGAATTTAGACCCAATTACAAAAGAGATTTTTCACATTAAAACGCATTACGAAGAATTGTTTACAAAAAGAGGAAGTGTGATTAAGTATTGTAAGTTTAAGTTGGATTGAGATGTTGTCTAGACAAGGTGTTTAATTTTACAAATAATGTTGGTTTTATAT
>Ga0228634_1000270_pt1 | contig 44151 bp, 43 predicted proteins | sample 42DmetaG_FD_190063 | JGI IMG/M metagenome (GOLD analysis project Ga0228634, IMG submission 190063) | Seawater microbial communities from Monterey Bay, California, United States - 42D | ecosystem: Environmental > Aquatic > Marine > Coastal | place: USA: California | collected 2016-09-27 | reverse complement strand
CTGCAGAATGCTATGTGGCAGCTAGACAATTAGAAAAAGCTCAAAAATTATTAAATACCGTGAAGGTTTGGTATTTGGATGATGAAGAGTTTAACTTAAGATTAGAAGAAATTTTAAATTAAGAAAAGGTCTTGTTTAACATTTCTTCTTTGATAAATATCTCTCATGAATAAGTTCTTTATCATTAACTTAGTTATTTTTGTATACTAATTTGATGGATAAGATGAAAATATTAAATATTTTAAAGCAAAAGACGGATGTTAAAGTGTTGAATTACTTTAAGAATAAATTTGTCTTTACCGCTCTTATTTTTACACTTTATGCTTTATTTTTAGACGATAACGATTTATTTTCCATGATAAATCATACTTCCAAATTGAATAAATTGGAGGCGTCTAAAGTTGAAATATCAAAAGATTTAAAAAAGTTGAAATATACTTTGGATCAACTTAAATATACTTCGGAATTAGAAAGGTACGCAAGAGAAGAAAAGTTTTTCAAGAAACAAGATGAGGATATTTTTGTTGTAACCTACGAATAATTATTTTCTATCCGTTCGATTTCGTAAATACATTTTTTTTAGGTAGAATTCTTCATAGAAAAATGCTTTGTTTTCCTTAAATTTGTCTTTCTCGATGAGAGATAAAATAAGCTTATGGAAAATATAAAATACTACAAACCGAAAAATAAAGTAAGAATAGTTACAGCTGCCGCATTATTTGATGGTCACGATGCTGCGATCAATATAATGAGGCGTATTATACAAGCTTCTGGATGTGAAGTTATCCATTTAGGTCACGATAGATCAGTTGAAGAAGTTGTCGATTGTGCCATTCAAGAAGATGCAAATGCAATTGCTATAACTTCTTACCAAGGGGGGCATAATGAGTATTTTAAATACATGCGCGATTTATTGGTTCAGAAAGGTGCTCCTCAAATAAAGATATTTGGTGGAGGTGGAGGAACGATTCTTCCTTCTGAGATCGAAGAGCTTCAAGCTTATGGTATTACTCGTATTTATCACCCAGATGATGGTCGTCAAATGGGACTACAAGGAATGATAAATGACTTAATAGAGAAATGTGATTTTCCTTTAGGAGAAAATTTAACAAATGAGTTTGATACATTAAAAGATAAAAACATACCATCAATTGCCAGAGTGATTTCAGCAGCTGAGAATTTTGCTGATAATGCAAAAGAGGTATTAGAAAATATAGGAAAAATAGCTGAAGGTTCTAATATTCCTGTTTTAGGAATCACTGGTACTGGAGGAGCTGGTAAATCCTCTTTAGTGGATGAATTGGTGAGAAGATTTTTAATTGATTTTCCAGAAAAACAAATTGCGGTAGTTTCTGTTGATCCTTCTAAACGTAAAACAGGTGGAGCACTTTTGGGAGATAGGATTAGAATGAATGCGATCAAAAACCCTAGGGTTTATATGCGTTCTTTAGCTACTCGTCAATCTAATCTAGCATTATCAAAACACGTTTCTGAAGCAATTAATATATTAAAAGCTGCAAGTTATGATTTAATTATTTTAGAAACTTCTGGAATTGGACAGTCGGATACTGAAATTATTGAACATTCTGATGTTTCTTTATATGTAATGACTCCTGAATATGGTGCTGCAACGCAATTGGAAAAAATTGACATGTTAGATTTTGCTGATGTAATTGCGTTAAATAAATTTGATAAAAGAGGTGCTCTTGATGCTTTAAGAGATGTAAGAAAGCAATTTCAACGTAACCATAATTTATGGGAAGAAGATGTGGATTCAATGCCAGTATATGGTACAATTGCATCTCAATTCAATGATCCTGGAATGAATAGCCTTTACAAGGTAATCATGGATAAAGTAGCTTCTCAAACAGGAGCAGATCTTAATTCAACTTTTGAGATAACGAAAGAAATGTCTGAAAAGATATTTGTTATTCCTCCTGAAAGAACTAGGTATTTATCTGAGATTTCAGAAAACAATAGATCTTATGATAAGTGGGTTCTAGAACAAGCAGAAGTGGCAAACAAATTACATGGTTATCATAAGACAATCGAATCATTATCTTCTTCTAGTATGGATGATAAAGACAGATTAGTTAAAGGTGTTCAAGAAGCTTTTGAAACAGAAAAACTAAATTTAGATCCTAAAAATTGGATTTTAATTGAGCAATGGGAAGAAAAACGACAATTATACAGAAACCCTGAGTTTTCTTTTAAAGTTAGAGATAAAGAGTTAAAGTTAAAAACGCATTCTGAATCTCTATCTCATCTTCAAATACCAAAGGTAGTAACACCTAATTATAAAAGTTGGGGAGATATATTAAAATGGATTTTACAAGAAAATGTTCCTGGAGAATTTCCTTATACATCAGGTTTGTTTCCTTTTAAAAGAGAAGGGGAAGACCCAACAAGAATGTTTGCAGGAGAAGGTGGACCAGAAAGGACAAATAAACGTTTTCATTATGTAAGTCTAGGTATGCCTGCTAAGCGTTTATCTACAGCATTTGATTCGGTAACTTTATATGGAAACGATCCTGATTTAAGACCGGACATATATGGTAAAATAGGTAATTCAGGAGTTTCTATCTGCTGTTTAGACGATGCTAAAAAACTATATTCTGGATTTGATTTAAGTCATCCAATGACTTCTGTTTCGATGACGATAAACGGACCAGCTCCAATGCTGTTAGGTTTCTTCATGAATGCTGCAATTGATCAGAATTGTGAGAAATACATCAAAGAGAAAGGTTTAGAAAGTGAAGTAGAGGCTAAAATAAATGCTATATATGAGAAAAAAGGTACAGTAAGACCAAAATATCAAGGTGATTTACCAGAAGGTAACGATGGTTTAGGTTTAATGTTATTAGGTGTTACTGGAGATCAAGTTTTACCTTTTGAAGTGTACAATGAGATTAAAGCAACTACTTTAAAACAAGTAAGAGGAACAGTTCAAGCCGATATATTGAAAGAGGATCAAGCTCAAAATACTTGTATTTTTTCTACAGAATTTGCTCTACGTTTAATGGGGGATGTTCAGCAATACTTTATATCGAAAGCGGTTCGTAACTTTTACTCTGTTTCTATATCGGGATACCATATTGCAGAAGCTGGAGCAAATCCTATCACACAGTTGGCCTTTACTTTAGCAAATGGTTTTACGTATGTAGAGTATTATTTGAGTAGAGGGATGGATATTAATGATTTTGCTCCAAATTTATCGTTCTTCTTTTCTAATGGTATTGATCCTGAATATGCTGTAATTGGTAGAGTATCTCGAAAATTATGGGCGAAAGCTTTAGCTAAGAAATATGGAGCAAATGCTCGTTCTCAAATGTTGAAATACCACATTCAAACATCTGGACGTTCGTTACATGCGCAAGAGATTGATTTTAATGATATTCGTACAACTTTACAAGCGTTGTATGCGATCTATGATAACTGTAATTCTTTACATACAAATGCGTATGATGAAGCGATTACTACTCCTACAGAAGAATCGGTTAGACGAGCAATGGCTATTCAGTTGATTATCAATAGAGAGTTAGGTTTGGCTAAGAATGAAAACCCTCTTCAAGGAAGTTTTATCATTGAAGAGCTAACGGATTTAGTGGAAGAAGCAGTTTTAGTTGAGTTTGATAGAATTACTGAAAGAGGTGGAGTTTTAGGTGCAATGGAAACAATGTACCAACGTTCAAAAATTCAAGAAGAGTCGTTGTATTATGAAACATTAAAACACAATGGAGACTTTCCTATTATTGGAGTAAATACATTTTTAAGTTCTAAAGGTTCTCCTACAATCCTTCCGAAAGAAGTAATTAGAGCGACTGAAGAAGAAAAGAAATATCAAATTGATATGTTAGATAATCTTCATAAAACGTATGAAGAAACGATAGAAAAAGATATTAAAGCTATTCAAGATGCTGCCATAAATAATAAAAATATGTTTGAAGAAATGATGGAGGTTACTAAACGTGCTTCATTAGGTCAGATCACAGATGCGTTATTTGAGGTTGGAGGTCAGTATAGAAGAAATATGTAAGGTTTGAATGATTAATGCTTACGTGTTAATGTTATTAAAATCCGACTATTAAATTAGTCGGATTTTTTTGTTTTAATATAAATATTTGTCAACTATTTTTAATCCATTCTGACAAAAAGTAAGTCCTTGAGCTTGTTTTTTTTTGAATAACTCCCTACTAATTGCTGTTTGATCTTCTCTATTTGGTCGTTCGTGATGTAAATGGTATTGAATGCATAAGTGTTTCATTTTTAAAAATCTAGCACCTTCCTTTTGAAGTCTCCATTGAATGTCAGAATCTTCTCCATAACCAGGAGATTCATAGTCTTCATCAAAACCATTTACTTTTTTTAATAAGCCTAATGGAATCGCCATGTTACAACCAAGAAGTTTTGGGTTGTCTGTTTTGTTAGGTTTTTTAAAAGGTAAATAAACACCATCTTCTATATGGTTTGCTTTTCGAAAAAAAAGAGGTAACAGCGAAGGTTTCTTATATTCACTAGATGCAAGAATTTGTTTTGTTGTTTCCTCATCTAGGTTAACACGTTTTGCAAATCCAATTGTGTTTTTATCGAAGTTTTTAACGTACTGTTCAATAAAATTTGGGTGTAAAATACAGTCTTCATCTAAAAAGATGATTAAATCTTCATTAGCATTTGAAATACCGATATTTAAAATTCTATTCTTCCTAAAACCTTTATCTTCTTGGTCAAAATGTTCGACTTGAAAAGGAAACAATTGTTTTGATAAATAGTCTCTAAGTTCATGTTCACTTCCGTCTTCAAGTATTGAAACAGTGAAATCTTTAAACGTTTGTAGTTCGAGAGATTGAAGAACTTTTGTTAAGTAGGGAATGTTTTTATAGGTAGTTATAAATACCCTTACAGTTATATTTTCCATTATAAGTTTTGTATTAATTGGTGTATGGAAGAAGCTTCTACTTGCAACGTGTAGTTTTTCATAGCAAAGTCATAACCTTTACTCGTTTGTATTTTTGATTTAGAATAATTGTCTTGAATATATTTGAACTTATTCAAAAAATCAGTTTGATTTCCGTAATCGTAAAGTTGACCGAATTCTCCTTGGTTCAAAAGGTTAGAAGTTCCACCTGACTTCGTAGCTAAAACAGGGATTTGATGAAATAAAGCTTCCAAAGTTACCATTCCATAAGTTTCACTTTCTGATGCTAAAACAAAAAGGTCAATACTTTTGAAAAAAGACGAAACAGTAGAGCTGTGCGGATGAAAAATAACATTTTTACTTAGTTGCTCTTTTTTAACAAAAGAGTGCAATTCTTTTTCATATTTTTGACAGTCTTCATCGTTTACAGTTGCTGATCCATAAATCAATAACTTTAAATTTGAGTTGTTTCTAAGTTCTTTTTTTAAAGACTCTACAACAAATAGTTGCCCTTTTTTTCTAGATATTCTTCCGATTATTCCAACTACAAAATCAGTTTCAATGAACCCAAAGTTTAGTCTTGCAGTTTCTTTAGTTGGGTTGTTCTTGAAAAGGGTATCTGTGTCAACACCAATAGGAATTTGAGTTATTTTATTTGGATTAAACTTTGTTTGTGTTTTGATTTCTTCTTTTAAATAGTGAAGTGGGGTTATCCATTTATCAATTTGGTTAAATCGAAAAGTTTGAAGTAAGTCTTTTTTAGGAATACCAATCTGCATGTGTTGTTGGTAGATTATTTTTAACTTTTTGAAATAAAATGCTTTACCCCAAGCTGTAACGTCTAAGTCTTTATTATCTACAATGAATATGGTATTTATTTCTTTTTCTTGTAAAGAACGTGCTATTTTTTTTGCCGTTTTGAAATCAAAGTATTTTCTATTTCTTTCAATAAAAACCGTAGAGGAAAAAATATCCTCTTTTTTATCTATAATAGTAGCATTCTTTTGCGTGAAAAGAGTAATCTCATAATTGAGCTTAACTAACGATTTAGCAAGTTTAATGGTGTTCATTTCTAGGCCACCCCAACCAGAAGAAGTAATTAAAAAAGCAATTTTCATTTTCTTGATTTTTCTAATGCAAATAATTCATCTCTTAATCTAGCAGCTTCCATAAAGTTTAATTCCTTCGCAGCTTTCTCCATTGCTTTACGAACAGTTTTAATGTTTTTTTCTAAATCTTCAGATTTCATGTACTCAATTTCAGGTTCCGATGCCATAGCTAATTCATCCTCTGTTAATGGTCTGTACATTTTATCTTCATTTATGATTTTAATGTTTTCTATTGTTTTTCCAATAGATTTTTTTAGTGGTTGAGGAGTTTTTCCATGAAGTTCGTTGTATTCTATCTGAATCTTTCTTCTTCTTGCAGTTTCATCAATTGTTCTTTGCATTGAGTCCGTAATCTTATCTGCATACATGATGACTAAACCATTTACATTTCTTGCAGCACGACCAACTGTTTGCACTAAAGATTTTTCATTTCTTAAGAATCCTTCTTTATCGGCATCTAGTATGGCAATTAAAGAAACTTCTGGTAGGTCCAAACCTTCTCTAAGTAAGTTTACACCAATGAGAACATCAAAATCTCCCATTCGAAGTTGTTTCAAGATAGTGACCCTATCAATGGTTTTTACTTCACTATGGATGTATCTACATTTTATCCCTAGACGATCTAAGTATTTTTGTAACTCTTCTGCCATTCTTTTAGTGAGAGTAGTTACCAAAGTGCGTTCATCTACTTTGATTCTTTTGTGAATTTCTTCAATTAGGTTATCTATTTGGTTTAAACTTGGTCTCACCTCTATATTTGGGTCAAGAAGTCCTGTTGGTCGAATAACTTGCTCCACGACGATACCTTCTGACTTTTCTAATTCAAAATCAGCAGGGGTAGCAGAAACATAAATAGTTTGAGGGATAATCATTTCAAACTCTTCAAATTTTAAAGGTCTATTATCCATCGCAGCCTGAAGTCTGAAACCATAATCAACTAAGTTTATTTTTCTAGCTCTATCACCACCGTACATGGCTTTTATTTGCGGAATAGTGACGTGACTCTCATCAATTACCATCATGAAATCATCAGGGAAATAATCTAATAAACAGAATGGGCGAGAGCCAGGAGTACGTTTATCAAAATACCTTGAATAATTTTCAATTCCAGAACAATACCCCAATTCTCGAATCATTTCTAAGTCGTAGGAAACCCTTTCTTCTAAACGTTTCGATTCTTCAATTTTACCTTCTTTTTTAAAGGCAGCTACTTGAAGAACCATATCTTCTTGGATCTGTTCTATTGCTTGCTTGGTTGTTTCAGGACTTGACACAAAGATGTTTGCAGGATAAATATTAATGTCCTTAAAAGTTTCTATTTTGGTATTGTTTTCAGGGTCAATAGTAGTAATCGCCTCTATTTCATCTCCCCAAAACTCAATTCTTAGAGCATGATCAGCATAAGCTAAAAATATATCTACTACATCTCCTTTTACCCTAAAATTTCCTCGATTAAATTCATTATCGGATCGAGAATAAAGGTTTTCAACTAATTTAAAAAGGAATTTATTTCTAGAAATGGTCATTCCAATTTTAATGGAAAGGATACTGTTCTCAAATTCATTTGGGTTACCTATACCATAAATACAAGAAACAGAAGAAACAATGATAACATCCCTTCTTCCAGATAGTAAAGTAGAAGTAGCAGATAAACGAAGCTTTTCCAATTCATCGTTGATCGCTAAATCTTTTTCGATATACGTTCCTGTGACTGGCATGAAAGCCTCTGGTTGGTAATAGTCATAGTACGAGACAAAATATTCAACAGCATTATCAGGAAAAAACTCTTTAAACTCGCTATAAAGTTGAGCTGCTAACGTTTTGTTGTGTGATAGAATTAAAGTTGGTTTATTTGTTTCTTTAATAACATTAGCCACTGTAAACGTTTTTCCAGAGCCTGTTACACCAAGTAATGTTTGGTTTAGTACATCGCTTTCAACTCCTTCCACAAGTTGCTTAATAGCTTCCGGTTGATCTCCAGTTGGTTTGTAATCAGAAACAAGTTTAAACTCCATTTAGTGTTGCTTTTTAACAAAATTAAGGATTATCTTTGGTTTTTGTACGAAAGATTACTTCGTTAAAAGACTTATTGGTCTTGTCTCTAAAAGTCTTGAATCTAAAAAAAAAATGGTTATTCGAAAAATTATTCACGTAGATATGGATGCATTTTATGCTTCGGTTGAACAGTTGGATAACCCTGAATTGAAAGGATTGCCTGTTGCTGTTGGAGGTAGTGCAGAAAGAGGAGTGATTGCTGCAGCTAGTTATGAAGCCCGAAAATTTGGAGTTAAATCAGCAATGAGTTCTAAAATAGCTGCCAAAATGTGTCCAAATTTGATTTTTGTTCGACCTAACTTTAAGCGATACAAAGAAGTATCGAAGCACATTCATGAAATTTTTCATCGATATACGGATGTTATTGAACCTTTAGCTCTGGATGAAGCGTATCTAGATGTTACAGAGAATAAAATAGGAATGCCTTCCGCAACTTTTATAGCTCAATCTATAAAAACAGATATTTATAACGAATTAAACTTAGTAGCTTCAGCTGGAGTTTCATACAATAAGTTTTTAGCAAAGTTAGCATCTGATCAAGATAAGCCAAATGGATTGTTTGTCATTCAACCTGGAGAAGGAGAGGATTACATGGATCAACTTCCAATAGAACGTTTTTTTGGAGTAGGTAAAGTGACAGCCGATAAAATGCGTCAAATGGGAATTTTTAAAGGAAAAGATTTGAAGCAATATTCTCAAGAAGATTTAGTTAAGTATTTTGGTAAATCGGGAACGTTTTTATACCATGTATGTAGAGGAGTTGACGAACGGTCAGTTAAAAATGATAGGGAACGTAAGAGTCTAGCGGCTGAACGTACGTTTTCAAAGGATATCTTTGATACTAATAGTTTTAGAACGGTATCGAATTCAATATTAGAAGAAACCTGGAAGCGTTACGAAAATCAATCACGAAAAGGTCGTTCTTTATCCCTCAAAGTTAAATACTCTGATTTTTCTCAAATCACCCGTTCATCTACTTCTTCAAAAGAAATATTATCTTTTAGTCAACTGGAAAAAATGGCGCAAAATTTAATTGAAAATGTGTTACCTTTAGAAAAACCAGTAAGGTTGATAGGGTTTCAAGTCAGTGGTTTTACGGATGGAAATGTTTTGAAGCAGATTGAATTGGAGTTTTAGAGATTTTATAATAAAGTTTATAACAACTCTAATTTCATAGATACTTTTTATAGTATAACTTTTAAGTTATTTATTATTAAGATTTAATTGATTTTCATACTTTAAAAAAGTCATTTCATCCTCTCGATTTCAAATATTCTTCAATTATTTCATAAGTTTCAATGATTAATTCTCTCACATTAGCATTTGAATTCATAAAAAGGACGATAGTCAACGGTTTGTCTAAGTGTCGAATAACGGTTGTTCTTGTTCCATGCCAACCACCCGAATGCATTGCAATCTTATCGGTAACAAACCAGCCCATTGCGTAGCCCACTTCTTTATTTTTAAAAAATGGATATCGGTTAACGAAAGGGGTGTTTTCTGGCCAATCTTTCCTTACAATTGAGCTAGGTTTAAATATTGTTTTTTGTCTATTTTCAGATAGTATAGAGTTATTTCTTAAATCTTGATCGTATTTTAAATAATCATTTAGATTAGTATATACCGCACCATCTCCCATAATACCATTCATGAAATAACCATCTACTTTTTGCCAGTTCTCTAAACTATCTTTTTCATAGCAATATGCTCTTTCGTTTATTGTAATTGGATGTGCAAGGTTATAGAAGTTAGTATTTTTCATTCCTACTTTATTAAAAACATTTTCTTTAGCATAAGAAGAAAATTCTTGACCGCTTACTTTTTCTACTAGGTTTGCAAGCACAAGGTATGCTGTATTAGAATAGTCCCAACTAATTCCTGGCTTAAATAGTGGTTCAGGATTACTTTGGATTAACCAATTTAATACATCTTTGTTTTTTACAATATTTGATCTATCCCAATTTTCTTCGAAAGAATTTTCAAAACGAGCTAAACCTGAAGTATGGTTGAGTAAGTGGAGAACTGTGATGTTGTTAAAAACTGGAAAATGCCAAAAATTAGTTAAAGAGTCCGTCAATTTTAATTTCTTTTTATCTATTAAATCTAAAATACAAAGAGCAGTAAATTGTTTACTCACGGAAGCAATTCTCATATTGGTAGTTGGAGTAATTGGTTGATTAGCTTCTATGTTTCTTAAACCAAACCCTTTTTTGATGAGAACTTCATTATTGTAAGCTATTGCAATAGCAGCACCAGGTTCATTTTTATTTATTTTAGAATTGAAAAGAGAGTCTATTTTATTGTTAAGAGTTTGATTATTTGAGTTTTTTGTATCCACTGAACAGCTAAAAAAGATTAGTAATAGAGGTAATAAAATATATAGTTTGTGCATTGACTTGTAATTTAATAGTTTTTTTAAAGTTAGTTTTTTTAGAGTTAAGCTTAAATGAATTTTTACTTTTTTTGATAAAATAAGAACAAACGTTTGGTGATTTTATGATTTAAGTTTTACTCCTCAAAGATTAACCATTATATTTATGTTTTATTTTGTGAAATAAATATTAAAAGATGAAAATATACAACAATATACTTGAAACGATAGGGAATACTCCTTTAGTTAAATTAAATAAAGTTACTAAAGGTTTAAAAGGTACTATTTTAGCAAAAGTTGAAACGACAAACCCAGGCAATTCTGTGAAAGATAGAATGGCCATCAAGATGATAGAAGATGCGGAAGCTTCTGGTATTTTAAAACCTGGAGGGACAATCATTGAAGGTACTTCTGGTAATACAGGGATGGGGTTGGCTTTAGGTGCAATTATCAAAGGGTATAAATTGATTTGTGTATTGAACGACAAGCAATCTAAAGAGAAAATGGATATTTTGAGAGCTGTTGGAGCTGAAGTGGTTGTTTGTCCTACTGCTGTAGACCCTACAGACCCTAGATCCTATTATTCAGTTTCGAAAAGATTAGCAAAAGAGATTCCAAATTCTTGGTACGTAAATCAATACGATAATTTATCGAATAGAACTGCACATTACGAACAAACTGGTCCAGAGATTTGGGAACAAACAGAAGGTAAAATAACACATTTTATTGTTGGTGTAGGAACAGGAGGAACTATTTCAGGTGTCGGTAAATATTTAAAAGAACAAAATCCTAATGTTAAAATTTGGGGAATTGATACTTACGGTTCGGTATTTAAAAAATACAAAGAGACTGGTGTTTTTGATGAAAATGAGATTTATCCATACATAACAGAAGGTATTGGAGAAGATATTCTTCCTGCAAACGTTGACTTTGATATCATTGATATGTTCGAAAAAGTTACGGATAAAGATGCTGCTGTTATGACAAGAAGGTTAGCAAGAGAGGAAGGTATTTTTGTCGGGAATTCTGCAGGTGCAGCAATATCAGGATTAAATCAATTAGCTAATCATATAAAAGAAGACGATGTCGTAGTGGTTCTTTTCCATGACCATGGAAGTAGGTATGTAGGGAAAATGTTTAACGATGATTGGATGCGTGAACGAGGATTCTTAGATGTGGATGTTAAAACTGCTGGAGACATGGTGGTTAGTCATGGTGATCAACCTTTAGTTTCCCTTTACTCAGAAGAATTAGTTTCTCATGCAGTTGCTAAAATGAGGAAATTTGGTATTTCTCAAATTCCTGTAATGAAAGGGGGAGATTTTGTTGGCTCTTTAGACGATAGTCATGTTTATCAATTATTGATAGATAATCCAGATTTAATAGATGCACCAATATCGAGTGTAATGCAAGATGCTTTTCCATCAGTTAAAGAGTCTACTTCAATTGAAGAAATATCTAAATTAATAAACAAGCAAAATCATGCAGTTTTAGTTGAGTTGAATAATGGAAGTTACCATATTGTAACTCGTTATGACATCATTTCTTCTTTATCTTAAACTAGTTTAATATGCAGGTCTTTCGAGATCAAATGAATAGAACAATTCGTCTTGGAGCTACTCCAAGGCGAATTGTTTCGTTAGTACCTTCTCAAACTGAACTATTATATGATTTAGGGCTAGAAGAAAGAGTTGTAGGAATAACAAAGTTTTGTATTCATCCCAAAGAATGGTATCGCTCAAAAGTTAGAATAGGGGGGACAAAAAATGTGAATTTTGATAAAGTTAAAACTTTACGGCCTGATTTAATTATAGGAAATAAAGAAGAAAATTTTAAAGAAGATATTGAAGCTTTGGAGGAAATTGCTCCAGTATGGATGAGTGATATTTTTACTCTGGATGATTCTTTGGAAATGATAAATCAACTTGGGAGTGTTTTAAATGTTGAAAAAGAATCAAAAGCACTTGTTGACTTTATATATTCTGAATTTGAAAAACTTTCTGATTTCATTTCTGGAGATAAGCCTAAAAATGTAGCTTATTTTATTTGGAAAGATCCTGATATGATAGCTGGTAAACAGACTTTTATCGATGATATGTTGACGTGTTGTGGTTTTCAAAATTACACCAGTAATAAACGCTATCCTAATTTTGAAGTTGAAGATGATAAGAACTTGGATTATATTTTTTTAAGTTCAGAACCTTTTCCTTTTAAAGAGAAGGAAGTCTTAGAGTTTCAAAAAAAGTATGCGCAATCAAAAGTTTTGGTTGTAGATGGTGAATACTTTTCGTGGTACGGTTCAAGGTTAAGCAAAGCACCAACTTATTTTAAGCAGCTTATTGAGAAAGTTAATAAACTTAGTTCGACTAATAAATAAAAATTAAAATATTTTTTGAATTTCTAAAGCGAACTTAGTAAGTTCATTCATTGTATAAGTTCCCTTTTTAAACCTTAACTCTCCATCAAGTTTATAGTTGTTTTCTTCTTCTTTAATAATCGATAAGTTAAATTCTTTAGAAGCATTAAAAAGTTCTTTAGGAGCTTTAAAAACTGGTATTCCTTCTAAGAAGGAAACAAACATTCCTCCGTTTTTAATCTCGAACAAATTACCAAGATTACCATTGATTTCAAATGAATGATTAGACTTTGTATAATTTACTTTTTTGTTTATTCCAATAGAGATACAAGAGGAGTTGATTTGATGGATGTAATATGTTTTTCCTTCAATAATTACTTCTTCTTCTTGAGAAGTAGCTTCAAGTTTAGAAAGAAACAATTCATTTTTTAGAAATTCATTTGTAGATACATCTTCTTGAAATTGAATAATCAAATTTATGTTTGGTAGCATTACAGATTCCATCATTTCTAATCCTTCGTAATTAAAAGATACACTTTTAATATCTGGTAAAGTCAACCCGACTTTACTAGTGAAGTACTTTAAAGTATCTTGAATAGTTGATGGGATAATTCCAGAAGCAAAATTGAAAAGTTTTGGATTGCTCTTTAATTTATAGTCAATGCTATTAATTGTTTGTAACGTCTTTTTTGATGGTATTAAATTTCCTTCAATCTTAACTGTATTTTTTAAAGTTTTGATTCCAATTTGCGAGGAAGAGAAGGTTGTATTTGGCCCAAAAACATTCTCTTTAGTCATTAAATAGATGTCACTTTTTGGTAGAGTATTATCATTTATCTCTTTTTTATTAGCTTTTACATCTATTTCTGTTTCAATAAAATGCTTTTTTTCTGTTTCAGATATTTTTTCGGAAGATGAGAACAAGTAGCCTTTGTTTCCTGAAACGTGAACAAAGACATTTTCAGAAATTAATTCATTACTATTTTTTTGAAAGTCAGATACCTTTTTAAGGTTGAAACAAACTCCTTTGATCGTTTTTTTATTGAACGGTACACTAAAAATAAATGCATCTGAAAGTAAATCTATACCAAGATTTCCTTTGATATCAGATGATTCACTAAGTTTTTCATTCATACCTGTTAGCACCTTTTCGTCTTTTGCTTCGAATAGAAGTTCTAGAACTGTCTCTTTAAAAATAGCTTTAGCATCAATTTTTGCAACAAAATTGTAATTCTTAGGAACGTATGAATCAAGATTTGTAGTAGCTTTTTCAGAAGTAAACTGAACTAATAAAGCCATAGACCATAAAAATACTAGGAGTACGATAGGTAGTATCGTTTTTTTTAAGGTACCTTTAATATTCATTTAAACTATTTTTCTTATTGTTACATTATCGTACCATAAAAGTAACTTTTATTGTTAAATATGTACATTTGTAGTATGAATAAATTATTGAAATTTTTATTAAAAATATTTGGTTGGAAGATTGATGAGTTTGTTCCAGAAGGAGTGGATAAATGTGTTGTTGTGATGGGGCCTCATACATCCAACTGGGACTTTATTATAGGTAGGATAACTTTTGCTAATTATGGAGTGAATGCTAAATTTTTAATTAAAAAAGAACTTTTCTTTTTTCCATTAGGGATAATACTAAAGAAAATGGGAGGTATTCCAGTGGATCGGAAAGTCAATAATAACTTAACTGATTTTGCATCGCAATTGTTTAAAGAGTGTGATACGATGTTTTTGGTGTTTACACCTGAAGGAACTCGTAAATATAACGATAGATGGAAGAAAGGTTTTTATTATATTGCAAAGAAAGCGGAAGTACCAATTTATTTAGCTTATATAGATTATGAAAAGAAAATAGGAGGCTTTGATAGGTTGTATACTCCTTCTGGTGATGTAGAAAATGATATAAAAGAAATAAAAACTATTTTGTCAAAATATAAAGGGAAATTTCCGGCTCAAGGAATAAATGCTCCTTTATGATTTGAATTTATCTTTCTTTTTATCATATCCATAAGGACAATGTTTGCAGCCATTCTTACAACAGTATCCTCTTTTTAAAAGGTATTTTTCGGTAAAAATGATATAACCTTCAGGACTGTTATAAAATTCATCTTCATCGAGTTTACTTTTTTTCGAGAAGCCAGACATGTCATCACTCATAGCAATTATTTTTTACAAAAATAACGATTTAAACTTTAATTATAATGTTGTATTCTACTGAAAAATCAATTTTACAAATACTTTCAAGTGATTTTTTGAAAGAAAAGAATATTGAATTGTTTATAAAGAGAGATGACTTGATTGACTCTGAAGTATCTGGAAATAAATGGAGAAAGTTAAAATACAACATTGAGCAAGCGTTATCAAAAAAGAACGATTGCATTGTGACTTTTGGAGGTGCATTTTCTAATCATTTATTAGCTACAGCAGTAGCTTGTAATAAAGCGAATATAAAGTCATTTGGTATAGTTAGAGGAGAGGAGTTGAATAGTAATTCTAACGATACTTTAATCAAGTGTGCAGAATATGGTATGGAGTTAAAATTTATACCCAGGTCTGAATACGCTTTAAGAAATGATCCTTTATTTTTAAAGGATTTACACCTAGAATTTGAAAATTCATTCATCATTCCCGAAGGTGGGGCTAATTTTTACGGTATGATTGGTTGTCAAGATATAATAAAAGAAATAGACAAAGACTTTGATCATGTTTTTATAGCACAAGGAACAACAACTACAAGTTGTGGTGTTTTAATGTCTCTTCCTTCGATGTCTAAATTACATGTTGTTCCAGTATTAAAAGGGTTTGATTCTATTTCTGAGATGAAAAATTTATTAAATTACTCTCTGTTTGATGAAGATTTAACTGAGGATTTAATGAAAAGGGTAGAAGTACATTCTGAAGCTCATTTTGGAGGTTATGGCAAGTATACTTCTGAACTGATAAAATTTATTCAAGAATTTTATAAAAAATTTAAAGTTCCTCTAGATCCAATCTACACAGGGAAAGTAATGTTTGAATTGATGCAAACGATCGAAAATAAAAAAATGACTAACTCTAAGGTGTTATTTATTCATACAGGAGGAATTCAAGGCTCCAAAGGTGTTGAAGATAAGGAAGGTTTGAAATTGTATGTTTAAAGGTTTTTAAACCTCTCTATTTCAGATTCTAAATATAAATAGATCTTACTTAAATCATTGGATAATTTATTTAATAGTTCTTCCAACTGTTTAATATTAGTTTTGTTTTTTGAATATTCATTAATTTTTAAGACAAGATCAAGAGTTGAATCAGGTAAACCTATCATGATCATTGATGGTTTTATTTTATGAATATTTTTATAGACGCTATCAATGTCGTTATCTTTTAATGCGTTTTTAGCATCTTGTATACTTATAGGAGTATCTTTTAAGAATAAGTCTAGAATTTGAATAGGTAAACTATATTCATTTGGAGAAATACTTAATAACTGAGTGAGGTAACATTTTAACAATTTGAATAGGATTATTGATTTTTACTAGAACTTATTAATTTTGATATTTTGAAATAAAGGTCATCGCTTTCAAAAGGTTTTGAAAGATAATCGTTGATTCCATATTTACTTAATTTACCAATTTCAGAAGAAGTAATATCTGCTGAAAGTGCAATAATAGGTGTTTTAGTTAAATTATTCTGAATTTCATATTCTCTTATTTCTCTTGATGCATCGTAACCATTTAATAATGGCATCATTAAGTCCATTAAAACGATATGGAATTTTTCACTTTTATACATCTCTACCGCTTGAGTTCCATTTTCACAAATACTAAATTTAAATTCAGATAAAATAGCTTGAATTAATAATTGATTTATAGTATTATCTTCAGCAACAAGTATATTTATTTCTTTATTATTTAATTTCTTTTTCTTTTAAATTGATGTTAAACAAAAAAACGCTTCCTTTTCCGATTTCACTTTCAGCCCTTATTGTGCCATTCATTAATTCAATGAATTTTTTAACAATACTCAATCCAAGTCCTGTTCCTCCATATTTTCTAGAAGTGTCAGAACCTGATTGAATAAATGGTTCAAAAATAGATTTAAGCTTATCTTGAGGTATTCCAATTCCAGAATCTTTTATTTCGAAAAATAAACTGCTTTCTGCTGAGTTAATTTTTTCTTGTTTTATAGAAATACTTATTTCACCATTATCAGGAGTGAATTTTAAGCTGTTATTGATTAAGTTTAATAGTATTTGAGATATTCTAACTGGATCACCAATGAAAACAGTATCGTCTGATACTATGCTGTTTATTTTAATTTCAATGTTTTTAGATTCGGTTTTTTGTTTGAAATTTTCAATTACATGCTTAATGATTTCGTTTATGTTGATCTCAATTTCTTCCAGTATTATTTTACCGGAATCTATTTTTGAGATATCTAATATGTCATTTATTAAAACGAGTAATATATCACTTGAACGTTTAATGATATTTAATTGAGATAATTCATCTTGTTCAATTTTAGGGTTTCGAAGAAGTATTTCTGTAAAACCAATGATTCCATTTAAAGGAGTTCTGATTTCATGACTCATATTAGCAAGGAAGTCCTGTTTTGATTTCGCTAATTGTTCTGAAATTTCCTTAGCTTTAATTAATTCTTTTTCTCTTAGTTTATCGATAGTAATATCATTCCCAAAAACAGTAACTCCGATGATTTCATTTGTACCATCTAAAAGAATAGGAGTAAAGGATAAATGATATGTTTTCTTTTCATTTTTAAAGGTAAATTCTTTTTTCTAATGAAATTTTTTGACCTTCAAATACAGATTTATAATAAGATTCGAATTCAAAACCTATTAAGTTTAAGATTTTGTCATCCAGTATGGAATCACCAACTTTAATTTTAATACCTTCAGTGTTTAGAAGTGCAAGTTTGAAATCCTTGTTATATGCAAGTAGTTTGAATTCATCATCAAATGACCAAATAATACCTTCAATATTATCTATTGTAGAGTGTATATTTGCATCTTTTCCCTTAATTATTAACTCTTTTTCTTTACTTAATTTAAATGCAAAAAATCTAACAAGTATACAATACAGTAAAATAAAATTAGCGTTGTTGCTTTGTTTATTTCGTTTATTGGTGCATAATAAATAGAGATAGTGAAAAGTAGAATACTATATATTACGTATTTTTTTAAATGATTTGTTTCTTTAAAAACATAAGATGTACCAATAAAAACGACTAAAACTCCTAAAAAGTGATGGTATGAATAACCATTTACAGTACCAATATAAATAAGTGAGAAAAACCAATATATTCAAATGTAGAGATTACTTGATAAAATTTTTCAAAAATGAATTTGTTTTTGTATTATAAAATTAAGGCCGTTATGATAAGTAGTGAAAAGGTTATTCTTTGAAACAGATGACTAATACTCTCTGTATTATTAATCATGGTGTTCATATACCCGATCAATGGATAGGCAATTACAGTTATCAACAAGAGAGTCCTGTACTTTTTGATTTCTTTATTATAATCAACTAATTTATTCATGATTTGATCTATTAATTAATTAATTAATTAATTAATTAAAGTTGCTATCGAATTTAACAAATCATCTCTATTGATAGGCTTTGAAAGGTAATAATTCATACCTACGTCTTTACACCTTTGTTGAACATCTATTGTTACGTCTGCAGTAACAGCTATTATTGGAATTTTAGATTTTTCCCCAACTAATTCTCTTATAGCTTTCGTAGCTTCTAGACCATCCATGTTAGGCATCATAAGATCCATTAATATCAGGTCAAAGTCTATCTTTTTTACTTTTTCAAGACCTATTAAGCCATCATCAGCTACTTCAACATAGAATTTTTCATTTTCGAGTATTGTTTTTAACAATAATTGATTTATCATGTTATCCTCTACAATTAATATCTTATAATCAGAGTTTTCACCTTGTTTCTTTTCTTTTCTATCCATATATAGCGGAAAATGAATTTTCTAAAATGAAATTATTTTTTGAATTTCTAGATTAGCTTTATTAAGTTCAATTTTTTTTTATCAATATCAATTTCTTTTTTGAAAATTGAGAACATTATGCCATTCTCTATCCAAAACTTTATTTTGTCATTTTCAGCTATCATTATTAATTTTTTAAACTTTCTATTATTTCTAAATTATACAGATCATCACATTTCATATAAGCATACATAGGTATTGCTTCTGCTAAATATTTTTCTTTTTCATAATCCGCTGAAAAACCTAAATATACTCTTTTTTTTTCTTAATTCATTTGCTCTTTTAACTATTTGAAAAATAGTTTGTTTGTAAATATAGTGAGTTTTAAATATAATGATAATTGATTGCCATTATTAAGTGGTTATAGTGATTTTTTTAGAAAACTAACCAACACAAGCAATAATCTCTTTGTTCTTTTTGCCATTGATTTAATTAAAAACCTTCTTCAATAAATCATTTGTTCTTGCTCCAGGATTTTCTCGAATTTCTAGTTCTTCTTTAGCTATTTTTACAAATAATCCATCAATTGCTTTATTAGTAGAGTAGTCCACTAAATCAGGGTTTACTTTTTTGACTAAAGGGATTTTGTTGTAAGCAGTGGTCATGGAAGTCCAATTTTTAGTTGCTCCAACTTTATCTAATGAAGCTTTGATGATAGGGGTGAATTTAGTTACTAAATCTGATCGTGTTGCAGTTTTTAAGTATTCTGTTGCAGCATTATTGTTTCCATTAAGAATGTTCATTACATCTTTTAATGTTAGGCTTTTTACTGCATTTACAAATAATTCTTTTGAACTATTAGCAGCATCTTCCGCAGCTTTGTTAATCGATTCTATAACATCATCTACTAACTTATCTTGTCCAATAGCTCTTAGTTTAATTTCAATCATTTTTGCTTCTTCAGGCATTGGTATTTTAACAGATATATCGTTAAGATAGCCACCTTCTTTTGACAACTGAGATACTCCTTTCTCTATTCCTTTGTTTAAAGCTTCTTTTAATCCTTTTCCTACTTCATCCTCAGATAAACTCGATGTTCCAGTTTTAATAGGTGATTTAGCTTCTAATCCTTTTTTTAGAGTATTTAATTGAGCGTTCGCGCTTAGAGTTGAAAATATTAAACTAGAAATTAAAATTATTTTCTTAGTCATGTTTTTGTTTTTTTAAAGTGAATAATTAACAATTTTTTGAATGATTTCAGGGTCAAGTAGGGTAGAAGTGTCACCGAAATTGTTTTTTTCTCCTTCAGCAATTTTTCGTAAGATTCTTCTCATTATTTTTCCAGATCGAGTTTTAGGAAGACCTTCAACTATTTGAATTTTATCAGGTTTTGCTATTTTTCCGATTTGATTTTCAATAGACTTTAGAATAGATTTTTTTATTTCCTCATTGTTATTCTCATTTTTGGAAACAACAACGTATGCGTAGATTCCTTGTCCTTTTATTTCATGCGGGAATCCAACTACTGCAGATTCAACAGCGTTTTCATTCGTGTTAATTGCGTCTTCAATTTCAGCAGTTCCAAATCGATGGCCTGACACATTGATTACATCATCAACTCGTCCAATGATTCTATACATACCATCGGCATCTCTTTTAGCCCCATCTCCAGTGAAATAATATCCGTCATAATTAGAAAAATAAGTATTCTTACATCTTTCATGATCACCATAAGTTGTTCTAATCATAGATGGCCAAGGGAATTTCACGCATAAATAACCTTCTTTTTCATTTTCTTTAATTTCGTTTCCTTCTTGGTCTAATAAAACAGGTTGTATTCCAGGTAAAGGGTATCCTGCATGTGTTGGTTTCATTGGCGAAAGTTCACCTAATCCCGAAAGCATGATACCTCCTGTTTCTGTTTGCCACCAAGTATCAACCAGAGCAGCTTTGTCTTTACCAACTTTTTTGAAGTACCAATTCCAAGCTTCTTCATTAATTGGTTCTCCCACGGATCCAATAACCTTTAAAGAAGACAGGTTATATTTATCTACGTGTTCATTACCGCATGACATTAAAGAACGAATTGCGGTTGGAGCAGTGTAAAATTGGTTTACTTTATATTTATCTACCACTTCCCAAAATCGTCCTGCATCTGGAAATGTTGGTACACCTTCAAATAAAATGGAAGTTGCGCCTGATAGTAAGGGGCCATAAACGATATACGAGTGACCAGTAATCCAACCAATATCAGCCGTACACCAAAATGTATCATTTGGTTCGTATTGAAAAACATTTTGAAAAGAATAGGCTGTATAAACCATGTATCCTCCACAAGTATGAACTACACCTTTCGGTTTTCCAGTTGAACCAGAAGTGTAAAGAATGAAAAGCATGTCTTCAGATTTCATAGTTGTAGCTGGACAGGTATTATTTTTGTTTTCAATTAATTTGTAGTAATCTTTTTCAAAGTCGTTATGTTTAACTTCAGTAGCTCCTTCAGGGTTTAAAACGATTAAGTTCTGAAGGTTTGTACACATTTTTAACGCTTCTGAAACAATAGCTTTTAAATCAACCGTTTTATTTCCTCTGTAAAGTTCTTTTGAGGTAATTAAAATTTTAGCATCAGCATCATTAACACGATCAGCAAGTGCTTGAGCAGAAAATCCAGCGAATATGATCGAATGAACAGCTCCAATTCTTGCACACGCCAAAATTGAAACGATAGATTCAATTACCATTGGCATGTATAAACACACACGATCTCCTTTTTCTACCCCTAATTCTTTTAGCCCATTAGCTAGTTTGCAAACTTCGTCATGAAGTTCTTGATAGGTAATAGATTTGTTTTTGGTTTCAGGATGATTTGGTTCCCAATGAAAAGCAATTTTATTAGGGTCTTTTGCAATGTTAGCCTCAAGTATGTTTTCTGTAATATTTAACTCACCATCATTAAACCATTCTATAACGGGTATATTTTCACCATTGCCAGAGAATTTCCAATTTAAGGTTTCAGACCATTTTTTTTGCCAAATAAATTTATCAGCAATATTACCCCAAAATAGTTCAGGGGTATCGCAACTTGCTTTATAGTCTGATTTATAACTTTCAAAAGTTTTTATTCTTAAGTCCATAGATAATACAGTTTTACTCAAATATAACAAATATCAGGAGTGGTTTTGTCTAAAATGAATTTAATTCCTTGAAATAATGTTCTACCTTTTTTAAAATATTGTTTACTTTGAGCAAAAAAAAGAAATGTCAACATTTAACAATAAAGTGGTTTGGGTTACTGGAGCTTCTTCAGGAATTGGTGAGGAACTTGCAAAACAATTAGCAGTTCAAGGAGCTTTTGTTGTATTGTCGGCTAGGAAAATAGATCGTTTGGAAGAAATCCGTACTGAATTAAAAAATGCTGACTCCCATTTGTGTTTAGCCTTGGATTTAGAGCGTTCTTCTAATTTCCCTGAATTGGCACAAAAAATTCATGAAAAATACGGACGAATTGATTACTTATTTAATAATGGTGGTTTAAGTCAGCGTTCGGAAGCAAAAGAAACGCCTTTAGAAGTTGATAGACGAATCATGGAAATCAATTATTTTGGAAATATTGCCCTTACAAAGGCTGTTCTTCCGTATATGATTAAACAGAAATCAGGTCATATTATTCCTATTTCGAGTATTGCTGGTAAGTTTGGGTTCTATTTGAGGTCTGCTTATAGTGCTTCAAAACATGCTTTGTTTGGTTTTTATGAAAGTTTACTTTTAGAGGAAGCTGATAATGGAATCAGTGTTACAATTGCTTGCCCTGGAAAGATCAATACAAATATTTCAATGAATGCGTTGAATGAGAAAGGAGCGCAACATGGTGTAATGGATCACAATCAAGCTACAGGAATGCCTGTTGATACTTGTGTTAAAGAATTGCTTATAGCAGTGACTAAGAAAAAGAAAGAAGTATTGATTGGAAATAAAGAAATCAAGGCGGTTACTTTGAAACGATTTTTCCCTTCATTGTTTTGGAAAGTAATTAAAAATCAGTCGGCTACATAGTTAGTATATCTATTTCAAACTTTTCAAATTAAAAATCTACAAACTGAAATAGTCTTTGAATTTAGTGGATTGACGTCTAGAGATTTCAATTTTATCTTTTATCCCTTCAATTTCAACTTGTAAGCCACCATTGAACCAATTGTCTATTTGAGTTATTTTTTTTGTGTTGATGATGTATTTTCGGTTAGCTCTAAAAAATACTTCAGGGTCTAATTTTTCTTCTAATGTATTTAGAGATCTTAAAATTAAAGGTCTTTGATCCTCGAAGTAAACTTTTACATAGTTACCATCTGACTCAAATGTTCGAACTTTTGAAAGTGGGATGAAGTAGCATTTTTCTCCATCTTTTATAAATATATTGTCTTCAGACTTTAAAAGACGTGATTGTCTCTCTTCAGACTTAATTGAGCTTTCAAAATCATCTTTCTTTTCGATTTTCCCAATTGCATCTTCTAATCGAGATGTTTCAATTGGTTTTAGTATGTAATCTAATGCGTTTATTTCGAATGCTTTTAATGCAAACTCGTCATATGCAGTAATAAAAATAACATGAGGTATTTCTTCTAGTTTTTTTAACATATCAAAACCGTTTATTTCAGGCATTGAAACGTCTAGAAAGATAAGGTCTGGTTTAAGCTTGTTACATTTTTCTATTCCTTCTTTTCCATTCTTTGCTTCGTCAATGATTTCAATAGTTAAGTTTTCTTTTAATAAAGATTTTAACTCTTCTCGAGCCAACCTTTCATCATCAATTATTATTGTTTTGATTGTATTCATAGTTTTCTTTTTAAAGTAATTGTTGATGCTACATATTTACCTTCTTCTTTTAGCGTGTAATTTGCTTCTCCATTAAATTGTATAGCAAGTCGTCTTTTTAAGTTTTGTAACCCAACCCCTAGATCTGTTTTAGAGGCAATTTTTCCAGAATTTTTAACCGATATTGTTATTGTATTTTTATCTTCTGTACAAGCAATTAATATTTCACCACCTTCTACTAGATTCGATATTCCATGCTTAATTGCATTTTCTACTAACATTTGAATACAGAATGGTGGTATAAGAATAGATAGACAATTATTTGATATATAGATATTATATTCTAACCTTTCTTCAAATCTAATTTTTTCTAGTTTTAGATAGTTTTGAACGATTTCCATCTCTTGTTCTAGAGTTATAAGGTTAATTTTTCCAACTTGAAGCGATTTTCTTAATAAGTTAGACAATGCAGTAATAGAAGTTTTAGCTTTGTCCGGTTCAATTTCAACAAGTGCTCTGATACTATTTAATGAATTAAAAAGAAAGTGAGGGTTGAGTTGAGTTTTCAAGTTGTTTAGTTCAAATTCATTTTTACTTGCAAGTAGAGCTAAATTACTTATTTCTTGGTTTCTTGATTTAGTAAAAAAGTGAAAAGTGAAATATAGTGCATTCCAAAAAAACAATAAAACAGAAATAGATAAAGTTGCATTAAAGACCTTTAATATAGAAAATGGCTCATTATTGTCAAGACTTAAAATAATTTCAATCCCTCTGGTTATAAAAATAATTAAGAATGAAAAAATAAAAGAGCTTATTATTATTCTTGGAATTAATGGTTTTAGTTTAAGTTCTAACCATCCGATTTTTATAAATATTACTCGCATGGTGTGTGTAACTATTATAGAAATAATAATAAATAATAAAATGTCTTGGTAAAGAATTTTATTTACACTTTCAGGATTTTCGGAGTAAGACGAAAGCAAAACCAGTAAACTATAAAATAGCCATCCTCCTGATTGTGCTCCCCAGTATAACAAACGTTTTGAAGTCATTTTATTTTCATAAAAAAAGCTGTTCATTATGAACAGCTTTTTAAATTTAACTAAATTCTAAGATTATTTCTTTTCTGCTTTAGCTTTTTCTAGCTCAAAACACATTTTAACTGCATTTTTAACATTAACAACACTTCCTGTTACAGATAATGTTGCGAAATCAACTAAATCTTCTGTACCTGGTATGAATTGCTTAGTTTCTTTGTAAGGAGTAGCAGATTTTAAAATCACATCTTTGATCTCATTCATAGTAAGAGTAGGGAAATAAGACGTTAATAAAGCTCCAACACCAGCTACCATAGGACAAGCCATAGAGGTACCATTTAACTTTTTGTACTCACTCTGAGGAACTGAATTGTATATATCATGACCTGGAGCAAAAACATCTACCATAGTTTGACCATAATTTGAAAAATCAGCTGCTAATTTTTCTTTTTTGAATCTTGTAGAAGCTCCAATTGTTAAGTATAAATCTAATTTTTCTTCTTGAAATGAATAGTTTGATGTTGGGAAATTATCTTCCACATCAAGATCTAAACTACTATTTCCAGCTGCATGAACAAGCAATACTCCTTTTGAATCAGCATATTTAAATGCTTCATATACTTCTTTTTGATTAGGAGAATAACTCTTACCAAAAGACATGTTGATTATTTTAGCTCCATTATCAACTGCATATCTTACAGAAAGCGCAATATCTTTATCGTTTTCGTCTCCATTTGGAACAGCTCTTAGTACCATTAGTTTAACATTATCAGCAACTCCATCACCACCAAGTTTGTTTCCTCTAATAGCTCCAATAATTCCTCCTACGTGAGTCCCATGAAGTGCATCAGGTCCTTCTACATCGTTGTTACCGTAATCGATGTCAGAAAAATCCTTTGGTTTGTCACCAATTATCTCTCTTTCATCAAACTCTGTATTTAGATGAAAATCTAGCATATCCGTAATTTGCTTTTTTTGTTCAGCAACGGCTTCTAAGCTTAGTTCACCTGATAAAATTGCACTCGCAATACCTTTCAATTGTTTTTCTTGATCAGATTCTGGCTTCCATTTTTTTAAATCTTTTTCAGTGTATTCTTCAACTCCAAGTATTTCAGCAACTTTAGAAGGTACCTTTTCGATCATCATTGGAAGCATCTCGAATTGAGGTAAATATTGTGAGTAATTATCAATATCGTCTTGAACTTCTTTTTTTATTTTTTCATATAAAGCATACTCATCTTTATCAGAATCGTTGATTGTTTCAGGATCAATATCTTTGAATTTTTTAGAAAGCTCTCTTAGTCTTCTTGTTTTTTCAAGTGTCGCACCGTCTACATGTTCCCCATCCTTATTTCCGATAAAGTTCCAACCATGAATGTCATCTATAAATCCATTCTTATCGTCATCAATCCCATTGTTTGGAATTTCTTTTTCGTTTGTCCAGATTTTTCCTTTTAAATCTTCGTGTTCAATGTCAATCCCAGAATCAATTACAGCAACTACAACTGTATTTGAAGTTTTCTTTTTTAACTTCTTGTATGCTTTTTCTGTATGCATACCTGCACCTTTTCCGTTGTACCAATTAAGAATCTTTGGATTTTGTTGAGCATGTAAGATATTGTTCAATCCAATAGCAAAAATGGATAAGGATAACGTGATGACGATTTTTTTCATAAATGAATTTATTTAGTTTTAAATAATTTGTGTAAATGTAATTAGTTGATACACAATTATAATTTTAACAATACAAAAATGAAAAAAAAATGAAGATAAAGCAATCTTTTTTAATTGATTGGTTGTATATTTACTTTAAGTGGTTGAAAAATAACGTTGAATGGTGTTAAGGTTTAAGTTTTTTATTTGTTTTTTACTGATTATAAATGTTTCTCATTCACAATCTTTAAATCCTATTTATAAGCAGTTGTTAGACTCTTTGCCAAATAAGGTTTGTGGTTTTGCAATAGAAAAATCTGAGGCTTTAAAAAAAGTTTTTAATGAAAAGAATTTCTTAATTAAGTACGAATCTGAAACACATTTTTTCGTAAATGCTCCTTTGAAATGGATGGACGATAACTCCAAATTAGGAAACATACCTCGTTATTCATTTGATCCAATGCAAGCAGAACTTTTAGGAGATACAGTTAGGGCTAGAAGGTTTGTAGATCCGGTTCATCTTGGTGCTGGAGGACTTACTCAGCCATATACAGGAAAAGATGTTGTTATTGGTTTTATAGATTATGGATTAGAAATTAATCATCCCGATTTTATTGAAGCAAATGGCGATACTAGAATTTTAAGACTGTGGGACCAAACGAATGGATCTTCTTTTTCTTCATACGGTTATGGGAAATTATGGGACAGTACTTCAATTAATAATGGCTCTTGTACTTTTCCATCTACTAATGATCATGGTTCTACTGTAGCAGGAGTTGGTGCAGGTAATGGTTTAGCAAATGGAAAAAATAAAGGGGTAGCACCAGATGCTAATATTGTATTTATTAATTTGGACTTAAGTGCGGGTTATCAAACTAGAATTGTAGATGCTTGTGATTATATTTTTAAATATGCAGATTCATTGGGTTTACCTGCTGTGGTAAACATAGGTGTAGGTTCTCCATACGGTGTAGGTCATGATGGAAACGATCCTTTTACGGAATATGTTGAAAGCTTAATTACTGCAAAAAATGGAAGAATTGTTCTTGCGTCAGCAGGTAATTATGGTAATTATGGTAATTACCATTTAAGAGGAGACGTAACTCCTGATACAACATTTACTTGGTTTAAGCCAAACCCTTCATTTGGTAATATTGTTTACTTTGAGGTTTTTTCAGATACTAGTGATTCACACTTCAACTTTTCTATTGGAGCTAACAAGTCTTCTGGTACTTATGAGTTTAGAGGTAGATCCAATTTCAGGGATACTTATGATCAGTTAGGACTAGTAGTTGCTGATACGATATGGAATGGGACTAATATGATAGCTTCTTACCAAACTTATTCGGAAATGGTAGATAGTGCATACCATTTAGAAATTTATATCGATAGAATAGATTCGGTAAATTACAATTTTTCTTTTTTAACTGAAGGCTTGTCTGGTAGTTATGACCTATGGAATGCAACTAATGTTTTAACAAATGATATTGTTGAAAACATACCTTCTTCTTCAGTTTTACCTGAAATAGTGAATTATCAATTACCAGATTCTTTAAACACCTTAGCTGCATATTTTATGAATTCAGAAAAGATAATCTCTGTTGGGAATTTTAATAACAGACAAGGGTACACAGATTTTAACGGGAATTTTCAAGATTTTTCAAGTTTTCCTTCTGGTCAAATTAACCCAACTTCAAGCAGGGGACCAAATAGATTGGGGTACATGAAACCGGATGTTTCAGCTAATGGTAATCTTTCTTTTGCAGCTGCAGCATTATCTACTCTTTCAAATCCAGGTTTATACGATAAGATTCTTCAAGAGGGGTGGCATCATAGAAATGGTGGTACATCTATGGCTGCTCCTGTTATTTCAGGCATGGCGGCTTTGTACCTTGAGAAATGTTCTTCAGCTAGTTATATGGATTTCAAAAGAGATGTAATTAGAGCTTCTGAAAAAGATGTTTATACTGGTCCAACACCAAATTATTCTTATGGTTATGGTAAGCCAAACGCATTAAAATTATTGCTTGATAAAGATAGTATAGCGATTGATGGTGGTCCATATCTTTGTAGTTCACCTTTAAACCTATCTTCAGATTTAGGCTCCTATTTAAGTTTAGATTCTGTGGTTTGGTCTACGACAGATAATTCAATTTCCTTAAATGTTAATTCACCTGGTTTTTATTCTGCTGAGATATATTACGGAAATGGTTGTAAGGTGTATTCTGATACATTAGAGGTTGTGTCTATTTTACCATCCGTTCCCAGCTCTTTTAGTAAAACTCAGCCTACATGTGTTGTTTCTACTGGTGAAATTGAAGTGAATGTACAAGCTAACGTTCTGTATAGTTTAGGTGGAGTTTCTCAAGTTAGTAATGTTTTTTCGGTTTTATCTCCTGGTAATTATTTAATTACTGTGAAGTCACAGTTGGATACTACTTGTTTTGTGGATGCTGCTGAAAGAGATACTTTGTATTTTCCTACTAATATGTCTATTGATCCAATAGCTCCTATATCTTTTTGTGATTCTGTTGCTTTACCAATTATTATTGGTCTATCTTTATCAGGAAATGAAGCATATTTTACTTCTAAGGATAGAGGAGGTGTGAGGTATAATACTAATGACTTTATCGATACAGGTATAGTTAAGTTATATGTTAATGACTCTCTAGGAATTTGTAACGCAGAAGACAGTATGTTTTTTATTTCCTATAAACCAAATACTCCATCTTTCTTATCGGTTGTTCAGCCTACTTGTGTCTTTCCTTATGGTGAAATTCAATTTAACGCTCAACCTAATGTAGATTATTCTCTGGGAGGAGTTCTTCAGTCAAGTAATACTTTTAGTAGTTTGGATACTGGTAGTTATGTTTTAACAGTGAAAAATCAAATAGACACTTTGTGTGTTGCTTCTAATTCTTTACCAGTTGTTTTGGACTCTCCGACGAATATGACTATTAATCCACTTACTAGTCCAATTTCTTTTTGTGATACATTGATTTTACCTACTATAACTGGTGTGTCTCTTTCTGGCAATGAAGCTTTTTTTACCTCTTCAAATAGAGGAGGAGCAAGGTATAATTCTTCCGATGTTATTGATACGAATATTTTGAAATTATACTTGAACGATTCTTTAGGGATTTGTTCGGCTGAAGATAGTGTCTTTTTTTCAATAGTATCAGGAGATGATGCTAGTTTTATTTATCCCGATTTTTGTGAAAATTCAACACCTACTGTAAACGTATCAGGATTAGTAGGTGGAGTTTTTAATTTTGATTCTTTACCTATAGATGGAGCTTTGATTAATGGTTCAACAGGTCAAATATCTAACTTTACTGGAGGATCTAGTTACCGTGTGAAATACACTACAAATGGAAGTTGTCCGCGTTCATCAGTTGACACAGTGTTCGTATTAAATGTTCCATCTGCTCCAATAACAGATTACGATTCTTTAGAAATTTCATCTGTACAAATTAGTATTTCAGCAAGCGCAATTGGAAGTACTATTAAATGGTATAGCGATAGCTTACTAAATAATTTACTACACACAGGAATTTCCTACTCTTTAATTCCAGCAGAGGATATATATGTTACTGAAACCACTAATGGGTGTGAAAGTTCTCCTAAAAGAATTTTAGTTTACGATATAGAAAACACCTTCTCTAATTCTGCTTTTACTCCTAACGACGATAATGTTAATGATTTGTGGGTACTAGAAGGTCTAGATTCTCGATACCCTTATAATATTGTTACAATATATAATAGATGGGGCGAGGTAGTTTATGAGTCGGAGAAAGGTAAGTATGAACAAAATAGTTGGGATGGCAAAAAGAATAGTCAAGCTTTACCAACTGGTTCATATTATTATATTGTAAATTGTAACGATGGTAAAGGTTCTAAGATGGAAGGTACTGTTACCATTATAAAATAAAGTCAAAAGATTAAATAATTAATATAGTAAAGACATTTAATTTTTATAAATTTGAGATTTTAAAACAAAAAATATGAATTTAACAGGAGTAATTGCAATATCTGGTAGACCAGGTTTATATAAAGTAGTAGCACAAGGTAAAAACAATGTTATTGTTGAAGCTTTAGCAGATAAGAAACGTTTTCCTGCATATTCATCAGATAGAATTTCAGCTTTAGAAGATATTAGCGTTTATACTTATGAGGAAGATAAACCTCTAAAAGAGATCGTTGAAGCTGTATTTAAAAAAGAGAATGGTGGTCTAGCGATTTCTCATAAAGAAAGTGAGGCGAATTTAGTAGCTTATTTATTAGAGGTGCTTCCGAATTATGATCAAGAAAGAGTTTATATTTCTGACATAAAGAAAATTTTTCAATGGTACAATTTGTTGCACAAAGCTGGATTGTTAGTTGTTGAAGAAGAGGTTAAAACCGAACAGGTTGTTGAGGCTGAGGTAAAAGAGGATGAGAAACCAAAAAAGAAAGCAGCACCTTCAAAAGCTAAAGCGACAAAGAAAAAAGAAACAGCGGTAGAAAAATAAGTTTTATAATTTTTATTGTAATCCCATTGATTAATTTCAATGGGATTTTTTTATATGTCCCTTTTTGTAACTGTTTACCTATTCCTGCGTAAATCTGTTATAAGATATTTTTATTTATGACTTTAACTTTACATACTATAATATTAATTGTAACTATCTTAGTTTCTGTCAATGCATTTAAAAATGAGGACTTGAAGCAAAAGATGTTGTTTAATGCTTATTTATGTAAAGAACAAAATCAATTCTATCGTTTTTTTAGTCATGTTCTGATTCATGCTGATTTTCAACATTTAGCTTTTAATATGATGTCTTTTTATTTCTTAGGAAGGTATCTAGAAGCAAGTTTTATTTACGAATATGGTTTCTTAAACGGAGAGGTTTATTTTTTAATGCTTTACGTTTTTGGTGGTTTTTTTGCGACACTAATTCCTTACATACGAAATAATAGTAATCCACACTATAATTCTCTAGGTGCTTCTGGTGCTGTATCAGCAGTTGTGTTTGGATTTGTTTTGTGGAATCCTTTTGCTGATTTAATAGTGCTATTTTTTCCTATGAAAGCCTGGGTGTTTGGGCTGCTGTTTTTTGCTTACGAATATTGGGCCGATAAAAAAGGAGGTACTGGTATAGCGCACGATGCACATATAGGAGGTGCGTTATTTGGTATTTTGTTTATTCTGATCATAAACATCGATAAAGGAAAAGAAATTATAAACTTATATTTGAAATGATATGGCTAAATTATATGTAAACTCAAATGGTACCATATTATCGAATGATAATCCAACAATTCATGCATCAAATAGGTCACATCTCTATGGAGATGGTGTTTTTGAAAGTATAAGAATAATGAATGGAAGACCTCTAAATCTTGAGAATCATATTCAAAGAATGTTAGAGGGAGCAGTTGCTCTTAAAATGAGACCATCTGTTTTTTATACCCAAGCTTTTTTTGAAGAAAAGATTTTGGAGCTAATTGAAAAATCAGAAATCAAAGAAGGCGGTAGGTGTAGAATTTCATTAGATAGAATTTCAGGAGGAACATATTCGCCATCTTCAAATGAAGCTGTTTATTTTATTGAAGTTTATCCTATTGAGGTTAATTCTTTTGAGTTAAATACAAAAGGATGGGAAATAGACCTTTACGCAGATATGAAAAAGGTTAAAGGTCCACTTTCCAATTTTAAAACTAAAAATGGTCTACTTTATGTTATGGCCTCTATAAATGCTGCAGAAAGACAATTGGATGAGGTTTTAATTGTGAATGATAAAGGAGCGATTTTAGAAAGCGCTAGTTGTAATTTGTTTGTTGTAAGTAATGGTGTTTTATATACGCCTAGTTTAGATGAAGGATGTTTAGCTGGTACTATGCGAATGCAGATTATTAATTTAGCGGTAGCAAACGGTATTAAGGTTTATGAATGTACGATTTTCCCACAAAATATAATTGCTGCTGATGAAATATTTTTAACGAATGCAATTAGAGGTATTACTTGGGTTAGTGGTTATCGAACTAAAAGGTATTTTAATAACACTACTAGGAAATTAGTTGCTCACTTGAATGAATATTGGGCAAATCATTTGAATAATAAATAAATTTAATAAAATTGAAAACGTTTAAACAATTAGGGGTTAAAGATAATTTCATAAAGGCACTTTCTGAAATAAATATAAATAAGCCAAGTGAAATTCAAGAAAAAGCAATTCCCTTTTTGATAGAGGATGGGAGAGATTTTATTGGTCAAGCACAAACAGGAACAGGTAAGACTGCAGCTTTTGGTTTGCCTTTGTTGCACAGGATGGATTCAAATGATAGTAGTGTTCAGGCTTTAGTTTTGTCACCTACTAGGGAATTATGTCAACAAATTCAAAAGCAATTATTTAAGTTTACGAAGTTTACTTCAGGGATTTTTTCAGTTGCAGTTTATGGTGGAGATAAAATCGATAACCAAATCAGACTGTTGAGTAGACCTACCCAAATTGTTGTTGCAACCCCAGGTAGGTTAATAGATCTTTTAGATAGAAAAGCATTAGATTTAAGTCAAGTAGAAACTATTGTTTTAGACGAGGCCGACGAGATGCTCAGTATGGGGTTTAAAGAAGAATTAGAACGAATTTTAAAGTACACAGAAGGTTCTAGAAATACTTGGTTGTTTTCAGCAACTCTCCCTCCAAACTTAAAAGAGATCGTTTCAAAGTACATGTCGGAGGATGCTTTTAAAGTAGAGATTAACAAGAGGAACATAGTGAATAGTGCTATTGAACACCAATTTGTTACATGTGAGCCAAATTTCAAATTTCAAACTTTAATCCAATTTATTAAAATACATGGTAAAGATAGCGGAATTATTTTTTGTAGAACCAAAGCTGGAACTCAAAAATTAGTAGATCAGTTATTAAGTAAAAACTATTCAGTAGCTGCAATACATGGTGATCTTCAACAAAGAGAAAGAGATAAAACAATGCGTGCTTTTAAGTCTCATAAGGTTCAGTTAATGGTGACCACAGATGTTTCAGCAAGAGGGATAGATATAGACGATTTGAATTTTGTTGTACATTATGATTTACCCGAGAAAATGGAGTACTATACGCATAGGAGTGGAAGGACAGCAAGAGCAGGAAAAAAAGGAATGTCTTTGAGTATTATTTCTTCAAGTGAAGTTAGAAAAATAAGAAAATTAGAACAATCTTTAAATATTAAGTTTACACGTATTACGGGAAAATAATTAAAATGGACGGAACGAAAAGAGAGAAAATTAGTATTGGTTCAGAAGTAAATATTGTTTTAAAGAAAGATCAGCGATCAGGAGTATTAACCAATGGAATTGTATCAAAAATATTAACTAAGTCACCTGTTCATACACATGGTATTAAAGTGATGCTTGAAGGAGGAGAAGTTGGAAGAGTAAAAGAAATTCTTGATGAAGAGTAAATTGCTTTAGGAATTATAGAATATGTATATTTGTATAAGAATAAAAAAAGAAATAATATGGAAGCAATAATCAAAACAAACAAAGGTGTGATGAAAGCATCTTTTTATGAAAATGATGCACCAAAAACGGTTGCTAACTTTGTGAAACTTGCTAAGTCAGGTTTTTATGATGGTTTAAAATGGCACCGTGTAATTAATGACTTCGTTATTCAAGGTGGATGTCCAAACTCGAAAGATGGAGCAAAAGGAATGCCAGGTACTGGTGGTCCAGGTTACAAAATAGATTGTGAAACAAGTGGTGAAAATCAACACCACGATAGAGGAGTTTTATCAATGGCTCATGCTGGTAAAAATACAGGTGGTTCTCAGTTTTTTGTTGTTCACTCAAGAAGAAATACTTCTCACTTAGATGGTGTTCATACTTGTTTTGGTAAATTATCTGAAGGAGAGGATGTGTTAGATTCAATTAGAGAAAACGACACAATCGATTCTATTGAAATTATAGACTAAGAATAACTCTTTTCAATAAAAATATAAGTGCTGCTGTAATGGTAGCACTTTTTTTTGTATCTAAAAAATATAGAAAGGTAGATGGAGTTTTATTAAGTAGTAAAATTAATTACTCACCTTCTTAAAGGAAATATATTTCTGAGTTAAGTAACTAAAGATAACAATGATTACTGTTGTGAGTATTTGACTTGGCATAGCCCACCATTCCAAAATTTCTACAAAAAGTTTTAGCAAAAAGTAATTTAAAACTGTTCCAAAAATTAAGAAAGCAAAGTGCCTAAAAAATTGTTTTTTAGTTTCTAGATTACTATCACTCCATACAATGTATTTTGTTAAATAAAAACCAATAGGGAAGGTGATAGTTGTAGTGAAAAATAAAGAAGCCATGTGGGCTTTGAAGGTGATAATGTGCAAGTTTAAATCTTCTTGATGAAGTAGGTTGTTGTAAAAAAGATAGTATAGAACTAATGCAAAAAGTGTATTTCCACCGCCACAAGCAAGGTAGTAATAGGTTTGTTTATTAAAGAAAGGTTTAAATATTGGATAAAAAATATCTAATAGAGTAATGATTAACCTTTGTACTTTTTCATTCATAACTTCAAAGATATATAAATATTACAGTTTTTAATTTATTTTTTCTCTCACAAAATATTATAGTAAAGAATACGTTATGTTATTAATTATAATCAAAAATAAATTGTGCCTATGTTAAAACATTACTCTAAAGAAATTAATTCAAAAACACAGAATTTTAAATTCTCAAATCCTAAAAAGGATACTTTATTAGCGATTCTTAATTATAGTAAGTCTATAAAGGTTGAAGAAGTTATAAATAAAAAAGTCGTTATAATTTTAAACTAATACAAAAAAGGCTAACCATTTGGTTAGCCTTTTTTGTTTCTAAAGTCTATACTTAGAAAATTTCGTTTGCGGAAAAATGAAATTTACCTTCAATATCAGCATTTTCATCAGAATCAGAACCGTGAACAGCATTTCTTCCTTTGCTTTCTGCGTATGCAGCACGAATAGTTCCTTCAGCAGCTTCAGCTGGATCGGTAGCACCAATTAATTTACGGAAATCTTCGACTGCATTTTCTTTCTCAAGAATAGCAGCTACGATTGGTCCAGAACACATATATTCTACTAATTCTCCATAAAATGGTCTTTCAGCATGAACAGCATAAAATTCTTTAGCTTGATCTTCAGTTAAACGAGTATATTTCATCGCTTTGATAGAGAACCCAGCTTGGATAATCATATCGATAATTTTACCTGTGTGACCATTTTCAATCGCATCAGGCTTTAACATTGTAAATGTTCTATTAGTTGCCATATTCTTGTTTTTTTTCAATTTTAAAGAACAAATATAACTAATATTTGTTAGTTAAAGTTCTATAATTTTCCTAAAATATATGAGGATTATAATCGATTTTAGTACTAATTTGATAATTTTAATAATTATTCACTAGACTCAGAGACAAAAATGAAAATTTATATATTGATAGTTTTGTTTAACCTTATTTATTTCTCTTCCTTTTCTCAATGCGATAAGGTTTTGTTGATGGGAAGAGTAGAGGATACTGTTGGTTATCAAAATTTCTATAATTTGATGGTGATCAATAGAACTTCTGGAAAAGGCGTTTTTGGAACTCCAGATGGTAAGTTTTCTGTGTATGTTAACGATAAAGACGTGGTTTCCTTATCTGTTAATGGTTATATTCCTGTTAGTTTTATTGTTGAAAGTAACGAAGATTGTCAATTTAAAGTACATAAATACATAGAATTAAAAACACAGGAAATTCAAGCTGTTGTAGTGAAGCCTTTGAAAACGTTAGATGAAATTAAAGCAGAACGTCAAGAACTTGTAATGCGAGAAACTCGAGAAGTTACTGGTTTAGAAGCTTTACAGAGCCCAATTACAGCTTTGTATCAAACGTTTTCTAAAAAAGAGAAAAACAAGCGTTGGATTGCAGAACAAGAGTTTAAAGATGATCAACGAAAAGTAGTACAAGAACTGCTTCGTTTATACGTTGCTTATGATATTGTAAGTCTAAATAATGATGAATTTGATGATTTTATTTTATTCTTAAATATAAATCCTGACTTTTTAAAAACAGCAACTGAAATGGAATTAATTACTTTTGTCAAGGATAAATATTTTCATTATAAAATGATTAATAAACGAAAGTTTATCTCTTTAGGGAATTGGAGGACAGCTTTTATTTATACAGAAAGACAAAAAGAAAAAACCATTGAACTCTTTAAAATTCTTGAAGAAAAAGAAGTTTTAATTGTACCTGAAAAAGAATACGAAAGGTTCATGACTTTCCTAAATTTAAAAGCACAAACAGTTGAATATTTTTCTGATGAAGAATTGGTGACAAAAATTGTAGAGAAATATAACCAGTATGAATACTTTTATAAACTGAAATAAATGACTGTTTTTGAACTAAATAAAGAAGTTGGTAAGGCTTTGTCAAATGTGTTTTTACAAGACAATTTAAAAGAAATTCCAGATGTTTTATATTCTTTTAAAGATTCGCTTCAGCTTTTAGATTTATCAAATAATTTACTTGAAACATTGCCAGGTGATTTCTATGTTTTTGAAAAATTAGAAATTCTTTTTCTTTCAAACAACCAGCTAACTGTGCTACCGAAAGTGTTGTACAAATGTAAATCTTTACGTTTGATTGGGATTAAGTCTAATAAAATAAAGTCTATTCCTGAAAATTCTCTACCAAAAAGTTTACAGTGGCTAACGCTTGCGGATAATGAAATTGAAAGCATTCCTAAATCAATAGGGGATTGCACTTTATTACAGAAGTTAATTCTTTCAGGAAATAAGATAAAATCCGTTCCTAATGAAATAGTAAACTGTAAAAATTTAGAATTGATTCGTCTAGCTTCTAATCAATTAGAACAATTTCCGGAAGTATTGTTAGATCTTCCAAAGTTAACCTGGTTGGCATACTCTGGTAATCCTTTCAGTCAAATTCAAGAAGAAATAGTTTTGCCAAAATTGGATTGGACTGATTTTCAACTTAAGGAAGAATTAGGAAATGGTGCTTCTGGAGTTATTCATAAAGTAGTAAATACAAAAAAAGAAGAGTTTGCCTTAAAAGTTTTTAAAAGTGGAATGACTAGTGATGGCTCTCCATTTGATGAATTATACCATTATGCTAAAGTTGGTAACCATCCAAATTTAGTTTCTTTAAAAGGAGACGTAACTAATTTTGAAGAGGAGAAGAAAGCAGTGCTTTTTGATTTAATTCCAAATACTTATTCTAATCTTGGAAATTCTCCTAGTTTAGTTTCTTGTACTAGAGATGTGATGTCTATCCCTTATGATTTCTCTTTTTCTGAAGTTCTTCATTTGTTAAAGTCAATCGCTTCTGTTTCTTGTTTGATGCATGAAAAAGGAGTGATGCATGGCGATTTATATGCGCATAATATATTGGTTCAAGAAGGTGGCGCTTGTTTTTTAGGTGATTTTGGAGCAGCTTGTAGTTACGATGATGTCTTAAAAGATAATCGATTAGAAAAAATAGAGATTAGGGCTTTTGGAGTTTTAATAGAAGATGTCTTAAAAGTTAGTAATGTTCAAGTTCAAGAAGAAATAGAATTGAGTAGTATTAAAAAGAAGTGTTTGAAAAGTAAACTAGAGGAAAGACCTGATTTTAAAAAGCTTTCTCAATTGTTAAATCAATTATAGAGTAACGATGAAAAGAATTGGATTAATGTCGGACACGCATAGTCATTTAGATGAAAAAGTATTTAAATACTTTGAAGATGTTGACGAGATTTGGCATGCGGGAGATGTTGGAGATGTGAAGGTAATTGACGAATTGAGAAAGTTTAAACCACTTCGAGGTGTATATGGAAATATCGACGATCATGTTGTAAGAACAGAATTTCCAGAATTTAATCGTTTTAGGTGTGAGAAAGTAAATGTTTTAATGACGCATATCGGAGGAAGACCAGGAAAATACATTCCAATTGCAAAAGCAGCAATCGAAGAAGAGAAAACGGATTTATTTATTTGTGGGCATTCACATATTTTATTAGTGAAAATGGATCCGAAACACAAAATGCTTTGTATGAATCCAGGAGCTTGTGGAAATAAAGGGTTTCATAAAGTTAAAACCTTACTACGTTTTTCTATAAGTGGTGATAAAATTCACGATTTAGAGGCTATTGAAATCGGAACAAGAAATAGTCCTGCTAGATTATAATTTTTACATTTGTATAGCGTTTTAAACTCCATGAAGCATTTTTTTATCCTTTCATTTGTTTTTTTTTCTGTGTGGATTTCGTCTGCACAAACAGGAGGTTCTTCAACTTTTTCATTGTTGGACTTGAGTTACAATGCTCGTTCTACGGCTTTAGGAACAGACTTTATTTCCATTAAAGATAAAGACTTGAACTTGGGAGTAAGCAATCCTTCCTTGTATAATTCCACTATGGACAAACAATTTAGCTTTAATCAAGCATTGTTAGCAGGTGGAATAAATTATGGAATGGTGAACTATGCCAAAAGTTTGGATTCTAATAGAACAGTTTCTGGAAACATTAGGTACATCAATTATGGTGAAATGACAAGGAGAGATGAGGGGGGGAGGGATTTAGGTAAATTTCGACCAGCTGAATTTATTTTTGGAGTAGGAGGAGCAAAGCAAATTAATCCTTATTTATCGATCGGAACCAATGTGAGTTTATTATATTCTCAACTTGCTGACTATAGTTCTTTAGGTGTTGCTATCGATATTGCAGGGACTTACTATAATAAAACGAAACAATTTTTAGTTACCGCTTTAGTGAAAAATGCTGGTTTGCAATTAAAAAAATATACAACAGATAATAAAGAAATATTACCAGTAGAATTTCAAATGGCAGTTTCTTATAAGCTTGCTCATGCTCCTTTTCGTTTTTCTTTACTTGGTCATCATCTAAATACATGGGATATTACTTATGTCGATCCAACTATTCAGCCAACGATAGATCCATTGACAGGTGAAACTGTTCCTGTTGTTTTACCAAAATTTACAGAAAAGCTGGCAAGACATTTTACGTATCAAGTAGAACTATTATTGACAAAAAGTTTTAATCTTCGTTTTGCTTACGACTATCACAGAAGACAAGAAATGAAATTAGAGCAACGACCTGGAGTAGCAGGATTTTCATTTGGAGTAGGGTTAAACTTTAAACGATTGAATATTGACTATGGTTTAGCCGTTTATTCAGCTTCAGGATTTAATAACATGTTGACCCTACGAACAGATTTATCGAAGTGGAAAAAGTGAGGTTTCTTTAATGCTTGATGCTTAATTGTTATTGATTAATAAAAAAAGCAAAGCATTAAATTCTCTGTAAATTTTATTTAATTTTCGATCATCGAATCCTGAAGGGATTCAATACCGATAACTCAGAATCTATTGTAAGTTTTTAAGTGTGATTAGCTAAATACTTTAAAAATGAAAGCAATTTAACAATCGAACAGAGTTGAATCGATTAAAAAAATCTAAAAAACACCTTCTTATTAAAATTTAGCATAAGAATTGTTTGCCTATAACAAATCAAAAAACTAAATTTGAAGTCTAAAAATATCCTGAAACTTTTCAGGAATAAACATAACAAATAATGAGTGTACTTGTAAATAAAGATTCAAAAGTTGTTGTTCAGGGATTTACTGGAAGTGAAGGAACATTTCACGCTGGTCAAATGATTGAATACGGAACAAACGTTATAGGTGGGGTTACACCAGGAAAAGGTGGTTCAACTCATTTAGATCGTCCAGTATTTAATACAGTTAGTGATGCAGTTGAAAAAGCTGGAGCTAACGTTTCAATTATTTTTGTTCCACCAGCTTTTGCAGCAGATGCAATTATGGAGGCGGCAAATGCAGGTATTAAAGTTATTATCTGTATTACAGAAGGTATTCCAGTTGCTGACATGGTGAAAGCGAAAGAATACTTAAAAGGGTTTGATTGTAGATTAATTGGACCTAACTGTCCAGGTATCATCACTCCTGAAGAAGCGAAAGTTGGTATTATGCCAGGATTTGTTTTCAAAAAAGGTAAAATAGGATTAGTTTCTAAATCAGGAACGTTAACATACGAAGCTGCTGATCAATTAGCGAAAGCTGGTTTAGGTATTACTACAGCTATCGGTATTGGTGGTGACCCAATTATTGGAACTACTACTAAAGAAGCAGTTGAGTTATTAATGAACGACCCAGAAACTGAAGGTATCATCATGATTGGTGAAATCGGAGGTAATTTAGAAGCGGATGCTGCTAAATGGGTAAAAGCTGATGGTAACAGAAAACCAGTTGTTGGTTTTATCGCTGGAGAAACTGCTCCAAAAGGTAGAACAATGGGACATGCTGGAGCTATCGTTGGTGGTGAAGATGATACTGCTGAAGCTAAAAAACGTATCATGAGAGAATGTGGAATTAACGTTGTTGATTCTCCAGCTCATATCGGTGCTAAAATGGCAGAAGTATTAGGTGTAACAGCTTAATTTAAAATATATTCTATTGAAAAGCACACTGAAAAGTGTGCTTTTTTTTTGTGCTGTATTTTACTAACCTCAGGTCGATTAATCTAACTTTATCAAAACGCTATAAAATAGTGATATACGACATTTTTAAAATCGGAATATCAGGATATTATCATATCTCAAGAAAAGATTTATAATAACATCAATACCGAATTATTCTACACAAAAAAAGGATGTCTTATTCAGACATCCTTTTAGTTTTTAGTGAAGTTTTTCGATTATATAAAACTTAATATATCGTATTTTATTTATATCCTTTAAGAACAGAAACTCCTTCTCCGAATACGTTGTTAGTTCCGTAAGGAGAACCTTTTCCTTCCCATTTCTCCCATTTCATTAATTCAATGTAAGCAGGGTTTTTAGAAATTTGTGAAGCCTCTAATTGAATAGCTTCTGCTTTAAATTTTGCAGAGATAATTAAAGATGAATCTCCTCTTGCTTTCTCGATTCTAGCATTAGCAAGGTATTCTTGCTCTTTTTGTTTTTCTTTTGCGGTAAGGTTTCGTTGCTTTTGAGTTTCTTTGTTTACAATCTCTTGAGCAATGTTTCTTGGAAGATCTACATCTTTAATTTCAACATATTCAAGATTGATATAGTTTTTAGCAAACTCTTTTTTTAATTCCCTATCCATTTCTCCTTCAAGTACATTTCTTTTTGTACTATAAACTTCCTCGTAAGTGTATTTACCAATTACATTTTTAATAGCTCCTTGAGATTTATCATTAATAATTGTAATGTAGTTTCTACCAACATCTAAGTGAAGTTTTGCCGCTTTTCCTTTTTGAACAGAGTAGTTAATTGCAACTTCAACAGTAATGTCTGTTCCATTCTTGTCCATTACTGTAGATTTATAACTTTCAGATTGCTGTAACATGTTGTAAGTAATCATTTCATTCCAAGGAGCGATGAATTGAGTACCTTCATTGTAGGATGTTTCAGTATCTACACCACCATTATAAGGTCTGTAGATAAATCCTTCCTCACCAGGGTCTACATCTTGCCAAGACTTTAAGAACATAACAAGTGCTATTAAGGACACTACTCCTATGATAATATATTTTCCAACTTTCTTTTGGTCAAAATTTATATCGCCAAAATTATCTTTAAAATCATTCATTTTTTCTGTTTTATTTATTTGTTATTATTTTGCTTTTTTAAAAAATCTACTACTAAATAGGAAGTACCTACAATTAATCCAATAGCCATCACTTTTATCGTTGGAGAACCTTTTAGTAAGAACTTTAAAGATAAGAATATAACTCCAGTAATGATGATTACACCAAATATAAGTTTAAATATGAATTTTGTTTTTTTATCCATGACTTTATTGTTATTCAAGTAGTTCTTTATTAAATATTGTGCTTTAGTTCAATGTGTATTTTTCCCACCAATGACCTTGAGGGAACTTATTACTTTTTAATAGTATTGGTTCACCAATTTTAGGTGTGGTAATTGGGATGTTGAGCTCTTTGGCTTTTACTAATACTCTCTCAACTGGTTCTGTCCAACTATGAAGTGATAAACTGAAAGTTCCCCAATGTATAGGTATCATTAATTTTGCTTTTATATCTATTGCAGCTTGAGCACTTTCTTCTGGCATCATGTGTATTTGTTCCCAGTTTTCGTTGTATTGTCCACATTCGATCATACCTATATCAAATGGACCGTATTTTTCACCAATTTCTTTAAAATGTTCTCCGTAACCTCCATCCCCACTAAAGTAAACGTTATCTTTTACGCCTTTAATGATCCATGAGCCCCAAAGTGTTGAATTTCTATTGGTTAATCCTCTACCTGAGAAATGGCGAGAAGGGGCGAATGCAAACATTAAGCCGTCTTTATATTCTTCATCCCACCAAGCCATTTCATGTATTTTATCTTTTGGGATTCCCCAAGAAATAAGGTGAGCTTTTACTCCAAGAGGTACATAAAAGTCGAGCACTTTACTTTTCATTTTTATGATAGATCCATAATCTAAATGGTCGTAATGATCGTGTGAGATTATTAGCGCATCTATTTCAGGTAGTTTTTCGATACTTAATGGTAAGTCTTTATTGAACCTTTTTCCTCCTAATAATGGGTGAGGGGCTGGTACCTCCCCAAACATAGGGTCTAGTAAGATCTTTTTTCCATCTATTTCTAATAAAAAAGCAGAATGTCCAAACCAAGTTAACTTAGTTGTTTTATCATTTTTAGCAATTCGTGTTGAATCTAATTTGAGTACAGGGATATTTACTTGTGGTTTTCTACTTTTGTCTTCTTTAAGAAATTCGGACATAGTAGAAATCATTTTTTTAAAACTCATATCCACACTTGTAGGGATAAGGTTTATGAATTTTTCTTCCTTATAATAGCCTGTTTTAGTGTATTCATTTTTATCTGAATCACTTGGTTCTTCTCCAAATTCAGGACTTAAATTCACAAATAAAACACCAACAAGAGTAATGAATAGAATAATTGACCCAATAACAATTCCCGTTATTTTAAGAATCTTCAGAAACTTTTTTATCATATTTTCAATTTATTGGACAATCAGAAAGCTAAAATACCTATTCTATTTAAAATAATTGAATTAGTTGTTTCCAAAAAAGTTTGTACTCACTCCAGTGGAATCAAATTTATAAGCCTGATCGTTTTCAGTTTTATCTAACTTATTATTCAATGTTAAAGCCCATAAAACGATTTCCATAGAAAATGCTTGATCTTCTTCATTTAATTTTGATGTGTATTCTTCAATTATTTGTAAAAGTGGGGTTACAGAAGTTAAATTTGAATAAAAATCTTTGTCTATGTCCGAATAATTAAGTTCTAAAAAGTTGTTGTCGAACCAATTAATTAAATCTGTATAAGGTGTTTTAATTCCTTCTTTTTCTAGTTTAGGTATACGTGGGAATAATTTCTCAAACTGATTCATAACAGCATTATCTATTAAAGCTTTTGCTACTCCATCAGCACCTTCTTGTTCTCCTTCATAAACCAATTCAACTTTTCCTGTAATAGAAGGGATAATAGACATAAAGTCAACTAGTCTAATAGCTGTATTTTTAGAACCTGTTTCAATAAGCCTTAATTTTGCCGCAGCAATTAAATTTTCCATTGCACTAATTGTAAGACGAGCACTTACTCCACTTTTGGCATCAATGTATTCACTGTCACGAGCTGCAAAAGCTACTTCTTCTAAGAGGTCTTTTGCTAGTCCAGGAACTTTAATTGCTTTTTTATCTTCTTTTGAGATTCTAGCTTCTTGTTCAGTAATTTCTCTTGCTAAAGCTATTGATTTTGGGTAATGTGTGAATATTTGAGAACCAATTCTATCTTTTAAAGGCGTTACTATGCTACCTCTATTAGTATAATCTTCTGGATTTGCTGTAAATACG
>Ga0228634_1000267_pt1 | contig 44476 bp, 35 predicted proteins | sample 42DmetaG_FD_190063 | JGI IMG/M metagenome (GOLD analysis project Ga0228634, IMG submission 190063) | Seawater microbial communities from Monterey Bay, California, United States - 42D | ecosystem: Environmental > Aquatic > Marine > Coastal | place: USA: California | collected 2016-09-27 | reverse complement strand
GTATTGACACATCACAATTAAGTTTAGTGGCGAACCTTATTGGAGGCAATGGACCATTTGATTTTCAATGGAGTACAGGAGACACTTCTGCTACGATAATGCCAACTGTTAATGGAGCTTATTGGTTAGTGGTAGTAGACCTTAATGGATGTATTTCAGATACTGCATTTTTTGATGTTACTTATTTACCTAATGTAGGAATAGTTGATAATGGACAGCCAATGGTTATTAATGTTTATCCAAATCCAACGCTGGGAAATGTCACTATTGATCTAGCAAAACAGCAAAGTGAAGTACAAGTAACATTGTATGACATGTACGGGAAACTTGCATACTTTAATAAATACCAAGATTATAAACTAATAGAGTTTACTTTTGATGCTCCTCCGGGAATATATTATTTAAATGTAAAATCTGGTGAGAGATCTTCAAGACACAAAATTATAATGCAATAAAAAAGAAATATAGCCAGATAAAATTATTTGGCTATTACTTTACCGTATTGAACGTTTCCATTATTGTGGTAAATCCTAATCAAACTAACTTTATTGGTTGAGCTATGAAAGATTTTACTTTTGTTGTAAATTTTCTGAAAATGAAAATTCGATAATTCATTAATTTTTTCAGAATAAATTAAATTTCCGCCAAGATCATAAAATTCAATTTTATCGATTTCTTTTATTGGCCAATTAGACTCTACAGTAAAACTTTTTTCAACAGGATTTGGAAATATTCTTACAGAACTGTTTTGTAAATAATTAGTTTCAATACTTGTCATACCATTTTGACTTAAAGAGTCCAAGTCTAGATTCTCGTCACCAGACATGTAGTTTGTAAATAGGTAGTATATCACAAACATTTCGTCAGTTGTATTTAAGCCACCACAAATTGTTTGAGGAGGGGTATTAGGGTTGTGTAAATTAGCAGATGTATTGTCGTAAAATGCGGAAGCTTTTATTGTGCTTCCAGGATCAAGTTTTAACATTTTTCTAAAATGATAAGCCCCTTGCCATTCAAAATCCCAGTCAGGAATCTTAATGAAATTCGTTGTGTCACCATTTAAATTGAGACCATAAGTTTCAATAGATTTACCAATTAAATGCATGTGAGGAAATACCCCAAAGAGAGATAGTGTTGGAAAAGAGTTTGGTATTTGGTAATCGTCATTTATAGTCTTTGTTTGATTTGGAGGAACACAAAAACTAAGATTTTGAATAATTGGATTAATTTCAATTTCTCTAAATTGATTTACTTGATCCGGATAAAAATAAAAGTGAACTTTTGTACTGTCTATCATTCCTAAAGACCCGACAGGATAATGCATAGCCAATATTACATTGCTATTTGCAGGAAAATTCATCCCAAATGCCATATTATCATCACCAGGATATGTAATTGGCAAAGAACCAGGAGCAAATTCTCCAACTAAATTTCCATTAGTAGGCCCCATACAATTATTTTGAACTCCTGAAGGTGAATTTCCTGAAGGATCAATATAAACCAAACAGTGATGTACAATAGCTAAGTTTCCAGGAACAACTTCTACTGCCCTAATTTTTTTATCTGTTAATAAATTACTTGGAATAGTGAAGCAAACATAGTCATCATTTTGAAAGGCATTACTAGAGTAGGTAGGTGCCGATAAAGTGAGATCTGGTATTCCTAGCTGAGGACCACTAGTATTGTAATTTGGAGCTGGTGGTGTTAGATTAGGATTTCCCTCTGGGGCACCAAGACCAACCCAAGTATTAATTAAATTAATTTCTTGATTAGATAATATTCTCTCATGCCTAAAATTAGAATAGTTAGTATCAGGCGGCCAAGGAGGCATATATCCACTCAAAACAGATCCTTGAATGGCATTTCTATAATTATAGGCACTTTGAAAATCAATTAGAGAAAATGAGCCTACTCCACCAATATGGTGACATCCTGTACAATTGCTATAAAAAATTGGTGCAATGTGCTCGCTAAAAGTTATTGTTTTTAATGACCTTTGGTTATTTTCCAGAATAAATGAGCAGCAAAAGAATAATAAAACGATACTAAAAAAAATATTTCTCATAATAAGTTATCAATTATAAGTTAGATGATAATTCATAAATATAGTTTAAATAGACAGATTATAAAAAGAAGAGGTCTCGATCGGATTCGAACCGATGTAGATGGTTTTGCAGACCACTGCCTAGCCACTCGGCCACGAGACCTTTAAAAGAAAAACAAAAGTACAATTTCCAATCAAATAAACAATTTATTCTTCCACTAGTACAGATACATAGTCAATATCTCCGTCAATTGGAGGATTTATTTTTTTAATTTCTACTCTACAGTTATTTGCCATGGAAAATTTTTCTTTTATATCATAAACAATTTTATAGGCAACAGACTCGATTAACTTACTTCTAATACTCATTTGTTTTACAACAATTTCTTTTATTGCAACATAGTCAATAGTTTTCGATAAATCGTCGTGTTTAGCAGCATTTTCAAAATCACAATCTACTTCTACATTCACAATGTAATTTCCTCCTATAATTTTTTCTTCTTCTAAACAGCCGTGAAAGGAAAATGTTCTTATGCCATGTACTTTAATACAGTTCATTAAATATCGGATTTTTCTAAAAAAAGATTTTCAAAGAAAATAGATTTTTCATTAAATCTATTCATAACTTCTTTTTTACCAATTAATTCCATTATAGAGAATAAGGATGGCCCCATTCCTTTACCAGTTAAAATAAGTCTCAAACACGGGAGTAAAGCTCCCATCCCAATTTCTTTTCTTTTAATGAAAGACTTAAAAGTATTTTCAATAGTATCGGTATTGAAGGATTTAATAGAGTTTAGCTCTGAAAAGAATTCATTAACTAGAGAAATAGAATTGCTTTTCCATTTTTTTCTAAATGTTTTTTGATCATAATCTTTAAATGACTTAAAAAAGTAATCTTCCGAAAGTAGTTCGTGGTGAAAAGTTGCCCTCTCTTTCATTAGCTCAGCAACTTTTTCAAGGTATTCATTGCTAACGTCATAATTGCAATTTTCCAACATCAAAGAAGAAAGTTCCAAATTAGATTTGTTTCTTAGATGCTGTTGATTAAACCATTTGGCTTTTTCAGGATCAAATTTTGCACCACTTTTCCCAACTCTTTCTAAAGAAAACTCTTTAATTAATTCATCCATTGTGAAAAGCTCTTTAGAATTACCTGGATTCCAACCTAAAAATGCCAACATATTCACAAATGATTCAGAAAAATATCCTTTCTCCTTATACCCAGAAGAAATTTCTTTGGATTGTGGATCTGTCCATTCCAATGGAAAAACTGGAAATCCAAGCCTGTCCCCATCTCTTTTACTTAATTTACCATTACCATCAGGTTTTAATATTAGTGGCAAATGAGCAAATTTTGGCATAACATTTTCCCAGCCTAAATATCTATATAGCAATACATGTAACGGAGCTGAAGGAAGCCATTCTTCACCCCTAATAACATGAGAAATATCCATCAAATAATCATCTACCACGTTGGCCAAATGGTAAGTAGGCATTCCATCTGCTTTAAAAATTACCTTATCGTCCATATTATTGGTATTTACCACAACCCATCCTCTAATCTCGTCATAAAACCTTATGTCCTCGTTTCTTGGCATTTTTATTCTGACAGTACAAGGTTCATTTTTAGAAAATTTGTTTTCAACTTCTTCTTTTGACAGAGTCAAAGAGTTTTTCATAGAATTTCTAGTTATAGAATTGTATTGCCAATTAGGCATTTTGGCTTTCTTAGCCAATTCTCTCATGTGTTCTAATTCTTCACTAGTGTCAAAAGCATAATATGCATTTCCCGATTCAATAAGCTGATCTACATACTTTTTATAAATAGGTTTTCTTTCAGATTGTCTGTATGGCCCCTTAGACCCATTAGAATCAGGACCCTCGTCTACTTTAAGGTCACACCAATTTAAGGCATTTACAATATACTTTTCTGCTCCCTCTACATACCTGTTTTGATCGGTATCTTCAATTCTTAAAATAAAATCTCCATGGTTCTTTTTTGCAAATAAATAATTATACAATGCGGTTCTTATACCACCCATATGCAATGGACCAGTTGGACTTGGAGCAAACCTTACACGAACTTTTCTTTTTGACATAGTAACTAGAAGAATTTGAAAAGCGAAAGTAATGTATATCCTTAGAATGGAAAATACATTTTAATCTTTTTTTTCAATTGAGCAATCACGGATCATTTAACTGGAACTCACACCTTCTGTTTTCTCTATGCTCAGCATCTGTACAAAACTCTGGCTTGTAACATGAGTTTACAAAATTAACAGCTCCTCTACCTATAACATTTACTCTTGACCTAGCAATTCCTTTATACTCTAGATACCTTCTAGTAGAGATAGCTCTGTTTTTTCCAAGAACAACATTGAATTTTTTTTCAAGGTATTCCTTAGAACCAAGACAGTCCGTATAGCCAAATATTGAAATAGTTTTGTCTTTATGTTCATTTAAATATGCAGCTAATGAGTCTAATTGTAACTTGGAGTTTTTAGTTAGCTTATGACTTGTAAAATCAAAAAATATAGGCTCAATTACAAATCCAGATTTAGTTAATTTTAAATTATACTTTTTATTTAAATCAATAACTTTTGGAAGTGAATCTCCTATATTTAGAATTAAAGTTTTAGAAAAATAATTTCTCCTTTCGATAGTTAAATAGTAAATATTATTTTCATGAATATGCAACTCAAAATTTCCTAAATCATTGGTATAACTTAGGTCTTTGGCATTGGTTGTAGAGTCCACAATTGTGATTTTAACAAAATTAAGAGGCTCTCCATCCTCGGCATCAACAATTTTACCTATGGTAGGTACATAGTCATCGGTTATATAAACACTTATATCTTCTTCATTTTTGTATAAAATACTAGTATGAATATTTGCAACTCCATCAGATTCTCCTTTGTAAGCATGGATTTCATAATCTTGGGCCATTTTCAATTTAAAATAAAAATGTCCTGTGGAATCAGAAAATGAAGAATCGATTTTAATACCATCCATATTTATTAAATATACTTTTGCATCAGCCTGAATAGAATTTGTTTTTTCATCCAATACTATTCCTTTAAAGTTCTGGAAAGCCAGATCTAATTCTAGATTATGTTGTTTTTTGAACAAATAATTAGAGTCTATAAAGAACTCTTTAAGTCCAAATAAACTATCGTTAAATCCTTTTAACAACAACAACGAATCATAGTTAAATGCAAATTGATAATAACCCTCTTCGTCTGAAAAAATAGTGAGTTTTTTAGATCTTATACCATTATTAATATCAATCTCAACATTTGGGATTATTTCGCCAGTAGCTCTGGAAACGGTATAGCCTTGAATAGTTTTATCGTCCTGAAAAATAATATCTTTTCTCTCATTTCTAAACAGGGTTTTATCTGAAATTACAATAGTATCTCCATATAGATTTTTTTTGGTAGCTACTACTTTATAAATTTTATTTTTTTTAAGTTCAAATCTATATTTTCCAGAAACGTTTGTATGAAACTGTTTTAATTCCTCATTATTATGATTTAGAAGTCTTACTGTTGTGTTTTTTTGTAAACTACTATCACTACTTAACCTAATGTATCCTTTAACATAGGGTTGGATAGGTGTCATATGGGCTAAATAAATATCTTCGTCTCCTTTTCCTCCTGCTCGGTTAGAATTTAATATTGCTATACTCTCATCAAATGGATGTAGTACAAAATGAATATCATCTCCAGCAGAATTTACTGGGTAAGGCAAATGTTCAACATTATATATACTGTCATTACTAATTTTACACTTAAAAATATCTGCCTTCCCATATCCTGGAAATCCGTTAGACGAAAAATAAAGTATACTATCGTCATAAATCCTTGGCGACTCTTCTCTGTATGGTGTGTTCACTAACGGCCCAAGATTAATTGCTTTGCCCCATTTCCCAGATTTTTTTTGGTGAGAAACGTAAATATCTGTCTGCCCATACCCATTTTTCTTGTCAGAAACGAAATAAATAGTCTTTCCGTCTGAGCTCATACATACTTCTCCTGATCCTGCAGAGCTAGATAAAAAGCTAACTGGGATACGTCGTCTTAAATAAAGCTTTTTCTTTTCAGCGTTTAATTTTCCTTGATAAATTAATGGGTTAAGAGATGCATCAGAATTTGAATTTGTTAAATAAGGGTGCCTGGTATATAATATTTTTTTATTTGAACTATTGGTATTAAAACTGGTAACGTTAAAACTATTGTGAGAAATAATTTGTTCATTTTTAATAATAGCAGAATCTGGAATAGAATTTTCTACCGATTTAAAAAGCAAAGGGATTTTTAAATCCACCTTTTTTACATATGTTCTTGGAGAAATAGTACTTCCGTAAGAGAGAATTTCATTTAGTTTTTCAGTAAATTCTTTTTTCTCCTTCAAAGTTAAAGAGTCATTGTTGGATATTAAATTTATATTATTAGCTATTGCATTGTTCTTCCCTCTCTCTACGATATAATAAATACCATCGTCATAAAAAGACGGGGAAAATTCAGAAGATGCAGAATTTAATTTTTCAAATGCTACTAGTTTTTTGAAAATCTTAATAGTATCCCATTTTATAAGAGAATCTATGGATTCAATTTGAAATTGGAGTCGTTTCGTTGTGCTATCTATTGTGAATAATTCATTGAATATTTTTTGAGCAGCTTTGAATCTCCCAGTACTTTTTAATGCAATTCCATAGTGGTATTTTATAGAGAAATCATTAGGGTTTTGATCTAATATTTTTTTAAAAATAGGAATAGACTTTTGAAAATCATTAGTATAGAAATAACAAAAAGCATGTTTTTCTAATTGACTTAGTGTTAAATCATTTTCATCACTATATATCGATGCTGCCGTTTTGTATTCAAAATTGTCATATAGAATATCTGCCAATTTTACTTGACTATTTATTCTGTTAAGACAAAAAATAGCTACTATGAAAAGTATGATTTTTCTCATTTTTATTGAGATCAATTTTCGGTGCTAAAACTAGAGTAGACTCTGTTTCTATTTTTCCAAGGAGTTTTAGATTGGTTGTCTTTTTTAAGTTTATAGCTTAAGAAAACTTCATGAGTACCAGAATTATAGGTATTAATTTTTGAAATACCTATATCATAAGAGTAACCTATAGTTGCTGTTCCAATATTAACTCCTCCAATTAATGCAACAGCATCTTTATTTCTGTAAGATAAACCTAATGAATACGCATTTTTAACCGTTAATTTTAAATTACCATCCATCTGAACGAGATTTTTATTCATAGTCCTTATAATCATCGAAGGTTGTAATTCGAATATCGCTCCAACCTTAAAGTTGTATCCTCCATGAATATAAAACACTCTTTCGAGAGTATTTAGGACTGGAGTGGTTAAAGCCAATAAATCCGTTTTATTTTCAAATAAATTGTAGCCAGAAAACCCAACAAAATGTCTATCTCCAGACCAATACAATCCAAAGTTGCAATCACCAATCAATTGGTTAGTTAAATTACCAACAGCTACATCCCCTGGCACATCTGTTATAAGACGATCTCTATTTATGGAAAATTGTGTTAACGATCCCGATATACCAAATGATAATTTTGTTCTTTTACTTGTTTTTATATTGTATGAAAAAGCCGAATTGATTCCAGTTCTCCTAGAAGGTCCTGAGGCGTCATTAAAAATATGTGCTCCTATTCCTGTATTATCTCCAAGAAATGTATGGTACATTAAGTTCTGGGTTACAGGAGCTTCGTCAATACCAACCCATTGTCTCCTGAAACTTATAGATAGAGGAGAATAGGACTTTGTGCCAGCAACTGCAGGATTTATAGCAAAGTCGTTAAAAAGATATTGACTTGTCATGCTGTTTTGTTGACTTTTATAAGTCAATACTACTAAAAGACATATTGAGGTAATAAAAATTCTTTTCATGATTTTATCTTATTATAGTTATTGGTCCAGTCTGATTGGTTGTCTGACCTAAGGCGTCTGTAAGTTCAATGGTGTAATAATAAGTTCCCGAAGGAATATCTAATCCATCAGTAGTCTTACCATTCCAACTCATATTATTTCCTCCATTAAATTCCCATATTTGGTTGCCCCATTTATTGAAGATAACCAGACTTGCTTCCTCATAATTTGGAAAGTTAAGACTCCAGTAATCATTAATTCCATCATCATTTGGACTAAAAGTATTTGGCATTTCAATACATTCTAGTGTATTGTCAAAGGTTATGCTATCTAAGAGTTTGTAGCAATTATTAGCATCTGATACCAATACATTGTAAATTTCATTATTGGCATATGTAAGAGGGTTTTCAAAGCTTCCATCAGACCAATCATACCCATAGTATCCCATCCCGTTTTGAGAATGTATATGAATCATAATCCCTCCTTCAGCACATGTTTCTTGTTCAATAGAATAATCCAGTTTAATTGGACTATTTTCAATTTGAATAGTCTCAACATCTGTAGCAACACATGGACCTAAAGTGTAAGTATAAGTAATATTATGGTTTCCAACTCCTGCAATTTTTGGGTCAAAAAATCCATTATTTACTCCGTTACCAGAGAATGTTCCACCAGATGGATTACCACCTTCAAGTTCAAATATTGGATGATCTTCCCCACAAATTTCATCAAACTCACCTAAATGTGTTTCTAATGTATAAACATCAATAGTTAATCCAATACAATTACTTGCTGGACATAATCCACCTTCCGATCTTACATAGTAGTTAGAAGTGGTTGAAGGGGATACCGTAATCTGATTATTGGTTGTTGTGGAGCCAATTAAAGATCCTGTCCCACAAGAGCCTTTATACCAAACCCATTGGCTACCATTAATCAATTGATTTGAGTTGTCAATACTAATTGTAGTGGAATTGCCATTACATATTTCATAAAGATTTGCACTTATTGAAATAGGATCAATATTTGCTTCAAGAACTACTACAGGAAACTGGGTAGAACTCGTACAATTGTTACTATCTGTATAACTATAAGTTACAGTATGTGATCCTATTCCAGAAATGTTTGGGTCAAATACACTACCCAAAACTCCAACACCAGTGTAAGTTCCCCCTTGAGGGAAACCACCTTGTAGAACAAAAGCACTGGACTCACAGGTTGAATCAACATTTGAATGGTAAACATTTAAATCATATGTGTTAATTAATATTTCTTGACATGAAGTAGCCCCGCAGTCTCCTCCGTTGGCTCTAACATAATACATAGTTGTAGCTGCTGGAGTTACAGAAATTGACGATCCAGTTCCAAGAAAATTAGAACTACAATCGCTTTCATACCAGCTCCAGTTCGCACCAGTTCCTAGTTGTCCTCCAACAACACTAAGCGTTGCTGATCCACCAGTACAAAAATTATTGTTGCTGGTTTGAATCCCACTAGGTGCTATTGAACCGTCTTTTGTAATTATAGTAACTTGTTTACAAAGAGATGAGCCACAAGGTCCAACTATTTTAGCATAATAAGTAGTTGATGAATCTGGATAAACAGAAATTGAATCACCTGTGCCAATTATTGGAGAACCACAATAACTTTTATGCCAAACAATAGAATGATTTGTTGGTAACGCAAAGTTATAATCCGCGAATAATTTGACTTCAGTTTGAGGACAAACGGTATCTAAAATACTCCATGTAGAATCAGAGTTGTTAAAAAGCGAATCAATAATAATAGAGTCCAAAGAAGGAGTTTCTACAACAAAAACTTCTCCTGATACACAGCTTGAGACGTCGCAAGAGTCGGCTTTACAATAAAAAGTGGTTGTAGTATTAACAGGAATATTTGTAAAGTTATTGTTAGAGGATGTTGCAATTAATGTTCCTCCACAGTTACCAGTAAATAATTGCCAGCTTGTACTGTTCCCTAAATTTCCTCCGTCAATAGTAATATTAACAAAGCCAATTCCACAAAGTGTATCATCACTGAATTGAATTGCATTTATTGAACTCGTACATTGACTATATTGTATTTGATAAATAAATGAGTAAAAAAACAATGTTATAAAAGCATACTTTTTCATATTTTTTTAATGGTTATAATTGAATATAAATGTATTATTTTTTGAATTTAAAATAAATATTACATTTTACAATCCATAAAAATTTAATGAGTATGATTTGAGTAGAGAAATTGATACGGAATAAAAACCCACATGGGTCTTTCTTAAAAATATTTTAAGTTATATTTTGGAATATTAAATACTGTCTTCAATTTCTTTATAAATTAGCAAAAGTGAAACCTAAAAGACACAAATCAAATTCCTTAGCCGAGCTTTCTACAATATTTGGAATGACTTTGCTTTTAACTTTATTTGGTGTTTTTGTTTATTTCATGTGGACAGCTAACAAAAAGTCAGCCGAAATTAAAGAACAATTGAGTATGGATATTCTTTTCCATGAGACTGTGGATGAATCTATAGTTAGAATGATGGAAAAAAAACTAAAATCTATGGATGGCATTGTTAAAAAAGCGCTCTATGTATCTAAGGAAGATGCCCAAAAATTAATGCTTAAACACGTAGGAAAAGATGCTTTTGAAATACTAGACGGAGTTAATCCTTTGCCTTCCTCCATACACGTAAATCTTAGTTCTAGTTATGTCAATCCAGATAGTGCTGCTAATTTTGCAGCCCAAATAACCAAGGGAAATGAACATATAATTTCAGAAGTTGCTTATAACGAGTCTCAATTTTTAGAAATAGGAACGGTATTTAAAAATTTCGAACTAATTATGCTTTTTATAGCTGGTGTTCTATTAATAATTGCTATTTTACTTATATATAATACTATTAGACTTGCTGTTTTTTCAAAAAGATTTATGATCAGAACCATGCAACTGGTTGGCGCAAAATCATTTTTTATAAGAAGACCCTTTATTTTAAAAGCATTTTACCAAGGATTAATTTCTGCAATTTTAGCAGTTTTATTTTTGTTGTCTTTATGGTATTCATTTACAATTATAAACCCAAATATTATATCTGAACTAAGTACAGACAAATTTCTTTTGAATAATGAAATATTAGAATTCTCAGTAATTGCCATTGGAATTCTCATTACAGGTATTCTAATAAGTGTTGTATCCACATACTTTGCACTCAATAAATTTATTTGGGTTAAATCTGAAAAACTATATTAATATGGAAGAAAAAACTAAAATGGTACTAGGAAGAAAAAATTATATATTTATAATTATTGGTTGTGTAGTTGTTCTTTTGGGATTTGTTTTAATGTCTGGAGGTGGTTCAGAAGACCCAAATGTTTTTAATGAAGACGAACTCTTTTCGTTTAGAAGAATTACTCTTGCTCCATTTTTGGTCATGTCAGGCTATGGCTTAGTCCTTTTTGGAATAATGAAAAAGCAATAGATTTTTTTTGGATTATTTAATAGCTTTAGTTTTAGGAATTGTTCAGGGTCTAACAGAATTTTTACCTGTTAGTAGTAGTGGTCATTTAGAAATTATTAAAGGAATATTTTCTACTGATTTTGACCCCAAAGAGAGTCTAATTATGACTGTTGTATTGCATTTTGCTACAGCACTTAGCACTATCTTCATCTTTCGAAAAGAAATACTTCAAATAATAAATGGTATTTTTTCTAAAAAATCATCTGAAGAAAAAAGTTTCTCATTTAATATTATTGTTTCTATGATTCCTGCTGCTGTGGTAGGTATTTTTTTTAATGATATTATTGAATCTTTATTTGATGGCCAATTAATCTTAGTTGGATTTATGCTTATCATTACTGGGATTCTACTATTTTTTGCAGACAGAGCAAAGCCAACTAATAATTTTGTTAGTACTTCACAAAGTTTCCTTATAGGAATTGCTCAGGCTGTAGCGATTTTACCTGGAATCTCAAGATCTGGAGCTACAATTGCCACTTCTGTTATTCTAGGATTAGATAAAACATCTTCCGCAAAATTTTCATTTCTGATGGTTGTGCCTTTAATTTTCGGTAAAGTTGCAAAAGACCTTATGAATGGAAATATTTTGTCTGAAGCAATAGATTTAGGACCGCTAACCCTCGGTTTTTTTGCTGCTTTTTTCACAGGACTATTTGCGTGCAAATGGATGATAGGTATCGTAAAGTCTAGTAAATTAAAATACTTTTCTTATTACTGCTTTGTAGTGGCAAGTATTACAATCCTATTTAAACTACTATGAAGGAAATTCCTTTTGAGTCAGGTGCTGTTTTAGTGGTTGATAAACCTCTAAGTTGGACGTCATTTGATGTAGTTAAAAAAATTAGATATGCAATTTGCAAGCAATACAATTTAAAAAAAATAAAAGTTGGTCACGCAGGAACTTTAGACCCTCTTGCAACTGGTGTAGTGGTAGTCTGTACAGGAAAAAAAACAAAAATAATAGATCAATTTATAAACGAGTCTAAAGAATATATAGGAAAAATTAGATTAGGTTCAACCACTCCTTCATTTGATCTAGAGACAGAAATCGATAAAGAGTTTCCTTTGCCAGTTTTAGATGATAAGATTCTGAAAGGAATCTCTAAAAACTTTAGTGGTGAAATATTACAAATTCCACCTATTTTCTCAGCTAAGAGAATAAAAGGCAAAAGAGCCTATCAATATGCCAGAAATAATGAAGAAATAGCTTTAAAACCTAATTCAGTTACCATTCATAATCTGGAGCTAAAAGTTGTTGATAAAAAAACTTTAAGTTTTAAATGTCATTGCTCAAAAGGAACTTATATTAGGTCTTTAGCTCGTGATATTGGTCTTTTTTTGGATAGTGGAGGGCATTTAATATCCTTAAGACGCATAAAATCAGGAAATTTCTCCTTAGAAATGGCAAAATCTTTAGACGAATGGATAGATATCATAAAGGCATCATAATTTTTATTAATTTCGTGCCTCATTTATAAATCAAAGCATGAAGTTATCACAATTTGAATTTGAATTACCAGAAAATTTAATCGCTGAGTATCCAGCAGATCAAAGAGATGAATCTAGATTAATGGTTGTCCACCGAGATTCTGGGAAAATAGAACATAGGCAGTTTAAAGATGTTATTGACTATTTCGAAGATGGAGATGTAATGGTAATGAATGATACCAAGGTGTTTCCTGCAAGAATGTATGGTAACAAAGAAAAAACAGGTGCTAAAATTGAAGTTTTTTTACTAAGAGAACTAAACAGAGAAAGTTTACTTTGGGATGTTTTAGTTGATCCTGCAAGAAAAATAAGAATTGGTAACAAACTATATTTTGGAGAAGAAGATGATCTAGTGGCAGAAGTTATAGACAATACTACTTCAAGAGGAAGAACTCTCAGATTTTTATTCGATGGTTCTTATGAAGAATTTAAAGCTACTATCACAAAGTTAGGTCAAACTCCTCTTCCAAAGTACATCAAAAGAGATCCTATTCCTGAAGATAAAGATAGATACCAAACAATTTTCGCCAAAAACGAAGGTGCTGTTGCTGCTCCAACAGCTGGATTGCACTTTAGTAAACAATTAATGAAAAGATTAGAAATTAAAGGAATTGATTTCACACCAATTACCCTCCATGTGGGGTTAGGTACTTTTAGACCTGTAGAAGTTGAGGATTTAACCAAACATAAAATGGATTCTGAAGAATTATATATTGGTGAAGAAACTGTAAGACTTGTTAATAATGCAAAAAGAAATAAAAGGAAAGTTTGTTCTATTGGAACTACAGTCACAAGGGCTTTGGAGTCATCGGTCACTGTAACCAAAGAACTAAAACCTTTTGCTGGATGGACCAATAAATTTGTCTTCCCGCCATACCAATGCAAAATTCCAGATGCCATGATTACTAATTTTCATACCCCTAAATCAACATTACTAATGATGATTTCTGCATATTGTGGCCATGATTTAGTTATGAAAGCTTACAAGGAAGCGATTAAAGAAAAGTATAAATTTTATTCTTATGGAGACGCCATGTTAATTCTCTAATTTAAAAACCTCTTTAAAGAGGTTTTTTTTTGATGACAAAAAAAATTGACATAAGACAACTCTCCTTAGAAAATCTGACAGATGAAATTGTAAAGTTAGGAGAAAAACCCTACAGAGCCCAACAGATTTATGATTGGCTTTGGAAAAAAAGAGCCATTAAGTTCGATCAAATGACTAATTTATCTAAGTCATTAAGAAAATTAGTTGAGGATAATTTCATAATTAATGCTTTGGTTTTAAGTGAAGCACAAGTTAGTAAAGACAGAACCATTAAAAATGCATTTTTATTAGCTGATGATTCTGTTATAGAAGGTGTACTAATTCCAACAAAAAAAAGAATGACTGCTTGTGTTTCCGTACAAGTAGGATGTAGTTTAGATTGTGCTTTTTGTGCAACAGGTAGACTTAAAAGAATTAGAAATTTAAATGCAGATGAGATATACGATCAAGTAGTGATGATCAATGATCAATCAAAACAAGAATACAACCTTCCAATTTCTAATATTGTCTATATGGGAATGGGAGAGCCATTACTGAATTATAGTAATGTTCTTAAATCAGTAGATAGAATAACATCTGAAAATGGGTTAGGAATGTCACCAAAAAGAATAACAATTAGTACTGCTGGAATTCACAAAAAAATAATAAGATTAGCAGATGATGGTGTTAAATTTAATTTGGCTCTTTCTCTTCATGCAGCTAATGATGAAAAAAGAAATAAAATAATGCCTATAAATGAATCTAACTCTCTAGGAGCATTAAAAGAAGCAATGATATATTTTTCTGAAAAAACTGGGACTAGACCAACTCTAGAATATATTATTTTTAAAGATTTTAATGACGAAATTATAGATGCTGAAGAGTTAGTCCAGTTTGTAAAATCATTTCCTAGTAAAGTTAATATCATTGAATACAATTCCATAGATAATGGTAAATACCAACAAGCTGACCCCTTAAAAGTAGATGCTTTTGCAGATTATTTAGAATCTAAAAAGGTTATAGTTAATATTAGAAGAAGTAGGGGCAAAGATATAGATGCAGCTTGCGGACAGCTTGCAAATAAGAATGAGTTAGCTAATTAGTTTTTTAGTACTTACTTTCAAAAATGAATAACATATTACCGCAGATAATATATCTGAAATTGGGAAAGAATACCAAACACCTTCAATACCAAAATATCTAGGTAATATTAGAACTAAAGGAATAAGAAAAACTCCTTGTCTAATTAAAGTAAGAAAAAGAGCAGGTTTTGCTTTTCCTACAGCTTGATAAAAAGAAGGTGGAATTAAATGAAAAACAATAATTGGCGTAGAAGAAAAAATCCAAAATATTGCATTTGGTGCAAATTTTATAAGCTTTTCATCTTTTGTGAAAATATGGGGAATTAGATCTGCTCCAAAAATTAGTAAGCCTCCTATAAACGTGGCAATAATCACTCCGCTAGTTAAGGCAGTATTGATCACTTTGCTTACTCTTTCATATTTCTTAGCTCCAAAATTATATCCTGCAATAGGCATAAATCCTTGCGCAATCCCAATTAAAGGGAACAATGCAAACATAGTCATTCTTGTTGCAAGCCCATAAACAGAAATAGCAATTTCTCCACCCATTCCACCTTCAAGATTTCCATAATAAAATAGGGTGTTATTAAGTACTATTGCAAGAAGACTAATAGTTCCTTGACGAACGAGATTTACTGAGCCAATGCTGAAAATTTCAGAAATAATTTTTTTATCAATCTTAAATAGTTGAGGTATGACTTTTAACTCTCCTTTACCAGAAATATAAAAATAAGCTATAAATAAAGCACACCCTATGTATGAAATACTTGTTGCCCATCCTGCTCCCTGCATACCCCAATTCATTATATCAATGAATAAGTAATCTAGAAAAATATTTAAAACGGAAGGAATCAATAGAGCCACCATTGCAACCTTGGCTTTGCCTTCGGCTCTTAGATTATTATTGGCCATCATAGACAGTGCTAAAAAAGGAATACCCAGTAGTACAATATTAAAGTAGGTAATAGCTAGAGGCATAATTCCTCCCTTGGCTCCAAACGCATTTAGTATTGGATTTTTTAAAAATAGACCTACAATTAAGGCAACTATTGCTAGGAGAATCGTTAAAGTAATTTGATTATTAAAAGATAACAAGGCCTTTTCTTTTTTGCCTTCACCTAGAGCACGAGAAACAATGCTCCCACCACCAATTCCAATAGACATGCCAATGGAAGAAAAAAGAAATGAAATTGGGAAAATTACAGAAATAGCGCCTATAGCTAATTCTCCAATATATTGCCCTACAAAGAAAGTATCTACTACCATATTTACAGACATCACCATAAACCCTATTGCAGCAGGGAGAGCCTGCCTTAGTAGAAGTCTTGGAATAGGGTCTATGCCAAGATAACTTGAATTTTCTTCGCTGATTATTTTAGACATTTAAACCTTAGAAAGATTTTTCTTAAAAATATAATCCGCTATTTGAACAGCATTTGTAGCGGCACCTTTTCTTAAATTATCGGCAACAATCCAAATATTTAAACCATTTTCAACAGTTTCATCTTTTCTAATTCTTCCAACAAAAACATCATTTTTTTTATGGGCTGTTATTGGCATTGGATAATCAAATTTTGAAGGGTTGTCCTGAACTTTAACACCAGCGGTTTCAGAAAAAGTCTTTTTAATCTCTTCAATTTGGAATGGTTTATGGGTTTCAATATTTATAGATTCACTATGTCCTCCAATAACAGGAATTCTAACCACAGTTGCAGTTATTTTAATACTAGAATCATTAAATATTTTACAAGTTTCATTTATGAGCTTCAACTCTTCTGTGGTGTAACCATTTTCTAGGAAATCTCCTCCATGGGGAAAACAATTTTGATCTATTTGATAAGGATATACTCTTTCTGGTTGTAGTCCTTGTCTTTCATCCATCATTTGTTTTACAGCAGCTTGCCCCGTTCCGCTTACAGACTGGTAGGTGGAAATAACCAATCTTTTTAACCCAAATTTCTTGTAAATATCATTTAATGCTACCACCATTTGAATAGTAGAACAATTGGGATTGGCAATTATTTTATTGGACTTTTTTAAGATATTTCCATTTACTTCTGGAACTATTAGTGGAATATTTTCCTCCATTCTAAAAAACGAGGAATTATCTATTACGCTTGTTCCTGAGTCAACAAATTTTTGAGCCCATTTTTTGGAAACTTCACTACCTGCACAAAAGATTGCTATTTCTGGAACTTTATCTATTGCTTCTTGAATACCTACAATTTTAATTTTTTTAGTTTTGAATGTTACTTTTTTGCCAATATTTTTTTTGGAAGCTACCAAAATTAGCTCCGTAATTGGAACGGATAATTCAATTAAAACATTTAAAACCTCTTTCCCAACAAGACCAGTACATCCTACAATAGCTAATTTCATATTATGACTTTGTCCAAAAGTAGTATATTTATTTCTACAAAAATTGCATCATGAAAAGGATTGGGGGTTTAATTGTTTTTTGTATTTACTTTGGAACTTTTTTTTCTCAATTAACAGAAAATTTTTCAGATGGAGATTTCAATAACAATCCAAGGTGGTCTGGAGATACTTTAGAATTTATAGTTAATTCGGATTTTAAGCTTCAACTTAATGCCCCTTCTAATACTGATACTTCTTATTTATGCACCGAAACTGGGACTCTAAATTTTAATGCCGATATTTCTTGGGAATTTTATATAAAACTCGATTTCTCTCCCTCCAATAATAACAATGTTAGGTACTATTTGACTTCAAATAATAATAATTTAAAAGGCTATTTAGAAGGTTATTTTATTCGAGTTGGTGAAAATGGTTCGTTGGATAAATTAAAACTTTATAGACAAGATGGACTGAGTACAACATTGTTGGGCTCAAGTATTCACACTTCTTTTGGGATTAATCCAGAATTTAGAGTTAGGGTAAATCGAGACATCAATGGGAATTGGGAAGTTCTTAGCGATTCTACAGGTGGAAATAATTTTATTTATGAATTAGGAGTTAGCGATAACAACCATACTTTCTCTACTTTTTCTGGTGTTTGGTGTAAGCATACTTCTTCAAATAATGATAATTTCTTTTTTGACGATATTAATATTTCTGGGAGTGTAATAGTAGATAGTCTCTCACCATATGTTGAAGCGGCAATTGTCACTGGAAAAAATACTATAGAGCTACAATTCTCTGAACCATTGAACCAAACTGTCTTAGATGTAAATAATTATAATTTAATCAGTAGTAATTTTCCAAATCCGACTTCAATTAATACTACATTGTCTGGATATGATTTAATTTTTCAAGACTCTTTTATCGGAAACGAAACCTTAGAGCTTTCATTATCAAATATTGAAGATTTATCTGGAAATATAATGTTTGATACTTTACAAATACTGGTTCCTGATACTGCTCAAGCTGGAGAAGTTTTAATAAATGAAGTATTATTTGACCCGTTTTCTGGAGGTTCTGATTATGTGGAAATTGTCAATAATAGCAATAAGTCTTTCGATATTTATAAATATTTCATAGCTGACTTTGACAATGGGGTGTCTAACCTAAAGCAAATAGACCAACATTTTATTCTAGGTCCTGGAAATTTTGCATTATTTTCTGAAGATTCATCGCAGGTAATAAATGATTACCCAACCAATAATCCCCAAGCATTTATTCAGATGGATATACCAAGCTATCCAAATGATTCTGCTACTATTTATATCTTAAGTCCAGATTCAATAGTTCTAAATAAATTTAGTTATACTGACGATATGCACTTTGAGTTAATTAAAGATCCAGAAGGGGTTTCTTTAGAAAGAATTTTAATAAACAGCAATAATTCAAATTCAAACTTAACTTGGCATAGTGCAGCTGAAAATGTTGGTTGGGGAACTCCAGGAGTTGCTAATTCTCAATACATTCCAAGTATGTCTAACTCGGATTTCAGTGCATTAAATGAGGTTTTTTCACCCGATAATGATGGTTACCAAGATATTGCAGTTTTTTCCTATAATTTACCAACAATTGGGATGGTTGGAAATGCAGTTATCTACGATAATCAAGGAAGATTAATCAAACAGGTTTTAAATAATGAGCTTTTAAGTGCCTCCGGAGAATTTTCTTGGGATGGTATTAACGAATATGGACAAAAAGCATCTGTTGGAATTTATTTGGTATATTTTGAATGCTTTTCCAATGATGGCCAAATCATTAAGTATAAAGCTACTATAACTTTAAAAACTAGGTTTTAATATTACGCTTTGTAAATAAGTTTATTCAAAAACTAATTGCAATGTTAATTTTTGGATATTTGTTTGCAATTGGAAATGACCGTAGAAGATATTAAAAGGCCTGTTAAAGAAGAGATGGCACTATTTGAAAAAAAATTCAAATCTGCCATGAAGAGTGATGTTGCCCTTTTAGATAAAATAACCCATTACATTATTAAAAGAAAAGGGAAGCAGTTAAGACCATTATTTGTCTTTCTTACAGCAAAAATGTTTGGCCCTGTCCAAGAAGGAACATATACAGCAGCATCTTTAATTGAATTACTACATACAGCTACACTAGTTCATGATGACGTGGTAGACGATGCATTTGAAAGAAGAGGATTTTTATCTATAAATGCACTTTGGAAAAATAAAATTGCAGTATTAGTTGGCGATTTTTTACTATCGCAAGGTCTTCTTCTAACCACCTCAGAAAACAGGATAGATTTACTAAATATAGTTACTAAAGCAGTCAAGTCAATGTCTGAAGGGGAGCTACTTCAAATGGAAAAGTCAAGGAAAATGGACATCACAGAAGATGTTTATTATAAGATAATTGAACAAAAAACAGCTTCATTAGTTGCTGCATGTTGTGGAACAGGGGCTTGTTCTGTTACCGATAATCAAGATATTATTGCGACTATGGAGAAAGTAGGAGTTTATGTGGGAATGGCCTTCCAAATAAAAGACGATATTTTTGATTATGGATTTTCAAAAGACATAGGAAAACCTACAGGAATAGATATTAAGGAAAGAAAGCTAACTCTTCCTCTTATTCATGTACTTCAAAAGGTGGATAAGAATAGTAAAAGAATGATTATTAACACTATTAAAAGAGACAAACAAGATCCAGTAAAAGTCAATAAAATTATATCCATTGTTATTGAAAATGGTGGAATTCAATACGCGGAAAATAAAATGCATGAGTATAAAAATCTTGCTTTAAGAGAGTTAGATCAATTACCCAATTCCCCCGCCAAAGAATCTTTTATTGGACTAATCCACTATTCAATAAACAGAAAAAAATAAAGATTGTTTATTTTTGAATTATATGTCGAAGGAGATTTCTAAAAGTTTAAAACAACAGATTTCGCTCTTGGAAAATGTTCCTGGGGTTTATCAGTTTTACGATATCTCAGAATCTTTACTATATGTTGGTAAAGCAAAAAAACTAAAAAACAGAGTAAGCTCCTATTTTAATAAAATAAAATTTGAAAATAGAAAAACTCAAGTAATGGTACAAAAAGTAGAATCTTTAAAAACCATTCAACTTAACTCTGAGATAGATGCATTGCTACTGGAAAATTCGTTAATTAAAAAATACCAACCTCGATATAATATTCAACTTAAAGACGATAAAACTTATCCTTGGATCTGTATTAAAAATGAATTTTTCCCTAGGGTTTTTTATACGAGAAAAAAAATTAAAGATGGCTCTTTATACTTTGGGCCATATCCCTCTGTGAAAGTTGTTAAGGCTGTTTTAGAATTGGTGAAAGATAGTTTTGAAATACGCACTTGCAACCACCAGTTAAGTCCCCAAAAAATAGAAGATGAAGTCTTCAAAACATCAGTAGACTTTTATATTGGTAATTGTAAAGGGTGTTGTCAGGGGGAAGTAGATGTTGAGGTTTATCAAGAACGCTTAAATAACATGAAGCAAGTTTTGTATGGGAACACCTATAAAGCCTTAAAGGCTTTAAGAGAAGAGATGAAAGGCCATGCTAAAGTATACCAATATGAAGAAGCTGAAAAACTAAAAGTAAAGATTAAAAACATTGAAAAATTTCAGGCTAAGTCTGTTGTAGTTGATTCTAATATTTCTTCTCTTGGTGTTATTAATATTGTAAGCCATGATAACTATGCTTTTGTTAACACTTTAAAAGTAATGAATGGTGCAATTACAAAATCAAAAACAACGATAGTAAAGAAAAAGTTGGAAGAGAGCGAAGATCAAATTATATCCTATGTAATTGCAGATAATTTAAATGACTTTTTCGACCATGTAAAAGAAATTGTGTCGCCTTATTTAATAGCATTAGAAACAGCGATTAATTTTCATATTCCTCAGAGAGGAGATAAGAAAGCATTGCTTTTATTGTCTAAAAAAAATGCATTGGCGAAAAAGATAGAATTCTTAAAAACAGAATCTATTAAAAATCCTGAGACGCCTACTATTAAATTATTAGAAATTTTCAAAAAGGACCTTAGGCTCAATCAAAGGCCTGTTCACATGGAATGTTTTGACAATTCTAATATCCAAGGAAATTTTCCAGTTGCTGCATGTGTTGTTTTTAAAAATGGCAAACCAAGCAAAAAAGACTACAGACTTTTTAATATTAAAACAGTTGAGGGACCAGACGATTTTGCGTCTATGGAAGAAGTAATATTTAGAAGATATCAAAGATTAATAAAAGAAGAAAAATCTTTGCCGCAGTTAATTGTAGTAGATGGCGGTAAAGGACAGTTGTCCAGTGCACTGAAAAGTTTAGAAAAGCTGAAACTCAATAAAAAAATAGCCATTATAGGGATTGCAAAAAAATTAGAAGAAATTTATTTCCCTGGAGACCAATATCCACTTTATTTAGATAAAAAAACCCCTACCCTAAAGGTGATTCAAAATATGAGAAATGAAGCTCATAGATTTGGCATAACACACCATAGAAATAGACGCATGAAAGGTTTAGTTAAAACTGAGCTAACAAGTATAGAAGGAGTTGGAGAAAAAACAATTACTATGCTGCTTTCTAAATACAAATCTGTAAATAATCTTAGGAATATTTCATTAAAAGAATTAGAAGATTTATTAGGGAAATCGAAGGCCAATAAAATATTTAACGGCCTTAAGACCAAGTAAAGAAGTTTTACAATCCTAGATTTGGAATCTTGAGACAATATTTGTTATTTTGAATCAATTACAATGTTGGAAATAAATCAGATTATAAAAGAACTTCTACAATTGCACGATTGTGTAATATTCCCTAATCTTGGTGGATTTGTTGCACAATATTCGCCAGCAAATTTTGACGAAAAAAAATCTGTTTTGTCCCCTCCCCACAAGCAAATTTTATTTAATAAAAATCTTGTAAATAACGATGGATTATTGGTAAATGCCTTTGCACAAAAAAATAATATTTCTTATGAAAATGCTATTGAAAGTATATCAGATATTCTTCTAGAAATAAACAAAAACTTAAAGACCCAAAATCAACATGACTTTCAAGGAATAGGAATTCTATATAATAACGAAGGAGTATTAAATTTCAAGCAAAAGTCCAATAATTTACTTTCCTCTTCTTACGGACTAATGCCCTTAAATATTGATGAATTTAAAATATCTAATAAATCAGAAAAAGTCATTGATTTAAATTCCTCTAAATATTTAAAAACACAAATTAAAAATTTGGCTTTAGCTGCAAGTGTGATTCTTGTGATTTTTTATTCTGCTTGGATTCCTATTCAAACTCAATTGCTAAAACAAGATGGAGAATTTAATTACTCAGATTTAAATCCATTTACATTTAAAAAAGAAAATTTAGTGGCTATTGACGATGTTAAGTTCCAGTATCCTAAAGAAGAAATAAATGCTATACAGCCTATTGACAAAACTTTAGAAAAAAGTAGTTCTATAATTTTAAAAAGTAAACTAAAAAACAATCCCAAGCCTGCAGTTCGCATAAGTAATGAATCTAGTAATGTAACATATGAAGTAGTTATTGGCTCATTTAGTAATGAGATAAATGCGAAAAACATGATTATTAAACTAAATAACAAAGGCATAAGTGCAAGAAAATTAAAAAAAGAAAATAAATTATTTAGAATATCTGTTGGCAAATTTTTAAATAAAAACAATGCCAAAAAATTACAGAAATCAATCCGTAAAAGATATAAAATCTCCTCCTGGATTTTGACTAAGTAATGCCAAGTGAAGAGTATAAAAAAGCCTTTCTTTTCTTGTCTAATAAATGCTCGAAAAAGGAATTATCAGCAAAGGAAGCATTAATAATTTGCTCTAAATTTAAGCTCAAGATTGTTGAGAAAAACAAATTAATAAACGAACTCAAAAAGAACCAGTTCATAGACCATCTACGCTATGCAAATGCTTTTGTCCATGACAGATTCAATTTATATTTCTGGGGAAAGACTAAAATCAGACACCATCTAATACAAAAAGGTATTGAAGATTATTATATTATATCAGCACTCGAAAGTATAGATAATGAAAAGTATAAAAATATAGCAAAGCAAGAGGCTCTAAAAAAGTATAAATCTCTTGGGAACGAGAACGATTTTAATTCAAAACAAAAGATTTTAAAATATTTAACTCTTAAGGGTTTTGAAACAGATTTATCTTTTGAAGTTGTTGACTTGTTAATTGATTAAAACTTTAATGAGTATTGCCATACAATGGTTCTGGGGGGTAACACATTTCCTGGCCTGTTGGTATACTCTCTATTTAGTAAATTATTAACAAGCAATGAAAATTTAGACTTTTGGTTGATACTGTAGGCCAGACGTGTATCAAAAACCAAATCCCCAGTCATCCTTGAATTTCTATAGCTTCCATAACCTGGTAATATTTCAATTCCAGCAATAGGAGTTACAAAAACATCATCGATATTTTCCATTAAACTAGTATATCTACTACTTAATCCAATAGCAAATTTTTTATAATCCATTTGAAAATCAATTTTAACCATATGCTTGTTTCGATACTTTAGTGTTGTATTTTTTGGATTTTCTAAATTTGGATTGCTAAAAGTTAAAAGGTATAAAGAGTCTACATCAATTGGAGTAGGATGGATGTAGGTATACCCTGCTAGAGTGCTAAATGAAATATTTTCTGTAAAGTTACCTTGGCCTACAATACTAATTTCGAAACCTGGAATATTTGCATTTTGAATGTTGGTACTTCTCGCACCTAAATAATTTGACAATATTCCAATTCCATTATTAATTACTATAGATTGAAGCTCAGCTGTACTTATGTCCGACCCGTCTAAGTCATAAAATCCAAACATAAATTCCATCATATCGGTATATTGGGTAATAAAACCGGACAAATCTACATACCCTTTAAAGTTATTAATGGAAAAACCTTGTTTTATACCTATTTCCCCACTCCACCCAAATTCAGGTTGAATGTTCACATTTGGAAATATATTTAGTCCTCCTACAAAAGTAGAGATGTACTTTTCGGCTATTGAAGGGAATCTATAACCTTGACCATAAGATGCTCTTAGAAATGTATATTTGAGCGGGTTATAGGTTCCTCCAATTCGAAAAACGGGTTGAAATGGAATGCTCAAATCTTTTCCAAATAAATTTCCATTAGATTCTACCTCATCAATTTTAAAATACTCTATTCGCATCCCTGCAGTGATACTCATTTTGTCCCATTTTTTATTAGTCTGCACATATCCTGCAAGATTGGAAGATTGGTGGTTGCCGTAAAGTTCAGAAACTACATTGGTGTAAGAGCCACTAGCACCACTTGTTAAAGTAGCATTAGCTCTAAATTTTTGTTGAAATTGGTATTCTCCAAATACAAAATCAGAAAGCGAGTTTTGGTTGGTATTATTTAAATTATTTGTTCTATAATACCTAGTTTTAAAGTGGTGCTCTTTTCCATTTTCAGTAAGAAGTGAAATATATGGGTCAATAATTATTCTTGATGAACTTGAGGTACTCATTGTAGTACTTTGTGGATTTGTTCCACCTAATGCATGAAGAACACTGTCTTGACCAGCCCAGAGAAAAAACAGCGTATTTTTATTGAAATTATTATTGAGATTTAAACCATAAGACAAACCATTATATTTTTTTGAAAAATGCTTCCATCCGGCATTAATTCTAGTTCTTTGATCGTCAGATCCAAAACGATAACCTTGATCTTTCATAAATGAGCCTCCAACTACTAGTTCATTGTATTCATTAAGTTTATTTAAATGGGTAAAGTTTCCTTGAACATATCCTCTTGGCTGACCCCACCAGGTTTGGTCACTTCTTTGGTCTAAAATTGAGTCACCACCCATTAAAGATGTTCCCTTTCTAGTCCCAAATCCAGACATATAAAAACCATTGGAGATATTAATTTTTGTAATGGGCTTTTCTTTTGGGTATTGTGTTCTAATATTTATTACGCCATTTAATGCCGAGGAACCATAAAGTACGGAAGAAGCTCCTTTTAAAATCTCAATTTGCGATATATTTTCTAGAGGAATACCAGTCCATTTAATATCATTTGCATCTCCAGCTAACATAGGCATTCCATCTACCATCACCATTACTCTACTTCCCGCACCATAGCTCCAACCACTTCCGCCTCTTATACTTACCTGATTTTCATTAATTTGAACTCCCGGCACTTGTTCAATTATAGATTCTGCGTCTCTTGTGGCTTTATTTTCAATTAAATCGGGTTTTATAATAGCCATTGAAACAGAAACCTCCCCTAATTTTTCTTCATATTTATTAGCAGATATGACCATTTCGTCTAATTGATTATTTTCAGTTACTAAAACTACATCTAATAAAGCCTGTTGATTATTAATAACAGAAACTGTTTTTTTAACAGTCTTATATCCAATATATTTAAAGATTAAGGTGTGTTCACCACTGGGTAATTCTAAAGAGTATTTCCCATTAAAGTCTGTTATTGTTCCTATCTGATCTTGACTTTGGATGTTGACCCCAATTAAAAATTCTAAGTCTTCACCATCTCGAACCGTACCATTAATGATAGCTTTTTGGCTATTTATAATAGAGCTGTTAACAATTAAAATAAACAGCAACCAAAGTTTTTTTTTAAAATGTATAGAAAACGACATTAATTGTAATGGTATTTGCTATACAAATTAATTATTTTTTCTTAGTCGGAGAATTATATTTAAAATTAATCTTATTAATCAAGTCTTTTACCTTAATACCTTCTTTGTAAACTATATGAGATATTAATTTACCTCTCTTGCTATACACTTTAACATCTCCATGTTTTCGGTTATTTTTATAATTAGCTTCAGAAATTAAAGCTCCTTTTCTAGAAAAATTCTGATATTTTCCTTCTAGAAGTCCGTTTTTATAATTTACAATTCTATTTGGGACTAAACCACCAGGAAAATAATAAGTAGATTCCCCATTTAATTTCCCATCCGAATAATTTTCTACACTTTTTAAGCTTTGGTCATATTCACTATATTTTATCCATTTACCATCTGCAACAGATTTTTTCACAATTCTGTTTTCATCTGGAATAAGGATACTTCTTTTATTTAAAATCTTGTAATTTCTAGTTTCAACAATATCCCCTTTAACAGAGTAATAAGTCCAAGAGTTAATTTTATAATCGTCCTCGTACTCGCCAGAATACTTTTTTTGGCCATTTGTATAATAACCTACCCATTTGTCGTCCATTTTTCCTAAATTATAAGATCCATGATCCTTTAACTGACCATTATTGTACCAAGATTTCCAAACTCCGTGCTCTTTATTCATAATATAATTGCCCTCCATAGCAGTTTTGCCATTTTCAAATTTTGTCACCCAAAAACCATTTTTTTGATCGTATTTATACTCTCCTTTCTTCCAAATTTTTCCATTATTATAGAAAAAATCCCATTTACCTTCTTTCTGGCCATTATTAAAATTCCCTTTGTAATATTCAATACCCTTGGGATAATAAAAAGTCCAAAATCCATTTTGTTTATCTTCTTTAAAAGCTCCTTTCATGTCTAAAGCACCATTTACAAAACTATAAGTCCAATCTCCGCTTTTTAAATCGTTTAAATAGTTTCCTTCCATACTTATTTTTCCATTCGGATAAAACTCCTTAAATAATCCATTTTTCAGTCCCTTTTTATATTCAAGTTCTTGGTAAATTGTATCTGTGGTGAGGTATAATTCTTTCCATAGTCCTGACATTTTACCATTGACATAAGTTCCAGTTTTTCGAAGACGACCATTGGGCTTGTATAGCTCAAAAACTCCATTTTTTAAGCCATTATTATATTTTACAACGGTTTTTAATTTTGAAGAAGAGTAATATGTTTTCCTATATCCTTTTCCATCCATAATAAGAGTATCTCCACTTGCTTCATAAAATTGATCTATAAATTCAGTAGTATCTGTATCGCCAGCAAAATGAGATTTCTCCATAAGCTTTCCATTTTCATAATAATATTCCCAATTATTAGTTTTGTAAGATTGTATTTCTTCATTTCTATTCAGCCAATAGTTTAATACAGTTGTATCTTGTCTAGATATTTTAGGAATAATACTATATTCTCCTTTCTCAGCCAAAGTTCCATCTTGATAAAAGGCTTCAAAAATCGAATCAATTTTCCCAAGAGTGTAAAAGGTTCTAAATTTTAGATTTCCGTTGAGGTGATAGGATTTATATTCGCCATTTAACTTTCCAAGAAAATAATTACTTTCTTCCTGAAGATTTCCATTTTTGTAAAAGTGAATCCATTTACCAGTTTTAGCACCAATATTTGAGTATCCACTTGTCTGATAAGTCCCAACACTTCTTATTTGTTTTTCATTACTTCCCCAATAGGTTGTAATTGTTTCATTTTTTAATAAGCCATTATTTTGACTATATATTTTAGAAATTGGAAGTATTTGAAGCAATAGAATAAATATAGTTAATCGCATTTTTTTATTATTGAGATAAGTAAATAAATTCAATCCAACCTTCTTGTCTTTGTGTGCTTGAAAAATCCTGGTTGAATTTCCAATTCTTAGCGTAATTTATAGCATTTTCTATTAAGCACTGATTAGACGTATTAGTTTCTGAATTATCTACTTTGCAGTCTGTTACTTCTCCCCTGGGATTAACTTTAATTGTCAATCTTACTGTCCCGGTTTGATTACAAAGATAGGATGGGATTTTTTGTAAAATCATATTTCTATTTTCACAAAAATATTTTGCAGTTGCATTGGAGGTCTTTTTTAAAGACTTATTTACAGTTTTGTTAATCGAATTATCATTTATTTTTTCATTTTGAGAATGATTATTTTCTATGACAGGATTGTCTTTTGCAAAGTCGTTAAATTGTTTCTTCTCAAATTCTTTAACATCTTCTAAAACCTTATCTTCTAGTGCTTTTTTCAGAGATGCACTCATATCTTTTTCCTGGTCATAATTAGATGCAGCATTGGTAACTTCTACTTCGTTGTCAGAATAATTTTCTTTAGTTTTTTTTGGAATTAAATTATTTTCTGGTACTGTGAAATCTAGTGTAGCCAAAACTTTTTCCTTTGGTTGGATTATATAAAAGGAGACATTTTGAATATTTAGCCAAACAAAAATTAGTATATGAACTATTAATGTTCCAAGGATTGCATTTTGATGTTTCTCTAAAAGAACTAAAAAGTTCATAACGAAGTTTAACAAAATATACGAAGAAAATAATAAAACGTTTCTTATTTGGAAGTTTCGTAACGTTCGTTAAGTAATTTAATTATTTCAGTTGTGATATCGTGACGTTCATTTGCATAAAGCATTGCACCTCCAACTCTATAACTCATCACGTAATCGTAACCTAGAGTTTTGCCAATTTCTTGCATATAGTCATTAGTTTTCACAATATAACTTTGTGTCAGCTCGAGTTCTTCTCTGGAAACCTGCTCTGAAAGCTGCTGTTCAACTTGCATAATTTCTTGTTCAAGAAGTCTAATCTTTTGAGCTTTTTCCATTTTCTCCCTATCTCCCATAATTGGGGATGCTTTTTCAAATTCTTGAACTAGACTTTCATAGGCAAAGTATTTGCTTTTAATTTGTCCTTCTGCTTCCGATCTTTTTGTTGTTAAGGTTTTTTGAATTTTTTTAGCAAATTCATAATATTTAGAAACTGTATCGCTATTTACAAATGCTATGTTTAAACTTCCCTCATTTGGTGGTTGAATAGAAAATTCTTTTTCAGGAGTTGGCAAATTTTCACTGCTACCTGATGTAGAAAATTGAATAATATACAATATTGCTAGTAAAACAAATAATATTATGTATAGTATTTGGTGGGTTGATTTAGTCATGACAATAGCTTTAAGTTAGGTTAAATATTAGAAATAAAATTCTCGACAGTTTCAATAAAATCAAAAGGAACTGAAGCCATTTCCGAGTAATCCTTTCCTAGCTCATAATTTCCATCTTCCCCATTTTTATATACCCATCTAATCTTAACTTGGAAACCAGATTTATCTAAACTTTCCAATTGGTATATGATATTGAGTAAAAATTTAGAGGATGATATATTTATCTCTCCTAAATTTATTGTTAGCGTGGTAGTTTTATAAGGGTTTTTGGAATAATTTTCAATCCAATTAGTAATGTTATTGAAAAACTCATCAGGATTTTCAGAAACACAATTACCGTCAATTAAGAAAACTCCTTTTTCTGAGTTTAAAGATACTAGTGGAGTTTCTTTGGAAGCTTCTATATAGTACAAACTATTTCAATTATTAATTGTTTGCTAATATCTATATAATTTTAATTCTGGGAAGAAATTTTTTATTTTTTTTTAACCAGTAAAAAAATCTTTAAGATAATAAGGGTTAAAATAAGGAATGCTTTCAAATTCCTTATTCTTGAATTTTTCAAATGTTTTATACGACATTCCAGTTGAAGAGTTTGGTACTGATTCATCAATTTCTACAACTTTAGAATTGAATTCTCCCTTAAACTTTAATGCCCCATCTCCTAAAAAATAAAGCCTTTGGTAGTTTTCATAAACTTTTAAAAAATCATAATTAATTTCTGGACACGCAATGTCTGTTATTTGTTTTTTTTGAGAATTAAATCCAGCAGTAAAAACTTCTCTTCTTCTAGCGTCTATCATTGGAAAATACAATGCTTTGTCATTATTGGATTTATTATCATAGCAATTGATCATTATTTCAAGAGAATTCATACTAATGAGAGGAATGTCAAGTCCAAAAGCCAATCCTTTTGCTGTTGCAACACCAATCCTAAGACCAGTAAAAGACCCAGGACCAGCACTTATACCAACTGCATCCATCTGTTTCAATGAAAGATTTAAAGAAGCAAAAAGATCTTTTATTAAAAGATGAAGTTTTTCCCCGTGAACATATTTTTCACTTGTAATTTCATTAACCCCTAGCGATTTCCCATTTTTAGATAGGTTTACAGAACAAGTTTTGGTAGATGTTTCAATATTTAGAATTAACGCCATTCAAAAATCTATTGTTTTCTTTTTTAATTCAAATTTTTGGCCCAAATAAACTTTTCTCACTTGCTCGTCTTTAGCAAGATCTTCGGCGGTTCCATCTTTGAGAATTTTTCCTTCAAAAAGTAAGTATGCTCTATCAACAATAGATAATGTTTCTTGTACATTGTGATCAGTAATTAAAATCCCAATCTTTTTTTTCTTGAGTTTAAGGACAATTCTTTGGATATCTTCTACTGCAATCGGGTCAACTCCTGCAAAAGGTTCGTCTAATAATATAAAATCAGGTTCATTAGCCAAACATCTGGCAATTTCTGTTCTTCTTTTTTCCCCTCCAGAAAGATTTCTCCCCAAATTTTTTCTTACGTGATTTAATCCAAACTCTGAAATTAGGCCTTCCAATTTATCTTTTTGTTCTTCTTTAGACAGACTAGACATTTCTAAAATTGCTTTTATATTGTCTTCAACAGATAATTTTCTGAAAACTGAAACTTCTTGAGGAAGATATCCAATTCCCATTTTTGACCTTTTGTACATTGGAACTTTAGTAATCTCCAAGTCATTTAAAAAAACTTCCCCCTCTTCTGGACTTATTAATCCAACTATCATATCAAAAGTTGTGGTTTTACCAGCCCCGTTGGGACCTAGTAGACCAACTATTTCACCTTTTTTTAAGCTTACGGAAACTCCCTTGACAACTTTGATTCCTTTGTAAGACTTATTAATATTTATAGACTTAAGTTCCATTAGTCAGTATTGGTATTTTGTTCGTTTTCAAGATCTTTTTTTCTTTTCTTTTCTACTCTTTTAACGATAATAATTCCAAATTCGTATAAAGCATAAATAGGAAAAGAGACTAAAAGTTGACTTACCACATCAGGAGGAGTAATTAAAGCAGATAGTATTAGGATAGCTACTAAGGAATGTTTACGATATTTTTTTAGAATATCCGGACCTAATATTCCAATTTTTGCTAGTATATACATAACAATTGGAAGCTCAAAAAACAAACCTGATAAAAAAGTAGATGTTGTTATCATTGACATATAAGAACTAATTGTAAAGTTATTTTGAATTTGATCTGTCAATTTATATCCTCCAAAGAATTGAACACAAAGAGGACTAATTAAGAAATAGCCAAATAAAATACCTATAAAAAATAATAAGCTAGCGTTGAAGCCAATCCACCTAGTTGCTGTGAGTTCTTTTAAATTTAATCCGGGCTTAACAAACGACCATATTTGGTAAAATGTAAATGGGAAAGAAATAATTAACCCCCCAATCAATGCAAAATACATATTTGTCGAAAATTGTTTGGTCATTTCAATAGATTGAATTTGAATAGGAATGTCTTCTGCACAAAGTGCATCACTAATATTTAATTTTTCAGAAAGAAGGCAAAAAAACTGATAAGTAGGAAAAGAAGTTTTGGACATGTTTATGTAAAACTGCTGTACAATAGGGTCTGTAAAATAAAATAGTACTATTGCAGCTAAAATTATAACAACGCTTGACCTTACAAGCCTCCATCTTAATTCTTCTAAGTGTCCCAAAAAAGAAAGCTCTTTTTTTTCATTTTCACTTTTCATAACTACAAATCTAATAGATAATGTCTTTAATAAAATTTTTATTAGCACCAACTAAAGCCTTAAATTTGTATATGGTTAAAAAAATCAGCTTTTATTTAAAGTTTTTATTTCAGGGAACCAATAAATACAATATCCATTCTCCATTGGTTTATGATATGATAGAAAATATATTGGATAATTCAATTAAGTATTACTCTTTCGTTGGAATAGAACATGTGAGAAGTTTGCTTTTAAAACAAACAGAACCAATTGAATTAAAAGATTTAGGGGCAGGATCAAAATCTATAAAGTCTACTACTAGCACTATTAATATTTTAACTAAAAAAGTTCAGTCAAGACCTGAAAAAGCACAAATACTATTTAGGATGGTAAGTTTTTTTCAAAAAAAAAATATTCTAGAAATAGGCACCTCTTTAGGACTTACAACAGCTTATCTATCAAATGCCAATAAAGAGGGTAAAGTTACTACTATCGAAGGAGATCCTAAGGTAAGTGGCCTCGCTCAAAAAAACTTCAATACTTTAAAGCTTAAGAATGTAGTGCTTATAAACCAGCCTTTTGATCAAATAATCCCACAACTTTTAAAAAATAAATATGATTTGATTTTTTTTGACGGGAACCATTCTAAAGAAGCTACGTTAAGATATTTTTATTGGCTAGTAGAGTACACCAACGAAGATTCAATTTTCATTTTTGACGATATTTATTGGTCTAGCGACATGAAACAAGCCTGGGAAGAAATTTGCAATTTTGACAAAGTAATGCTTAGTCTAGATTTATTTTCATTAGGAATAGTTTTTTTTAAAAAAAACAGGAAAAAAGAGCATATAAAGTTAGTTCATAGAAGTAATTTTTATTGAACTATAAAACACATTTTAATGTTTATAATTTGTCCTGAAGTCTAGACTTTAATTACGCTGTTGAATTATCATTGTAATCTATATGGTGTCTAGACTTAATAATTTCATTTCAACTTTCATATTTCTTGGAATTGTATTTTTATTCTCAACTTGTAGTTCTGCCCATACAAATATCCAAGAGTCAAGTCAGGAGTCTATTAAGCAAAATGAAGAAGTTAAAATATTTAAAAAAATACAGGGTTTTAGTCTTGAAAATTTTAAAATTGATAGTAGTTCCGTAAAAAACGGAGAGAGTTTTAGCGAGATATTACAAAGTTTAAATATTCCCTACGATAAGATTTATAGTTTAGGAAATGACTTTAAAGAAATTTATGATATAAGAAGAATATATCCAGGAGATAAATACATCACCATCTTCAATTCCGATAGCAATAAATTTTCTAATTTAATTTACCAGCATTCACTTACTGAAAAGGTAATCATGAGTTTTTTAGATTCATTGAACATAACCGTTATAAAAAGCCCTGTTGATATAAGAATTCAAAAAGCATCTGGAACAATATCTTCTAGTCTATGGCAAAGTTTTATCGACAATAAATTAAGTCCTGCATTGGTCTCCAAAGTTGCTAGTTTGTACGCTTGGACAATTGATTTTTTTGATATTCAGTTAGGAGACAACTACAAAATAATTTTTGAATCTAAATATGTAGAGAATAAATTTATTGGTGTTGGAAATATTAAAGCCATTTTATTTAACCACAAAGGAAGAGACTTTTATGCATTTAGATATTTGTCAAAATCTAAAAAAGTAGAAAGTTATTTCACAGAATCTGGAGAAAGTATGCAAAGGGCATTACTCTCAGCACCTTTAGAGTACGTAAGAATTTCATCCAAATTTTCTAATAGAAGATTACATCCAATTAAAAAGATTTACAGACCTCACCATGGGGTTGATTATGCAGCTCCACTAGGAACAGATGTGGTCTCAACAGGAGATGGAAAAATAATATTTGCTGGCAGATCTGGTGGTGCTGGAAATATGATTAAAATAAAACATTCTTTCGGTAACGTGGTTACTAAATACTTACATTTATTAAGATTTGAAAAAGGAATTAAGGTGGGTAAATATGTTGAACAGGGAGAGAAAATTGGAGAAGTAGGAAGTACGGGTTTAAGTACAGGTCCACACTTAGATTACCGTGTGTATATAAATGGCAAAGCTAAAAACCCACTAAAACTAAATGTGCCAAGTAAGGACCCTATTGCTGAAAATTTAAAGGCTAAATACTTTCTAGATATTGCAGAAATAAAAGCAACTCTAGACAGTATAAGCTTGGAATAAGTCAATAACTTTTCAATTTATATGGTTATTCGTATAATTAAGTATATCGTTTCAATATTAGCTATAATAATTCTATTGTTATTTGGAGTTTTATTTTCTGTAGTAAAATTATACGACAAAGAGATTAAAGAAATTGCATTAAAACAGATAAATAATCAGCTTATCTCCCCAATGATTATTCAAGATATAGAATTAAGTGCTTTCAATTATTTTCCAGCAATCTCTTTGCAATTCTCCAACGTATTAATAAAAGATCCTTTTGCTAATAATGATACTTTACTCTTTGCAAAGAGTGCTTTTCTAAATTTTGATGCTTATGATTTAATTAATGAAAAATATATAGTTAGAAAATTAGTATTGAAAAATGGGAGTTTTGCGGGCAAAATAAGTGCAAATGGGGAAGAAAATTTCAATGTATTTGCCCCTAATGATAAAGATGAAAATAAAAATTTTAAGTTTTCCTTAGATCAACTTACTCTTAATAATTTCTCTATAAATTACCAAAATATTCCCTTAAGTCAAGAATATGATTTTACTATTTCAGATTCAAAGTTGAAAGGCCAATTCTCTAACAAAGAATACGACTTAAATATACTATCCAGTATGTCAGTAAATAAATTCGAATTGGAAGGTGTAAATTATATAAGTTCCAAAAATGCTAATACAGATATTATTTTACTTGTAAAAAATGATCCTTTTTCCTTGACTATAAAAAAGGGAAAATTAAAAATAGCAGATATGAATTTCTTTTTAGAGGGAGCTTATAAAAGCTCAAAAAAAGACATGATAAATCTAAATATTAAAGGGAATCAAATTAAAATATCTGAAATATTTAGTATTCTACCATTAGACTATGCCGGAATTAAAACAAAATATAGCTCTGAAGGAATATTCAATTTTGATGGAAATCTAAATGGCGAAATGAACAATAAGCAACCTCTTTCTTTCTTTGTCAATTTCAATGCTAAAAATGCAACTTTGAAAGACAATCTCAATAATATTAAGTTAGAAAAAATTGATTTAAGCGGGTCATTCAATAATAAAGAACAAAAACTTAAAATAATAAATTTTTCATCTCTCATTAATGAAAAAATAATGAGCGGAAATTTAGAGGTTAATAATTTTAACGAGCCTACTTATTTTATAAAAATAGATGGGATATTTGATTTAAATAAAATTCCTTTTTTTACAACTCTTGAAGATTTTTCCTTGGACGGAGAAACTGCTATTGAAATAGAAACAAAAATCACTACAAAAAATGATAAATTAATTTTTGAGAATTTAGATGGAAAGTTAGTTAGTAAAAAAATAAATATAGATTATTTGCCAAAAGAAATCCATTTAGAATTAAATGAATTTGAAGCTGACATCACTAAAAAAAATACAAATATTACTATACAAAATTCATTTTTTAATAAAGATGAATTTTCAATGAATTTAAATTTCGAGGGTTGGAATAAATTTATTCAAGCTGAATCCAAAAAAATTAAATGTAATTACGACTTAAAACTTGATAAATTCCATCTAGACGATTTCTTAGAAATATTTGATTCTAAGGATTCTTCCAATACAGATTATCAAATAGAGTTGGAAGGGGCCATGACTGCCAATGAACTTTATTACGATAATTTGATGTTTTCCAATGTAGCCACAAAAAGACTCAACATCAATAAATCTTTAGAGATTAAAAAATTATTAATGGAGTCTTATGATGGAAGGATATTTTTAAACATTTATAATGCAGATTTAAGTAGTGAAAATCAAAACTGGTTGATAGATGGCGAATTATCAAATTTAAATATTAATAAGTTAATGAAATCGTTTAATGATTTTGATCAGGATTATATAAAAAACGAACATATCTCAGGAAGTATTTCAAGTGAGTTTAATTCGAAATTAATTTTTGATTCGTTAAATAATTGGGATTTTCAAAACTCTTCTATTGAATCCAAAAACACCTTTAAAGATATTGTTCTTTTAGAGTACCCTTTTTTATACGATATTCTAAAAGTTTTTGAAAGTAGTGTCATTACTAGAAATATTATAGATATTAATCATTACGAGAAAAATCTTCACAAAGTAGCATTTAAAGATTTTAAATCCACTATAATTTATTCAAATGGAATAACAGAAATTGAAAAAACCAATTTTGAAAATGATGTCTTAGATTTTTCTTTTTATGGAAATTATAATCTTGAAAACCAAGTGGATTACCACTTAAGTTTTAATTGGGCTGACATAGTTAGAAGAAAGAAAACAAAATCAGATGTTGTTCAAGAAAACCCAGTAAAAGGGAAACAATTATTTTTAAAAATATCGGGGCCTATTGAAGATTTAAGTTATGGCTTTGATAAAGCAGAGATTAAGATGGAAAGAAAAGAAATAATTTCTAATGAAAAAGAAATAATTAAGGAGATTATAAAGGGCGAATACCAAGAAGAGAAAAAAAAGAGTGAAGTATTTGAACTTGAACAAGAACCATTAGATAAAGACACTATCCAAGATATTAAGGTTCATCAAAATCAAAAAATAAAAAAGAAAAAGGACTCCTCTAAACTAGATAAATTTTTAAAAAAACTTGGCGTTGAAGAACCTGTAAAGAAAAAACCAGAATTTGAAATTGATCAATAAGAAATCTCTCCATTATTGAGTAAAATAACTTGATCGTTTACTTTTTTCTTACAATGCCATTTCTTTTCTTTAAACTTGCTTTCTGTTCTTACAATACCATTCCAATTTTTTGATGGACTATAAATTCTCCCTCCATCAACTATGATTTTACTATTTTTTTCTAAAACTATAACTCCTTTTTTTGGCATTAATAGATTTTTGGAAATAGTAAGAGTTTTATTTTTTTTAACGATTATTGTTCCTTTAGATAAAATATTTTTCCCCCAATTTGTATTTTTTTTAATTACAATTTCAGAACTATTCGACCTTAAATTATTTGTTGTTAGACTCAACTCATTAATGGTTGAATATCGCTGGTGAATATGCCCAATTTGCATAGGAGACAAGTAATTCCTACATAGATTGTAGCCCATAATATTATTACTAACATCTTTAGAATTACAGTTGACCCAACCAAATTTATCTTTTCTTGGAAGGTCTGAAAATTGTGGAGTATTGGTATGTCTTAATCCAATGCAGTGGCCCAATTCGTGTGCTGTTAACTGTGCTGTTGCATATCTTCCGTTTTCCAGGAATTTTGATACATTCAAGTAGAAAGGGGATGGTCCACACCCAAATGCTGGAACAGGACTCGAAGCACCGGTATAAAAGACATGTAAAAAATCTTTATTTTCATATGTAAATTTCACCCAGTTATCCTTATTGCAATTTTTGTCAACTCTCTTAAAGTAGCTTATAATTCCCACACCTTCTTCTGATACCATTAAGGTTTCTTTAATATATATAACAGTATTTCTCCCATCTTTCTTTGCTTGTAAAGTATGCAATATACCATTGTTAGAATTTGTTCCAAGTACTATTAAACTATCCAATATGGGTCTAAAATTATTTTTAATTCCTTTTATAGTAATTGTATTGGAATCTGCATTAATTTCTAAAATTTCTAACCACCTATTGGTGTCTTTTTCCATAACAATTTCCATTCTTTCCCATCCGTTACTGTCTACATGGTATGAAATTGTGTCTACTAAAAATCGTATTCTTGAATCTTTAATATATGGAGTTTCGTTATTGGAATTTTTTCTTGAAGGAGGCTTTAAATTGCTATAAATTTTATTAATCCATTGAAATTGCTCATCTATAAAATGTGATGAATCTCTGGTGATATTTTTTGGGGTTTCCCTAGATTGTTGTAGTACATGTACCCATACTTTAATTTCTAAAATTGGGTGAGAACTAAATTTGCATGTATCAAAAGGAATATAGCTTTCTAAATGATTATTTTGCCCAAATATAAACCCTGGTAAAAGCAATAGTATTTTTAATGAAAATTTCATTTTTTTGGACTGAATTTAAATATAATGATACAGTTTTGTTTTTTTAATAGTTTGTAAAATCTACCTTTTCTATGCAATTAAACTGTAAATATCACTTTTAAGTTTTATCTTTTTCTCTGTAAACACCATATTTTTATCTTCATATTTGCACAATAATGTTTAAAAATATAATTTCGCTGTCCTAAAAATCAATTCTTTAAAATTATGGGATCATTTGTAATTTATTTACCTATTGTATTATCGCTAGTAGGATTACTATATATGCTTGTTAAAAGAGCATGGGTTATGAAGCAAGATGCCGGAGACGGTAAAATGAAAGAAATTTCAGACCATATATACGAAGGAGCATTGGCATTCCTTAATGCGGAATATAGGTTGCTGGCAATATTTGTATTTGCTGCAAGTATTGTTCTAGCTGGTGTTTCATTTTTGGTTCCATCTACTCATATTTTAATTGTACTTGCTTTTATAATTGGTGCTATTTTTTCTGCTTTTGCAGGGAATATGGGCATGAAAATAGCTACAAAAACGAATGTTAGAACTACGCAGGCTGCACGAACAAGTTTACCACAAGCATTAAAAGTTTCTTTCGGTGGCGGTACAGTTATGGGATTAGGAGTCGCAGGATTAGCAGTATTGGGATTAACTTCTTTCTTCATATTATTTTTTCAAATGTTTATGGGTGGAGTTTGGTCTGCTGAAACAGGTGTTTCTGATATGACCATGGTGTTGGAAACTTTAGCAGGGTTCTCTTTAGGAGCTGAGTCTATTGCGTTATTTGCAAGAGTTGGTGGAGGAATTTACACCAAAGCTGCTGATGTTGGTGCTGATTTAGCTGGAAAAGTTCAAGCAGACATCCCAGAAGATGATCCAAGAAATCCAGCTACCATAGCGGATAATGTTGGAGATAATGTTGGAGATGTTGCTGGAATGGGTGCTGATTTATTTGGGTCTTATGTTGCTACAGTTTTAGCAGCGATGGTATTAGGAAATTATATCATCAAGGATATGGGAGGAATGATTGAAGATGCTTTTGGTGGTATTGGTCCAATATTATTACCAATGGCAATTGCTGGTGTTGGTATTGTTATCTCTCTTATCGGAACTTTCTTCGTGAAAATATCTTCTAATGATGCTAAAGAACCTGAAGTTCAAAAAGCATTAAATATTGGAAATTGGGCATCTATTTTAATGGTTGCAATATCTTGTTTCGTATTATGTAAATATATGCTTCCTGAAACAATGCAAATGAATTTCTTTGGAGAAGGTCTTCAGGATATTTCATCAATGAGAGTTTTCTATGCTTGTTTGGTTGGATTGGTTGTGGGTGCTGGAATTTCTGCATTTACAGAATATTATACTGGATTAGGGAAAGCACCGATTTTAAAAATTGTTCAGCAGTCTAGTACAGGAGCTGGAACTAATATTATTGCAGGATTAGCTACTGGTATGATATCTACTTTTTCATCTGTTCTTTTATTTGCTATTGCAATTTGGATGTCTTATGCGTTTGCTGGGTTTTATGGAGTTGCTTTGGCAGCTTCTGCAATGATGGCTACTACTGCAATGCAGTTAGCTATTGACGCCTTCGGTCCAATTGCTGATAATGCAGGTGGAATTGCTGAAATGAGTGAGCAAGATCCAATTGTTAGGGAACGTACAGATATTTTAGATGCTGTCGGAAATACGACCGCAGCAACAGGGAAAGGCTTTGCTATTGCTTCTGCAGCATTAACATCATTGGCGCTATTTGCAGCATACGTAACTTTTACAGGGATTGATGGAATTAACATATTTAAAGCGCCTGTTCTCGCTATGCTCTTTGTAGGTGGAATGGTGCCTGTTGTTTTTTCAGCGTTAGCAATGAATGCAGTTGGAAAAGCTGCAATGGAAATGGTTAATGAGGTGGTTCGTCAGTTTAAAGAAATTCCAGGAATTATGGAAGGAACTGGTAAGCCAGAATACGATAAATGTGTAGATATTTCTACCAAGGCATCTTTGAAAGAAATGATGCTTCCTGGACTATTAACTATTGGATTTCCAATCATAATAGTTCTTGTAGGGAAGTTGGCTTATCCATCCAACAATTTATTAGTAGCTGAAATGCTAGGTGGCTACATGGCAGGAGTTACTGTTAGTGGAGTTCTTTGGGCTATTTTTCAAAACAATGCTGGTGGTGCTTGGGATAATGCAAAAAAATCTTTTGAAGCAGGAGTTGAAATTAACGGTGAAATGACTTATAAAGGTTCTGAAGCCCATAAGGCTGCAGTTACTGGAGACACTGTTGGAGATCCTTTTAAAGATACATCTGGACCTTCTATGAATATACTTATAAAGTTAACTTGTCTTATTGGATTGGTAATTGCACCTATATTAGGTGGTGGGCATGATTCTGGTGAGGTGTCAGAAGTAAATAAAACTGAGATTAAAAAATGTTCTTCCGAAGGAAAAAAAGCGTGTTGTGCTAAAACAGAAAATAAGGATTTGGTATTAAGTACAGATAAAAACCAGCCTTCTTCTAAGTCAAATGTTATTTCAGTATCTACTAATAAAAACGGAGAAATTATTTCTGACAACGAACTAAAGATTTCTTCAGACGAATTGAGAGTTGAGCCAACCGAAAATTCAGACAAATCCTCTTTATAGTATTGAATATTTTTTCTTTTCTATTAAATTTAATCCGGCTCTAAGCCGGATTTTTCATATATGAGTATAGTACTAGACATAGGAAACACAAGAGTTAAAGTCGCTCAATTTAAAAACCAACAGCTTTTAAATGTCTTTTTTTATAATAAAGACAATATTATAAAAGAGTTGAAAAACCTAACTTTTAAAACTGGGATAATTTCAAATGTTGGAAATAATAAGCTGGAGCAAAAACTATTGACATCCTTCCCGAATTTAGTTCTTATGTCCTCCAAACTAAATCTCCCTATTGTAATAAAGTACAAGTCTGCAATTTCTCTAGGACATGATAGAATTGCAAATGCAGTTGGAGCTTACAATACTTTTCCAAATAGAAATAACCTTGTGATTGATGTTGGAACTTGTATTACTTACGATTTTATAAATAAATCTAATGAGTATTTAGGAGGAGGTATTTCACCAGGATTTAATTTAAGAATGAAAGCTCTAAGTAGTTTTACAGAAAACTTGCCAACTGTTAATTTTAAAATTAAAAGTACACCATTAATTGGGACAAACACCGAGAAATCTATGGAGAGCGGAGTAATTAATGGAACAATTAATGAAATCATTCAAAATATTTCTGATTATCAACAATTACACCCTGAAATCAACGTTATATTGACAGGTGGAGATACTACTTTTATAAAATCAATTGTATCAACAAAAAAAAACAGCATCTTTGCAGATGAAAATTTAACATTAAAGGGCTTAAATACCGTTTTAATATATAATGCTTAAAAAGTTTTTTCTATATATATTTTTCCTTACTACTTTTGCTTTTGTCAAGGGACAAGTTTTAAATACTTCCCCTTTTTCTAGGTACGGTATAGGCGAAATTAATACCATTCAATCTGCACATTATTTTGGGTTTGGAAATATAACTTCTCCAAGTTCAGAACCACAATATATTAATATTAATAATCCAGCTTCTTACGCTTCTTTTATTAAACATAACCCCATATATAATGTTTCTCTTGCTGGAAAATCTGCCCTTTATAATTCTAATTATAACAATAAGCAAACCACGTCTTCAGGAAATAATTTCGGGCTAAATAATTTATTTATGGGACTTCCAATTACTAAGAATTGGGGTTTGGTTTTTGGAATAACTCCTCTATCATCTCAAGGATATGAAGTCAGTAGTACAGTTCCTTTGGACACCTCTACCGTATCTTATATTTTTAAAGGAGACGGATCCGTTAATAAATTACTTATAGGAAATGGTTTTAACATTCTTAACAAAGGTGACACAACAAGAATATCTTTAGGACTTAATTGTTCTTACTTATTTGGAAACCTAGACAGAACAAGTACAGTTGTTTATAACAATTCAAATGATTACAACTCTAGAATCCAATATCGATCTTCATTAAGTGGTTGGGGATTTGATGTTGGTCTTCAAGTTTTCAAAAGATTCAAAACAGCGTCTAATAACAAACTTTTTTTTAATCTAGGTGTCAACTATTCTTTGAGTTCTGATATCACCACGGACAATGATTTCTTTGCATATACATTTAAATACAATTTTAGTGTCCAAGAATTTCCAAAAGATACTTTAGCTATGGAAAATGAAAATTCTAATATGGTTCTTCCTGAAAAATTAGAATTTGGGTTGTCGATTGGTAAAATTTACAAAAACAAAAGAAGGTGGGATATTGGCGCTCAATATAGCTCTATAGATTGGACGAAATTTCAGGACAACTCTAAATATTCTTCACAGAGTGATTTCCCGATGGGTGCTTATTCAAGAATTTCTTTGGGTTACAGATTATCTCCTAATTTAGATTGGTCCAATACTAATAAATCACTTTTGAGTAAGTCTACGTTTTCTATTGGAATTCACCAAACACAGTCTAAAATAATTGTGGATGGGAATACATTAATACAAAATGGCATAAATTTTGGAGTATCCATACCACTGCTAAGTTCGAGATCGCTTTCAAGAGTTAATTTTGGAGTTGAGTTTGGGAAACTTGGTAATTTAACAATTAATAAAATTGAAGAGAATTATATTAAGTTTTCAATAGGGTTTTCACTTGGCCCTGACACAAGATATGATCGTTGGTTTAGAAAAAGAAAGTATGATTAATAAAAAAGACATGAATAAATTATTTACATCCATAGTTTACCTATTGTTATTTACAACAATTTCTTCTCAGGACTGTTTTCAAGCAAGCAAAGCTAATTGGGGAGAAGACAGTTTAGAGTGTAGAAAAAATGTTTCTCTATATTCAGAATTCATGAAGCAGAAAGTTTATCCGGATGCAGCTAAGTTTTGGAATAAAACACAAATATTTTGCCCTCAGTACAAGCCAAATTTATATGCAAATGGCGCTTACATTTACAGAAATATTGTTAAGCAAAAGAAAAAAGAAAAATCCACTCAATTAAATTTTTATCTTGATACTCTTTATTCAGTTTATGATGCTTGGGTAACTAATTTTGGTAACTGTGATGAAATAAAAGCTGCAAAAGCTAAAGATATAATTACTCTTTCAGATAGAAAAAACTTTAATAAAGCTTATGAACTCTACAGAGAAGTATTTCAAAGATCCCCTCATATAACCTCATATTCTGACATAAAGTATTTTGTTTACGCAAACAAATATATGCTTAAAACAAAAAAAATAGAGTGTGACCAGTTTTTAGAAAATTATGAAACTCTTTCTTCTATTTGTGATGCAAATATTTCAAAAGGTAATAAGGCAGATAAATACAACAACGTTCAAGCCTTTTTGGACAAAGAAATTAGTCCATGTGCTAGTTGTGATAAACTGGAAGAGATTTACTCTTCAAAATACAATGCAGATCCTGAAAATATGGATTTAACTAAGAAGATTTTTGAAAGATTAAGTAACAACAAGTGTACAGAATCCAATTTATATATCACTTTATTGGATAAAGTTTTAAACGATCCTGAAAATCCACCTACTGCGAAAGATTTATACAACGCTGCAGTAGCAGATTATAAAAGAAAAGACTTCCTTAAAGCTGAAGAGAGATTTAATCGGGCTATTTCTATTTGTGAAGATGAAAAATTAAATCAAAAAATGTATGAAATATTGTACGACATTGCATTTAATAAAAAGCAATACAAAAAAGGATTTTCAATTGCTGGTAAGTTTTCTGATAAATGTATTTCTAGTGATAAAAAAGCTAGAATTGTAGCTGCTAGCTCATCAAAATATGGCAATTCTGCTTTTAATAAAAGTCTAATTTATTGTTTGGCTTTGAAATATGCTTCTAGTTCCTGTGGCAAAACACCAACTTCTGCTATCAATAGTTGGAAAGGTCAATTATTGCCAAAAAGTGAATTAATAATGTTGGATATAAAGAGTAATTCTTCACAACAAGTTCCCTTCTGGGGACAAAATGTCGAACTAAAAACTAGAGATTGAAAATTCGATTTGTATTGAATTTATCTCTGGTTTTAATCGGGATTTTAATTTCTTGTGTTGAAAACAATAAAATCAACGGTTTAAAATATTCTAGTAATGAACATCAATCTCTAGAGACTTCTACTGGTGTTACTTTG
>Ga0228634_1000256_pt1 | contig 45580 bp, 50 predicted proteins | sample 42DmetaG_FD_190063 | JGI IMG/M metagenome (GOLD analysis project Ga0228634, IMG submission 190063) | Seawater microbial communities from Monterey Bay, California, United States - 42D | ecosystem: Environmental > Aquatic > Marine > Coastal | place: USA: California | collected 2016-09-27 | reverse complement strand
GTATCTCTCTTCGATGTGCCCTACCAAACAAAATAGGGCGCGCTTTGGCGCGGGATGGAGCAGCCCGGTAGCTCGTCAGGCTCATAACCTGAAGGTCGTAGGTTCAAATCCTACTCCCGCAACCAAATTTAAGACATAAAATCAAATACTTAGACCCCGACTTGATCAGTCGGGCTTTAGGTGCTTCAGTTCTGGTCAACACCTGGTCAACATTTGGCGAGTCCCCTTAACGGCCTTCCTCATAATCGTACCCAAGTGGGTCACAGCACGACTCTTAGTGAGCGCTACAGCCGCTTTCTTTATCCTTTCTGATTAGTTATGGGACCACTAGCCCGGCAATGTCGCAGTTGACTTAAACTTGCAAACACGTAGCAGTCGTTGTGTGGAACTGCCTGCCCACTCAGCCCATTGGACATTGCAAGGCCCTTGTCCAGCCAAGGTGTTTTGACCTTCTTGCCGCGACGAACACCTCCAATGCTAATGTCGCGCAACACTGGTTCAACTGTGAATCATGCCAGATCAAACCTTCGCGTCGCTGGCATGCCACAGTTAGCGGACACCATAGACAGACCGACTATTGTCCTAGGCGCGCTTCAAATTAAGACGCACCTCGCCATCCCGCTTGGCACGATCTGACGCTTTGTCCGGATCATTATATCCCGAAATGCCGTGTGTGCAGGAGTGTTGACAGTCCGTCACAGGTATAGCGCAGAAAGGTGCCGAGAAGGGGGGCGATCCCAAGACCGTTCGGCGAGATCACCCCATATTAGTATTTAGTATCACTGATACTGCTGAATCGCGAGCTGTTATGGTGTCAGGCTGGTCGAATTTCTGCAGATACTGACCCGTCGTCTTCATGAAGCCAGGTTAGATTGAAATCCACTTCTTCGTCCTCATCTTCGGGATCTTCAGCGAAGCACTTACGAGCGAGGACACTGCAGCAATAAACCGCAGCATCGTATAGCTCTTCATCCGTTTCGCTTAAGTTACCGTCTTCGTAAGACTTAACGATAGTCACCAAATTTTCTGAGGATATTTCGTTGCCGTTTTCTTCTAAAACGCTGGCTAAGAGAAGTTTCTCGTTTGCGAAAACTTTGTTCTTAGGATCTTCGTGAAAGGTGGCAGCTATTTGCTCAATCTGCTCGTCTAGTTCCATTTAGTATTTATCCCATAGTACTTGATGATCTGGTTCTTCCGAAAATCCCCCTTTTAAATGGGAATAATGCGGAGAATTCAAACGGCTGTTTTTTATTTCTTAGCGGATGTGATGCCGCCATCACCCACGTTCGGGCATTCTCAACTATAAGTCCATAGCAAGACTTTGACTGGGCGCTGCAGGAGCTGCGCTGCATCTCAAGTTCACCCAGATCAGGCGCCCTCATGACGGTTCGGTTGGCGCGTGTGCTCTCTGTGATGGACGAATTCAGAAATAAGCCATGAGGGCTATGTCGTCTGACCCGCTGGTCCCAGCCTCACGGGCAAGTTGAGGATGCTCCTCAGGCTGGCGACCCGTGCGTGCCGCTTGGCGGTCTAAAGAACATCGAGCGGATCACGGCTGCCAGCTTGTGCATGTGATCAAACCGATGAGAGCCGCCCGGAAAGGTCACAACGGGCAAAGTATCCCCTACCACTTGCAGGGTTCCTTGCGGGTCGATGACTTTGTCGCCCATGTCGAGGGCAACGAGCCCTTGGCCATCCATTCGAAACGGGAGGGCTTTATAGGCCTCGACCGTCCCTTCTCGCAGGGTGAACCGCGTGCCGTAGTGTGTTGCGCCCTCGCCAATATGTTTTCGGAGCGAACGTGAAGGGGTAACAGCCGGGTTAATCGCCACATACGGAAAGCCAAGTTCCGTTCCGAGCCAGGCGGCAAAGAAGCCACCCATGCTTGTGCCAACGAACAGGTAGTTCCTGCGCGCTGACATGGCTTTCTGAAATGATGCAAAAATCTTATGTGGCGGGAGCGTGTAATCGACCGTGTTCCCGTCGACGATTGCTGCGGCACTCAACGCGCGCACCTTGTCGTTGTTGGCGTCGAAGTGTGACGCGAACCCGTGACAGTAGTAGATGCGATCAATGTGTGCGCTCTGCATGAGAGGCCGAATGCGATCTGCGATGTCGTGGTGACCGGTTTTGGCTCCGTCAATAACCATAGGCTTCCATCCACTCGTTCATCGCGTGGCGGTGCAGGGCTTGATATTCTGCTTCAGACCGGCCGGGCAGAAGGCGCCTGATTTGTCGGAAAAACTCAGGCTTGTTGTCCCCGGTGCGATTCACAGTGAAAAGCTCGCCCATGACGCGAAACGCGATGATTTGCGGATCTGCTCTGTCTTGCCCGTCATAGGTGAACTCATCGCCCGCAAGCATGTCGTCGATCCTTTGGTCTAGCCAAGAGGGGGTCTGCAACTGCTGCCGTGCTTGTTCTCGTCTGTGCTCGTTTTCCAATGCCTCGCGCGCTCGGTCTGAGATGATTTCCCGCAGCTCAGCTCCTTCACCCTGCCTCAGTTTTTCCATAACCCATGAATAAGTATCGTCGTTGCAAGCATCAGGGCCAACGCTGAACGGCGTGAACCCAACTTGCGCCCGCAGCGTGTTCGTCTTTTCCACATACTCAGCACTCATGGGATTTTTGCCACGTTGGCGATCTTTGGCTTCGGAGACGCTGTCGTACATATGGTCATACTCTTCAGGGAAGAGCGCGGCATGCAATTCTCGGCCCAGCTGCTGTCGAGCTTTGTCTTCGCCCTTTTGATATGCCGATGCCATTGGTTTTTCGTTCTTTTCCATTTCTCAATCCTTGTTTTTTGGTACGCCGATTTTCTGCAAAGGGGCTTGGGCTTTGTATAGCTGGCAATCGGTGATCGCCGAAATCAGGGGCATCGGCGGCCATGCGTCAATTCGGTGTTCCGGATGTGTGCAGCGGACACCCAGGCCGATACCAATGGCCCAGTGAAGATAGCGGCAACCTTTGCAGTCTGCGATCAGCATTTTTGATCTCCAGTGACGGGTACCTGCCGCAGTTCGAAGTGGTCGAAGCCGTTGGGGCCTTCCTGCTCCCGTGCCTTGTTGAGCGCGCGCAATGCCTTGTCGTAAGGCATGGGGTCAGACACGATCGCGGGTTCATCGAAGCTGTAGGTGTCTATGTACACTAGAACCCATTTTTTTGCTGCCCGCTCCTCTTCATAGCGCCGTTTGCGTCCTTTGCTCATGCGTGTTGGATCACTCCTCTATCAGTTGGAAAATTCACGTGCCGAGGGCATGGCTTGCCGCTCATGCCCCGGGGTAGGCCCGAGCCAGCTGCTCGGCGCCGTCATGCTCATGTTCGAGCCGTAGGTAATCGCGCACCAAGCGGGTGATGGCGTCCGCGCCCTCGATCACCGGTGCCCAGCGATGCTTAAGAGCAGCTAGGGGATCAATCAGCCCCATCATGTTGCCCGCGATTGCGCCGGTCGAGTCGCTGTCGCCGCTGTGCATTACGGCGATCTGAAGCGCGTCATCGAATGTCTTTCCAGCAAGGCAGGCGTAGAGCGCGATCGACAGCGCTTCTTCGGCGGTCCAACCCCCTCCGAGGCTTTCGACCGTCTCGGGGGATCTATCCCGCGGGGCATCGAGCGCCTTACGGATAGCGCGTGCGGTTTCGGAGCCGTTCTCGAGTTGCTCGTATTCCCCGGCCGTTGCAGCGGCGGCTTCGTCCAGCTTTGCCCCAGTCGCAACATCGGCCAGCATCTCGGCCCAGGCTGCGGCTGCCAACTGGCCGGTGGGATGTCCATGTGTCAGCGCAGAGGTATCGATTGCAATCGATCGCACCTGATCTCGCGGCACCATCAGAGCCACCGGGGCCACGCGCATGATTGTTCCGCAGCCCTTACTGTCGTTTTTTGCAAGCGCTCCGAGACTGCGCCCCTCACCGAGCGACGACAGGCAGGTCATTCCAGGTGCGCGACGTGCCCAGAGCCGCTGATCAGTGATCAAGCCTATGGTGTCTGTCTCAACGCGCGGCTTGCCGCCTTGGGTTCGATACCAGCGCAGAAGAGCATGGTGCACCACGGAGGGTGGGTGGCATATCCCCTTGAGCGAACCGCGAACATGGGCCCGAATGAGACCCTCGGCGGTAAACAGCGTCATCTGGGTGTCGTCGGTGATTGCGCCCCGCAGGCCCTGATGTGGTGGGAGATCCGAAATCCCCTCCGGGAATTTGCGCCGGATCGCATCAAGTGTCAGGAACTCGATTTCGGCACCCAGACTGTCGCCCAAGGCACCACCGAGAAGGCATGAATGGAGCCGTATGCCTGGCACACCATAGTGGCGGGCACGACGGGTCACCCAGCGTTCCTGTTCGTTGGTTTCAATCGCGCCCGGACGAACGGCACGCACATCGCTGATGGCCTGGGAGGCGGACCAACCGCGTTCCGTCAGCATCAAAGCGGCGATCGTGCCGGCGCGGCCGAGGCCACCGCGGCAATGCACGACAATGCGACCGCCGCGCTCCAATGTGCCATGCAACTGAGCAGAAAGGGCGGCCCACCTCTCCATGGCGTCGTCTGCGGGGGTGTCCAGATCCGGGACCGGAAAGTGGAACCAGTCGATACCCCGCGCCTTCACGGCCTCGCCGAGCTTGGGTACGCCCAGCATATCGAATTCGTGGTCCTCGATCAGGCTCAAGACGGTGTTGGCACCCCATCCCTTGATCGCGTCCATGTCGAGATCAAGGTCTCGATCCCACGCGGCGCCAAAGACACTGTCGCCTTTCTTGCCGGGACAAAACGTGATGCCCAGCCGTCCGTTTCCGAGGGGCAGGTCATCAATGCGCAGGGGGTGGGTGATACTCGTTCGAACCAATCGCGTCTCCTTCTCATCTCGATTCGTTTTGATACTAGATCATGAATGCGTCATTTCCGGACGTATCCTCCCGAGGCGTGGGTTGTATCTTGCGGCTATTCCGGAAAGACTTTGCCTGAGCAGGGCTTGAGGGACCACGTATCGTTTCGATTCGCTGAACAGTCTGAGGCCTGCGCTTGATCGCACCGTTTTGTTTCGGTCCGCTGCGATCAAACATGGGTCAATGCCGATAGCGGCGGGGAGGTACGGATGAATGGTCTTGAGCCGCTGGTAACGGTCCATGCCGGGACAGGCGCCTTTCGGGCAATCACATCCGACCTCTTGGCAGAAACCTATCTCGCTCCGCGCCCGCAGGCGATCGAACTGAATTCTGTTCTGGCGGATGGGTCGTTCCCGTGGTCCGCCAGCGTGGGTGTTGCACCGGTTGAAACTGCTGCCGCTGTTTCGGCAGCCTTGCGGAGCCTCGCCGTGGCAACCCGTGGTCTGAGCCCGGAGGAGGTTGACCTCGGCGCGCTAGACCACGATAGCCGCCTATACAAACACCTCGCAGCCCTTTGCGATTTGTGGCGTCAGGCCCCGGGCGCACTCCCGGAAGATCTGCAGGTCTGTGCCCATGTTCTGAACTGTGCGTCTGGCGATGCTCTTGAGCCGCTTCCCCTGGTGGCAGGTGAACCGTGTGGTTTCGCGACGCCAGTTGAGCGCCGCCTGCATACGCAATTGCTGGATCATCACGGGATCGCTGACGCAGCGTTTCAGAATGAATGGGCTGCGCGCCGCGCGCCGCTGATGACCGGCGCCGCAGAGGGCACAAGCTTGTGGCGTGCGCAACAAGGTTTGACTGGCGCATCCATCCCGTCAGGGCCGCTGGACGACAGTCTGGCACTCTTCGCCCTGCGCGATGAGGTGGAGGAAGCGGATTTTGCCGCTGCGCGAGCCCAGCGCTTGATCGACCAAGGCGTAGCGGCCCATGAGATCGGTCTGTTGGTGCCGGACGAGATCGGCTACGTCGCGCAGCTTCGTCGCGCCTTCGATGCCGCCGGTGTTCCGATTTCGAGCTTGCCGGTGCAGCCCGACCGCCGCGACATCGCTGGAGAAACGGTCCTTCAGCTCCTGCTGTGTTTTCAGGCACCCGCGCCAGCCATGGCGCTTGCCAGCCTCTATATCTCGCCTTTGATGCCATGGCCGTCAGAGACGGGGCTGCAGCTCTCGCGCGAGGTCATGCAGGGCCGGTTCGAACCCTATGCGGCGAGATCCCTGACCGGGCGTGCGCAGCGGTTCTACCAACTGGTGCGGAGCACTATTGCGCAGACACCAGATGGCATCCTGCAAGCTCTCGAGCAGGCCGCCCAGCTTTTGAGTGATGCGGCCGTGCAGCGCGAGGCCGTTGCTGCATTCCGCTCGAAGATTGGAACGATTCGGGCCGCGCTGTCTCAGAGCCGCTCTCTTGATTGGACTGCGCTCTACCGTACCGCGACACCCGCCATGCCGAAGCCGTCACCGTCGGAGGCTTTTGTCGAGGGCGTGAGCGTGTTCACGGAAGGGGCCATGCCGTGGCGTCCGGCGCGGCATCTCATTGCAATGGGCATGAGCGGCAATCGCTGGCCGCGTGCGGTTTCGGCGTCGCCGCTCTTTCTCGATGGCGAACTTCGGCTTCTGCGCGAAAAAACCGGGCTTCATATTGAAACGCGCGGGGACGTGCTGGCGCGGCGCCTTGAGAAGCTTCGCCGTCAGTTCCTGTGTGCCTCAGAATCCCTAACCCTTTTGCGCCCTGTCTTTGCACCGAATGGCAGCCGGCAGGCTCCCGCGGCAGCACTGTCGTTGGTGGCGCGCACCGTCGGGAATGGCGAAAAGGGCACGGAAGATGCCGAGGCGTTGATCCACGATCTGCGTGCTCTCCCGCGCGAGCGATGGCCGTTTTCGCATCGGGTTGTCGAGGCAGCCACAGATGCTCAGCCCAGCGCCGTGCCGGCAGATGGTGTCTTGCGCTTGGATCGCGATCTGCTTCGCCGCCGCCTTGCCGATGACGGACGGATGCGACCGCAGTCGCCCAGCCGGTTGGAAACGCTCATGGTCAGCCCGCTTGCCTGGAGTCTGTCCGAGTTCGGCGCGGAACCAGTGAGCTGGGCGCCTGATGGGCTGAACGTCATGGTTGCCGGCACCATCGCGCATGACGTGCTGGAGTTTCTGTTTCCCAAAGATGCGCCGTTGCCAGATCATAACCAGATCGAGGCCGCAGTGCCGGAGTTGCTCTCCTCGGCCATCCGGAAATATGCGCCGTTCCTACAGCGGTCGATCTGGGCCGTCGAACGTGAGGGGCTGATTCGGGATGTCCGAACGGCGGCCCATGCCTGGCGCAATACGCTTGAAGGCCTTGGTGCCCGCGTGATCGACAATGAGATCGGTCTTCAGGGCGAGGCACTCGGCATTTTGCTGCGCGGACGCGCGGACTGTCTTCTTCAACTGGAAGATGGCAGCCTGCTGGTCGTCGATCACAAGAAAAGCGGCACGCCCAAACGCCGCGCACGCCTTGAAGCAGGCTGGGATCTGCAGCTCGGCCTCTACCGAGAAATGCTCAAACGGCCCGAACGAACTGGCGAAGTCCTGGAGGCCGCCTTGGCAGGCAACCCCAGGATCGGGGTCGCCTACCACCTTATCAACGACCAAGGCGTTCTGCTCGAAGGGCTGGAGCCACCCGACGGCGTCGTCACCGTCGTGGAAGGCGGGATATCCGTGCAGGCCATGGATCTGCTAATCACACGGCTTGCTGAAGTGGGCTCAGGACAGATCCGCCTCAACAACGAAGATGACCGCAAGTTCTTTGAGAAAACGGCCAACCTCGCTCCTTATGCGCTGGATGCCTCGCCGCTTGTCGCGCGTTTTATGATGCCTGGGACGGAAGCGGATGACAGCATGGAGGACATTGATGACTGAGATGCTGACCATCGTTCCGGCCGGGGCGGGCTCGGGTAAGACCTTTCGGATCAAGTCTGACCTCACTGCCTGGGTCAAAGAAAACCTCGTCGCTCCAGACCGCATTCTGGCGGTGACCTTCACCGAAGCCGCTGCCGCAGAGCTGCGTGGCCGTATCCGTGCGAGCCTTTTGGCCGAGGGCTTGGTTGAGGCGGCGCTGGCCGTCGAACAGGCTTATGTCTCAACCATCCACGGCCTTGGGCTGCGCATCCTGTCGGAGCATGCGTTCGCTGCGGGCGCCTCTCCGCAGCCACGCGCACTGGCAGAGGCGGAGCGGGACCTCCTGATCCGCCAGGCCATGGCGCATGCGGAGTCGCTCGACGCCGTCAAAGCCGACCTACCGCGATTTGGGTATCGATCTAGCTTCTTTTCGAATGCTAGCCAGGAGGACAGTTTCCGCGGCCGGATTCTGACTACGATCGATCTGCTCCGGGGGCTTGGCGACAACGGCGACGATCCGCAATTGACGGACGCGGCGGTAGCGCGCCTGCGGGATCTCTATGGTCGGGTGGAGCCCGATGGGGCGCCCCTGGAGGCGCGGCTCCTTGCGGCGATCGACGCCCTGCTTACGGCATTCCCCAATGACCTCACCGCCCATGCAACCTCAGCAGCTGCGCGCACGGCTTTTGGAAAAGACTTCCGGAACATGAAGCGCGCCCAGCGCCCTGGGGAGTTGCGCCGGGATTGGGGGCTCTGGAAGAGCTTAAGCGAGTTGCGTCAGTCGAAGCGGGGGGCGCCGACCCCGGATGGCTATGATGCGCTTTCCGATGAGGTGATTGCGGCGGCCGCGGAGATCGCGGTCCACCCGGGGCCTTTGGAGGATGCCTGCGCGCATCTCACGGCGCTCATCCATGGCGCTCAAGAGGTGATGTCAAAATACGCCGACATGAAGCGGGAAGCGGGCGTCATCGATTATGCTGACATGATCTGCGATGCCGAGCGCCTTCTGCGGACGCGCCCTGAAATCCTCGAGGCGCTTTTGTCCGAGGTCGATTGTGTCATCATCGACGAATTCCAGGATACGAACCCGGTGCAGTTCGCTCTGCTGTGGCGCATCGCCCAATCCGCCAAGCGCGTGCTGATCGTGGGAGACACAAAGCAGTCGATTATGGGTTTCCAGGGGGCAGACCCCCGCTTGAGCGAGGCGCTCGAGCGACAGAATCCGGACGCGGCCTCGCCCCTCACGGGCAACTGGCGCTCTGATCCGCGGCTGATGCAGATGGTGAACGCGATTTCGAAGGGGCTGTTCGGAGAGGCTTATGTTCCTCTGGTGCCGCAGCGGCCGGAAACCGGCCAGACTTTTGCGGAGATCCTGCGCATTCCGGAAGGGCGCCGATCGAAGAAATCGCGCCCCGAGGAACATGTGGCGGCGCGTATTGCCGATATCCTCGCAGAGGCTGGGCCAGTGGTGAAGCGGGAGAGTGATCCCAAGGCGCCGACATTCCGCCCTGTCGAGCCGCGCGACATTGCCATCCTGGCGCCGACCCATTCGATGGCGGCGCGCTATGCGACGGCGCTCAAGCGCCAAGGTGTCCCGGTCCGGATCAGCGCAACAGGCTGGCTGGACTCGCCTGCTGTCATGGCGGCGCGCAACGCGCTGGCGTTCGCGGTTGATCCCACGGATCGCCATGCGGCACTCGCGCTCCTGACGCTTGGTCCATCATCCATGCCTCTTCAGCAGGCGATGAGCCTGCTTGCCGATGGTGGATTGGAAACCTGTGCCGAGCTTGCCGGTTTGCGGGCCCTGGCCGAGACGGCACCCGCCATGCCGCTGGAAACTCTGCTCCCGCAGGTGCTCAGAGCTGCGGGTATCCTCGACTGGGCAGCGCGCATGCCCGAGGCGGCGCAAGCCCATGCGGACCTGATGCGGCTCTACGCTGAGGTCAGCGAATTCGTCTCGGCCCACCGTGACTTCAAGGCCGCGGCTGGCTTCCATGGCGCCAGCGCGCAGGTTTTTCTGGGCTGGCTCGAGGCGCGCCGCGAGGAACGCGACTTCGACCGCCACCCTGATCCGGGCCAAAGCGCCGGACAGGGCGTCGAGATTGTCACCTGGCATGCCTCGAAGGGCCGGGAATGGCCGATCACCGTGGTTGTCGGTCTCGACAAGAAGATTGGGGAAAAGCCCGGCACGTTGCGCGCCGAATTCACGGATTTCAGTGATCTCAGTGCCATCCTTGAACGGGCGATCTTGATCTGGACGCCTGACCTTCCCATCAAGGAAAAGAAGGAAACCTTCATTGCCGATCGCCGCGCAGCGTCAGAAGCGGATGCGCGCCGCCTTCTATATGTAGCCCTAACCCGCGGGCGCGATCGCTTGATCCTGGAATGGCCCGATTTTGCGCTGAAGAAGCTCGGCGAGAGTGAGGGGCCTGCGAACCACGCCGAAATGCTGGTGCTGGAGGCGGGCATGCAGCCTGAGGCAGGCAGCTTGAAGGTTGGCGGTGCCAGTTTCCCGGCGCGAGCCTTGATGTGCAGCGCTGAGGCGCCAGGCGTGCTGGGAGCTTCTGGCTTGCAAGAGGCGTCGGAAAGGCTGGCCTTTGGTGAGCTGCGGTCGATGCTCGAGACGCAGCAGACGGCATGGCGCGTCCGACCTTCTTCAATCGTGCAGGATCCGCTGCCTGAAGTTCAGACACGTATCGTTCAGCTGGACGTCCCGCCACAGGCTGTCTCCCTTGTGGCGACGGCCAGCGAGCGTGGCACCGCCCTTCACAGGGCAATACGCGTTCTCTTGCTGCGCCCGGATTTGCGCCCGCGCTTGTCTGCGGCGACGGGCTTTGACGAGGCGACGCTAGACGTGTTGCAGGCGCAGGCGGACGCGCTCAAGCAATGGCTGACGGCTGAGGGCTATACGCAGATCGAGTGCGAGGTGCCGATCCAGAGGCGTGAAGCATCAGGTGCTGAATTCAACGGAATCATTGACCTTCTGGCGACGGGTGGCGGGAAACGACTGATCCTGGACCACAAGAGTGGCGCGGGCAGCTTTGCAGGTTACTTTGCACAGCTGGATGCTTATCGAGGGGTTCTCGCGGATCAGGTCGCGGCAATCAAACCTGACGTGGCAATCCACTGGATCGACAGGGCCGAGTTGGAGGTCTTCGTCGACGGCAAAGCAGAATGAACGGCGGAACACCACGGCGGCAGGCCTCTGATTGCATAGCCAGCGCCGTGGTTCACTTTACAAAAATAAGGAGTGCAGGGCCATGAGCATCACTGACATAATTCCCGACATCCACGGCCAGGCCGAGAAGCTGCGTGTTGCTCTCAAAAACCTTGGATGGCGGCGGAAAGGCACGACGTGGCTTCACTCTGAGCCTGATCGTCAGATCGTATTCTTGGGCGACTTTATCGATCGAGGTCCCGAAAACGCTGCCGTCATCAGGATCGTGCGCGAATTGATGGATGCGGGGCGTGCCCAAGCCATCATGGGCAACCACGAATTGAATGCCATCCACTTCCATACGGCCGATCCTGAGACTGGGGCGCCGCTGCGCCCACATGACACCGATAACCTCTTCCAGCACGGCAGTTTTCTTAAGGAGTTCCCACTTGGTGCGTCGCACACCAAGAACGTGCTGGATTGGATGACGAGCCTGCCGCTGTTTATCGAAACTGACGAATTTCGCGCTGTTCATGCGGCATGGATCCATTCAGCAATCGATGACCTAAGGCGACAGACTGGAGCCGGCGTCCTATCAGCGGACCAGCTGATCCGGGCCGGTCGAAAAGGCGATACGTTCTACGATCTCGCTGAAGCAGTTGCAAAGGGGCCGGAGGCACGTTTGCCTCATCAACATTCCTTTGAGGACAAGGGTGGGAAGGTTCGCCACCATGTCAGAGTGAAATGGTGGAACGGCGACGCCCGGACTTGGCGTCAGGTTGCAATGTCAGTGCCAGACATCGATCAGCTTCCAGACGCGCCCCTGCCTGATGATTTGTTGACGACCATTTATCCTGATGGGGATTTGCCTGTCTTTTTCGGGCACTACTGGATGTCGGGTGACCCTGAGCTTCAGAGCGCAAACGCGCTTTGCCTCGATTATTCAGCAGGTACCGATGGCCCTCTTGTGACTTACTCGCATTTTGCCGGTTCGCGTGATCTCAGCGTGGAAAATGTAGAGATTCACCGATAGGGGCTGTCTCGGGAAGGACTGAATGCTGACGAATTCGCTGTCGCCAATACTCGTCACGAGTATCGGCGCCGCGCTTCATCCGCTTGGGTAACCATTGCGGCACGCAATTCAGGTGGCGACAAAATCTCGACTTGGTCGCCCCACCGGAACAGGTGCCAGCACATTTCGCGCAGCCCACCTGCGCGGAATGACACCGTCAAACTCCCGTCGGGCTCATCGGTCATGACCTGTGTGGGGTGGAACAAATAGAGGCGCGCGTCGGGCGCCGCTCCGGGTGTGAAGCGCCAAACGACGTCGTACACGTGTTCTTGCCAGATCCCAAAGGATCGCTCCATCCAGGCGCCAAGGTTGAAATCGGCCGACCGCTCAAAAATATCTTCCGCGAGCTCGATCCGCTCAAAGCCTGCCAAGGCAAAGAGGCGCACATCCTGCGCGTAGTCGCTGAACGCAACAAGATACTGGCGCCCCTCACCGAGTAGCATCGCAAGCGGGCCTAGGCGCGCGTTGCGGCTCAAAAGCCCAGTTGCACGTGCGCGATGATCGACAGTGATCCAAACACCAGCAAGGATCGCTTCGCGGAGCGTATTCAGCGTTTCGTCTGGAATGCGCTCGCGTGGACCCGGTCGCAAGGCGACTCCATCCGCTTCCAGCAGCGCGGCAATGTCTGGCTCTAACCGCGCCCGTTTTGGACCAGAGAGGCGCGCGCGAAGACGATCCGAGAGCGCATCTAGATGATCCGCAGTGACAAGGTCCCCGGACTGGCGCGCGAGTTCTGCGCCGCGATGAAGGGCTGCGATATCGTCGACGTTCGGGTCGGCAAGGCGGCCTGCTGTACCTGGCGGCAGTCGCCAACGCTTCCGCCCTCCAGGCTCCACAAGTTCCTCGGTTTGTGGAAAGGCGTCGCGGATGGCATCGCGCATCCGCTCCGCTGTCCTGCGCGACACCTCAAAGGTCTCGCCGATGTCGTCGAGGGACAGACCATCGGCGCGGCCCTGCATCTGCATGGCCAGCCTCACTAGATCTGCTAATCGGCCATAACGCATTGGCGTCCCTCCATTTCCATCAGATTGACGGAAACGCATCATGGCTTCAAGCGGGGCGGTGAGGATGCATGATTGCCGCGCATCTGATGAAGCCCCTCACTCAGCTTGCCGCACGAAACCCAATCGGGTTTCTCATGTTGGGTTTGGCGGATTGCTCGCGGCGCAGTTCGCTGAGGATCGCCTCTGGCTCAGCAATGCCCAGCAACTTCGATCGCTTGGCAACGACCGCAAAATCCCCTGGTGTCAGTTGGTCGAGTGCCCAAAGCCCCGAGGGTGGATCGTTTTTGAAGAAGCGGCGAAAACAGGCCTCACGCTGCTCGGCGCTGAGCGGCAGGAATGCGATCTTGAGGCAGAAGCGCCGGGTGGTGGCAGGATCCAGCTGTTCGACGAGGTTGGTGGTACAGGCAAAGGGCAGGGGATGGTTTTCCATCCAGGTGAGCATTTCGTTGACCTGCGAGATTTCCCAGCGGTGCGTTGCGCCGTCGCGTGCGCCGAGGAGCGAGTCCGCTTCGTCGAACACAAGAAATGCGCTGGTGTCGCGCGCTTCGGCAAACGCATCTGCGATGTTGCGCTCGCTGCCGCCAACATAGCGATCGAGAAGATCGGAGGCATGCCGCTCGAGGACCGGCATCTGCATGCGCTCCGCGAGATAGCGCGCAAAGGCACTCTTGCCGGTGCCAGGAGGGCCGCTGAGGCAAAGCCCACCTGTGTTGGCGGGACCGCATGCGACGAACCGCTCCGTGATCAGTGCAAGGTCGTGGTCGGCATTGGCCAATTCAGGTTCGAACCTGACGCTGCTGGGGGCCAAAAGCGGGGTGTGCCCGCCGCGCACCGCACGGGAAATCGCCGCGGCCGCAAACTTCACGTCGTCGGCACCGCCGCGCGTGATCCGCGCTGCGCGAAGCGCGCTGTCTGCAAGTGCGGGCACATCCTCCATGCTGTGGGCAAGTTCAAGGCAGAGGTCTTTGGGCATTGAAATGTGGTGATGTTCGGCGAGCTTCTCCCAGATGCGGCTGCGCACAGAAACCGGTGGCGTTCGCAACTCCAGCGTGAATGAGATCCGCCGCAGGAACGCGGGGTCGCAATCGCTGATATCATTGGTCGTCCACAATGTCGGGACCGGATTGTTTTCCAGAAGCCGGTTGATGTGGACCTTCGAGCCGGCGCGGCGCAGCGAAATGCCAAAGATCCCATTGTCGAGACCTGGAAACAGGTCCTCCATCTCGTCAAACAGGATCAGGCTGTTGCCCTGGTCGCTGAGCAGCCGCTGACCGAGGCGCAGCTGCTGCAGGCGCTCAAACCGGGATGGCTCGTCCCCATCGTCATCCGCTTCGCCGACAGCGTGAAGCCCAGCACCGAGACGCACCGCCAGCGCTTTGCAGAACTCGGTCTTGCCGGTGCCCGGCACCCCGTGCAGGAGGATGTTTACGCCCTTTTCGCGCCGCTCAAGCGCACCGCGGAGCAGACGGAATGCAAATTCACGCCCAGCGCCAAGATGCGCGAAATCCTCCCATTCCGCCGATGCGGCGCCGACGCGGGAAAAAAGCTTCCCCAGAATGTCACTCAGGGTGCGTGATGGCGGATCCAGAGCCACTAGAAGGCGGTCGGAGGGAAAGAGCCCGAGACCGCTCAGGGGCGGTTTATCGAACTGCAAGAGACCGGAGACCACCAAGCGCCCAGCCGGTGCAAGGGCACGCCGCACGCTGGCGGCAGGTAGGCCGGAAAGCTGTGTGACCGCATCCTGCACCGGGATCCGTGCATCATCGACCAGAGAGTTGCACAGAGACTTCACTGGCCCGGATCGCCCAGCGCGAACCGCCAGTTCGAAGATGGCACGTTCATCCGCGTTCAGCCCGACATGATCCGCCAGGAGGGTGACATTTTCCGCCAAGACATCTGGTTTCGGCAACGCAGTCGATGCTACGCGCTCCGCGAGCCGCTTCCGCAGGTTGGTCCACACAGGAGCAGGGACACCTTTCTTCCTGAAACTGTCGATCTCCGGATCCCAGTCGAACCCCAGATCTTGATCCTCGGCCCAGCTTGAAAGCTCCTGGGCCACGACACTGCGGGCGGGAAAACTGTTGGCAATCCGGAACGCCAGATCAATTAAGAATCGCTGCTCGTATTTGTGCGTCATGCAACCTCCATCGTGACGAATGGAATGTAGTGGGCGCATGCGTCAGAATCGGGCGTATCTGTGGCGGCAGCGATGTATATCTGCGTGACCTGTTCACTGAAACTGCCTATACAACCTTATGAACTTTGCATTTTTCGATCTCGAGACCACCGGTACGTCGCCTGCCTTCGACCATCCCCTGCAATTCGCAGCGATCCTCACGGATGCCGAGTTCAAGGAGATCGAGCGGGTGAACCTGCGTTGCCGCCTGGCACCCCATGTCATCCCGTCGCCGCAGGCCTTGGCGGTCACTGGGGTGCGACCGCATCAGCTTGTCGATCCTGACCTGCCGAGCCTGTTCGAGTTTGCCCAAGCGCTGACAGAGCTGGTGTCGCGTTGGTCGCCCGCGATCTGGACCGGGTTTAACAGCATCCGCTTTGATGAGGAGATGCTGCGCCAGATGTTCTACCAGAACCTGCAACCCGAGATTTTCGTCACGCAATTCAACGGCAACACGCGCTTTGACATTATGACCGCCGTGTTTGCTGTCTTTCAGCGTTGTCCCGATCTGCTCAAATGGCCTGTCGATGAAACTGGCCGTGTCCGCTTCAAGCTCGATCGGCTTGCCCCTGAGAACGGCTTTGAGGGGCACAATGCCCATGACGCTTTGGGGGACGTCGAAGCGACGATCCACCTTGCGCGGCTGATCGCTGAACGCGCGCCCGACCTCTGGCAACAACTCCTGGCCAACCGTGATAAGTCTCACGTTCAGGCGCAGCTGGAACAGTTCGAGCCTGTCGAACTGGTTGGCCGGTTTGGGGGCGGCCCTCCGAAGGCAATCATGGGGTGCCTCTGCGGCTATGCTGCCAAGAACCAGAATCAGGCCTATCTTTTCGATCTCGATGCGATGGATCCGGAAGAGTTGATCACGGCGTCTGACGCAAATCTGATGGCTGCCATGGATGCAGAGCCGCGTCCCCTGCGCTCGATCTCGATCAACAAGGTGCCGATGCTCTTGCCGCCCGCGACCGTGACGGATGAACAGCGGCGGCGTGCCCTGGCACTTGCAGAGGCCCCCGAGTTGCGCCAGCGGCTGATCGCGGCGATGACCGCGCGTTATCCGACGGACCCCGACACGGCGCCGCAGCATGTCGAGAGGCAGATTTTCAACGGCTTCTACAGCTGGAACGACAAGGCTCGGTTGAAGGAGTTCCAGGGGGCGGACTGGCCGCGTCGGCAAGAAATCGTGGCGACCTTCGAAGATGCCCGGTTGCGCCAGCTTGGAGCGAGGCTTGTCGCATTCCATTCACCCAACCTGCTGTCAGACAGTGACCGTCGCCGGTACATCGCGTGGCGCCGCGATCGCTGGAACGCGTCGACGGAAACCGAGGTTGAGTGGATGACTCTTGAAAAGGCACGCCAAGCGCTCCTGGAGATGAAGGCTGCCTCAGCACAGGATCCCGCCATGCTGGACGAAATCGAGGCATTCATATTGGAGCTGGGAACCGGTATTGCGAGCGGGGAGCTGACCTGAAGATGCCAGCGCTGCAAAATGATCCGGATATTCGTGAAGGTCTGTTCAGCCTTGAAGAAAAGCTGACGATTCAGCAGGTCCGGTTCGTGGGCACGCGATTGCGGGACTTGCTCGTCCGTTATGAACATGCGTCGCGTGATGAGCGGCTTCAGCCAATCGAATGGGTGGAATGGTCCGCCTTCATTGATGCCACCTATTCCTGTGGCTTCGTCTGCCATGATGGCGGCGAGAACATGGGTGACCGGGAAAAAACGCCGTTGCCTGAGTTCATGCGATGGCTCGAACGTGACCTCGGGCGTGTCGATACTCTCTGTCTGCGCGAGCTGCGTCGGATCCTGCATTATATCATGAGAAGCGAGCGCTGGGGCGATGGCGGTGCGGGTACGGGCGGCGGTGCCGTATGGGGGCTGATCACGTCGCGGCTTGGCGATGCAATTGCGCGTAGATTGGGAGCGTGAGGACGATGGCAGTTGTGTCGAACGAATTTGATTACTTGCGTGACAAGCACCGTCAGCTGCGCGAGCAGAATTCCCCCGAGCTGAACCTGCGCACACACAGATCAATCAGCTGGATTGCTCGGGCGGCCGCATTGATCGACGACGATCCCGATGCCGCGTTTATCTTCAGCTGGATTGCCTTCAACGCCGCTTATGCGAAGGACATGGGGGATGACCCAGGGTCATTCGCTCGGGCAGATTTCCAGAACTTCTTCGATGCGCTTGTGCGGTGCGACCCAAGGGGCCGCATCGCCCATGAAATCTGGCACCACTTCGAAGGCGTGGTGGCCGAGCTGCTGGACAACAAGTACATCTTCAGCCCGTTCTGGAAGTTCCACAATGGCGATGCTCAGTATGACAACTGGCAGGTGCGCTTTGAGAACGCCAAGAAGGCCGCGCAATATGCGATTGAAGGGCAGGAAACTGCAAAGCTGCTGAGCATCTTGTTTGACAGGCTGTATGTGCTCCGCAACCAGCTCGTGCATGGTGGCGCGACCTGGAACAGCCAGGTGAACCGCAAACAGGTGCGTTATGGGGCTGAACTGCTGCTGAGCCTTCTGCCAGTTTTTGTCGACACGATGATGTCGAACCCGAACGAAGATTGGGGTGCGCCATATTACCCCGTCGTGGATTGATGGGGCGATAGGGTGTCGGAGACTGCCGCAGGTGTGCTTTTTCTCATCGTCGCCGGCATGGTTGCGATAGGGCTGCTTGTCCTCCTCTTTCGCATCCTGACCAGCCGCCTGTTCCTAAACCTTTCTGCGCTTCTGGCTCTCGCGTTTCTGGGCTTTCTCGCGGTCTTGATCGGCTGGGGAGGATGACTGCATGATTGAGAAGGCAGCAGCCTTTGCTGAAACCCGAGGTTGGGATTTCGACATAATTTCGCCTCTGCAGCTTGCTCTGGCAATTCCGTCACCCCGATGGCGATTCTACTATACCTCAGATATCTATTGCTCGACCGACGGCGCCGCTTGGGGCTTTGTGATGCTCAAAGAGTTCGAGGTTATGAGTAGCCGAGAACCAGAAGTGAGCTTGGCGATTCAGCGGCTACAACAGTTCTGTGCGCCTGACGAAATCGATATTCTTCCAGCGCCTCAATGCCTGATCAGATACACGCGAGACATCGATGTCGAGATCAATGGCAAATTCGAAACCCAATTGGGCCGCGCCATAGATGAGGCCATCGCTCAGGTCGATATGGCTTGGACAGTGCTGATGTTGGTCAACTGGGGCAATAAATCCACAGATGAGGCCGTCACGTCTGCAAATGCGTCGGAGCTTCGAGTGCTTTCGGAAAAATCGTCTAATGGCGAAAGAAAAGGCGGATTGTGATGGGGCTTAAGCAGGATGACTTCAAGATACCCGAGGAGAAGCTTGAAGAACTCAACGCAGAGATTGAGCGCGTAGTGGCAGACTATTTTGCACGCAGCCCGGACGCTGATCCGCTCGATGGCATGACGGTGGTCTTCAATTTCGGATTTGGGTTGGGCCGCGATTTAGATGTCTACGTTGCTGGCAAGACGATTTCAGTCGACTTGGATTGATTGGTCAGGGGGGAGCGATGTTTGGCTTTGGCAAAAAAGACGAAGACGGCAAGCAGGTCCGGATCGAACATCGAGGCAAATACACCCGCGCTTCTCGCACGGGCGGTGTGGCGGTTCGGGCTGAAGAGAAGGTGGGCCCGGTCAACTTGACGGCCAACTCGTCCAAGGGCGTGCGGGCTTCCACCCGGGTTGCCAACGGCACACGCATGGCACTGCAGAACGGAAGGTTTCAGCTGATCGGTCGTTGGCGTGCCGGACCGCTTGGCTTCAATCTGTCCAAAACCGGTGTCAGCGCGTCGGTGAAGAATAAGGCGGGGACCTTCAACTTTCTGAAGCCCCAGTACTCGTCGTTCAAGTTTGCCGGCGTACAGCTGCGCGGCAAGAAGGCCGCCCAGCTGCAGGTCATCTACATACTGATCGCCGCAGCTGTTGTCTTGCTGGCCTTTATAGCGCGGGCTGGAATTTATCTTTTGTGGCTCTTAGCCCTGCCGATCTTGTTCGTGTGGGACCTTCTGGTTGGATTTATACAAGGGGTGCGTGATGCATAACTCAGCTCGTTATTCTTCTATGTTCTGCTTCGTTGCCTTGCTCTGATTTCCTATGATGGTCCTGGCTGTGCATGGTTTAAATGATCTGGTCTTTTGATCTCGCGCACCACCATCCCCGTCAAATGCCAGACCGCCGCCATCATTATCCCCATATTGAAGGCAAACTCATTGGCGCAGGACTGCGCGAAGAACTCCCCCTCGAGGAACATGCAGGAGCCCTTGCAGAGCTGTACGACAGGGCAGGACATGCACTCATCTCGGAAGGCGAAGTGGGTTGCGGTATCGAGCGCGATGTCCTCAAACGCACCCACATGGCCGATCTTGTGCGCCCCCTTGGCGCCGGTGTTCTGGCAGGTCATGACGTTCCCGCGGAGATCCACTGCGATGGCGTCGGGGCTGTCCATCCCGCATTTCTGGCCTAGGGCCTCGATCGGCCGACGGCGCTGTATCGCAGCATAAAACTCGTCGATCCGTTCACCCAGGCCAAAAGCGTTCGGGACCTCCACCAGCGCCTCGAAGATAGACCGGGTCAGGCTGTTCAAGTCCGCAGGCTCGAAGCGCCCTGTCCGGATGGCAGTCGCGGCGTCATAGACATTCACGACACCCTCGAGCCCGACGAAGATGTCCGGCCCAACCTTCTCGGCGAACCAGGCCGTGAGCGCCCGAAGGTCGTGATGCTGGCGCGTCAGAACCGCGTTGAACCCGGTCTTTTCCGGCCTCTCGGCCAGCAGAGCTTCAATCCAGCGCCGCTTGTCAGGGTCGTCTAATGGATCCGGCCCGCGCAGATGCTGCCCGGGCCCATCATGCGAGATCGTGATCGCGATGTCATGCGCCGCGATGAAGTCAAGCTTTTCACGGTTAAGGAGCGAGCCGTTGGTGATGATCGAGAAGCGCGCTGTCGGGAAGCGCGCGGCCAGCGCCGGGATCAGCCGCTTGATCTTTGCCCAGTAAAGGAAGGGCTCCCCGCCCCAAAGTTCGATCTTTTCCGGGGCGTCGGTGATCCAACTGTCGAGCTGGGTCAGGAAGTGCTCGACATCGGCCAGCTTCGAGACCGTGGCATCGGCGATCTGAAACGCTTGGCTGCAATAGCTGCAGGCATAGTTACACGAGAGCCCGAGTTGAATTTTCAGGATGCGGGGAGCGCGGGATTTTCCGAGGGGCTTGTCTTTGGCCACGCGGGCGACCTGCGCAAATTTCCCTGGCTCGACCGGCAGCGGCAGCCCTTCGCATTCGGAGGTATGCGGGTTGTAGCGCACCTGGTGACGGCTGCCGTCACGCGCTTCCAGTTTCAGATCGAACCACATCAGTCGAATAGCCTTTCCTCGATCGCCACGGGGAGATTGACGCGAAAGTTCGCGACGACCTGCACATGCGGCGCGCTCCCCTCGTAGGGGTGCTGGTTGTGGGGAATGTGGGAGGGGAAGAAGACCGAGAGCCCCGGCCGAGGGTTGACCGAGTAGCCATGGCGGCTCTCATAAGGCAGCCGCCCCTCATCGAAGTAGCGCGAGGGATCCTCGATCACGAAGCGCGGGGTGCCCACGCTGTTCACCTGCTGGCCCGACCCACTGCCGGTCAGGAAGTGGACGCAGGTCAGGTCGCCCTCGCGGCTGTCCTTATGGGTTGAGATGAAGCCACCGGGCTCGATGACGAGGGCACGGTTTTCGCAATGGTCGGGGTCGAGATATTTGGCCCAAGGGCCAAGAACAGCCCGTGCGCAGGCGAAGAGATGGGCCTTCAGCGCCTGACCGGCTTCGCTCCGCTCGAGAATGCCACGCACCCGGCGTTTGGCAGCGCTGAGCGGACTGGCGGTGCCATCACCCCCAACTGCCGCAAGGGCCTCGTCCGCGAGTTGGCGATTGACCTCCCAGTCCACGGGGGTTTCAAAAAAACTGACATGGGTTGGCCAGAGCGCAAGGTTTGTCTGCTGCACTTCCATCGTCAGCACCGGCAGGCGCAGTTGCAGTTGAAGTAAGCACGGTTTGCCGTGACCGAAACGGCCCCTGTGGTTCCACCTCCCGAGAGGCTGGCAACATAACAGTTGGCTGTGCAATTGCAGTTACCGCCACCGCTGCCACTGACGGCTGTAAAAGGCGACCCCGTCGAGGGAGTTCCGTTGGCGACAGTGACGGCGGTGATGTCACCGGTGCCGATCGCGGGCTTGTTGGCGATGCGCGACCAGTCCACGTTTCCGCTGTCGTCGATCACGATCGTTGTTCCGACCTTATAGGCCATGGCTGCCTCCTTGCGCCTGATGGGCCAGGATCTCGGAGAGACTGGCCTTGCAGTGGGAATTCGGGAGTTCGAGCGAACAGAGGACCGGAATGCACATCCGCTCCTCTCCCTCGAAATAGGTGCTGTCATGGGGAACATGGCCCTCGAAGACGAGCATGGAGCCCGAGTGCGGCTTGACCGCATACCAGCCGCCGACATAGGCGTCCGGGTTGTTGCAGGGCCAGAGCCGCTTGCCGACATTGGCTGGATCGTAGAAGCGCACCGAGCCACGATGGAGAGAGGTCTCGGGGCAGTCCGCATCGAGCATCACCCGAGGGTAATAGGTGCAGACAATATCGGTCTGGATGTGCGTGTGCGCGTTGATTCCGACGTTTTCCCGCGCGGCTCGGCGCTGCCAGAAGGTGTCTGACATCATCCTGATCTCGCCGGTATGGTCGTATCCATACGCCAGCAGCAAATATTCCCGCACGGCTGCCGCCACCATTTGCGCCAGAACGACGATGGCTGGGTCCTGTCGGTCCATCAGGAAGTTGTGGCGCAGATGACCGAGATGGTTGGTCTGATCGCCAACGTTGCGGCCATCGTCCGTGTCCTGAATACGGTTTGCCACTGCGTCCTCGGCTGCCAGCGCGTACAGGTGGTCATTGAAGCCCTCGGGCATGTCCCAATGCTTGTGCATGACGAAGGCTGGGTAAATCATCTGCAGCTCAGTCGTGGTCGCGATCTCCATCACACGACCTCCAGGATGATCTTGCCGATCGCGGTGTAATGCTCGGTGTTGATCTTGACCGCGATCTGGTCGCCGGGGCTGAGCCCCAGCGCCTCAATAGCAAAACTGCCGACCCCGCTCGCATTTGTCGTCAGCCGCCGCTTGGGCAGATAGCCGGCGTCACTCTCGAGCTTCAGCGCCAGTTCATGGGCGCAGGGCGCGCCATCTCCATTCCAGCGGAGCGCGATCGGCACCTCGGCCCGCCCACCCGTGGGAACCGAGAGTGCCGCAGGGTCAGATGGCACCGCGTGGAAATAGAACTGCTTGAACCACTGGCCGTCATTCGGGATCGTCGCGTCATCAATCCTGCCCGCGACGGTAGTGCCGTTCAGAAGGATCGGATCCTGATCGCAGAGGATCTCGATCCGGGCCGAGGATAGCGGCCCCTTGATCGGCATGAAGATCACCAGCGCATTCGAGGCCTGCATGCGCGCACGGTGGCGAAACGACAGGTCGACCTTCTCTCGCGCGGATTGGGCAAAGCGGTTGCGCCAGGGCTGCGGAAACCCCGCATTGTCAGTCATGATGTCGATCAGAGCGTGATCGGTGATTTCGTCATGGCCGCGCATTCCATCGAGGAAGACATAGGATCGGCCTTTATAGATCCCGCCATGGGTACAGCCCGGCAGATCGGGCACAAAAAGCCCATTGCCCCGCATATCAACGAAGCCAGCGCCCCGTTCCTGGTCAAAGGGCGTGGCGAGTTCCGCCGAGAGGTCAGCCCATACCATCGCTCCGACGCTGCTGCGCAAGCCCTCGCCAGCCTCGCTGCGCGCAAAGACGGCAATTCCGGCGTAGGTGTCCTGGACATCGACGGCATAATGCAGCGGCGTGCCCGTGTTGTAGATGACATGCAGTCCGGTCTCGATCACGGTGCGGTCCTTTTAAGCTGGTCGACCTCCTGAGCGAGGTCCTTGATGGCCTCGACGAGGAGACCCACGAGATTGCCGTAAGCGAGGCGCAGCACGCCCTCCGTCTCCACAACGGCCTCCGGGGCGACCGCCTGCACATCCTGTGCGATGAGGCCCATCTGCCGGGTATCACTGCCCGCCATGGTGAAGGTGACGCCGGTCAGCGCCTGCACCTTGGCCAGCGCACCTGCGATGGGCGCGATGTCGGATTTGAGCCGTGCGTCCGACGAGGAAACGAAGTTGGGCGCAGTCACCACACCGCTGAATGTCGCTCCTGATAGGCGTGCGAAAGCGCTGGCGTGGCTGCCATCAAGCAAGTCGGCATCAATTCCAGACCCAGAGCCATCCACCGTCACCAGTTTGGCACGCACCTGCGCCGCGGTGTCCGGCGAGCCGTCTGCTCCTGCGGGGCCTTGTGGACCGGTTGCACCGGTTGGGCCCGTAGGACCTGCAGGTCCCTGCGGTCCTGTCGGACCAGTGGCGCCAGTATCACCCTTGGGGCCCGTGGCACCGGTTGCCCCCGTTGCACCGGTTGAGCCTTTCAGGTTCACATAGGCGCCCCAGGTGGACCCATTGAAAAAACGCAGACTGGTGCCGGACCATTGATGCGCTGGTGTCGGTCCTGTGGCGCCCGTCGGACCCTGAGGACCTGTCGCGCCTGCATCACCTTTTGAGCCTGTTGCCCCGGTCGGACCTGCTGGACCTTGCGGTCCAATTGGGCCGGTGTCGCCCTGAGGCCCAGTTGCACCGGTTGCCCCCGTGGCACCAGTTGCCCCCTTGAGATTGGCGTAAGCGCCCCAGGCTGTGCCAGAATAAAACCGAAGGCTCGTACCAGACCATTGATGTGCCGGTGTTGGACCCGTGGCACCTGTTGGGCCCTGCGGACCCGTTGCACCTGTCGCGCCAGTATCCCCCTTTGGTCCTGTTGGCCCGGTCGCACCTTGGGGACCGGCCGGTCCCGTGGGGCCTTGCGGCCCAGTCTGTCCGAGTTCGATCACGGTTTCGGCGCCGGAGACGCGTTTCAGGAAGAGCTTTCCGTCAGTGACATTTACGGCGAGTTCTCCGGCAGCGAGTTGCGCCGTGCTGGGCACCCGGCCGGCCACGGTGCTGCGTTTGACCAAAACGGTGTTTGCCATGCTTAGAAGGTCCCACCATCAAGTGTGATCCCGTTGATCGCCCCACCGGTGATCGCGACATTGTTGGCCGCTTGCGTGGCGATAGAACCCAGCCCGAGGTTCGACCGCGACGTTGCTTTATTGGGGAGGTCGGACAGGTTCGATGCTGCGGAGAGCTTGCCTGCCAGCGCGTTTGTGACCGTGGTCGCAAAGTTCGGATCATCTCCCAGCGCTGCGGCCAACTCGTTCAGCGTATCCATGGCGCCAGGAGCGGCATCAATAAGCGCACCGATGGCGGCAGCCACAAAGGCTGTTGTCGCAATCTGCGTTGTGTTCGTACCGGCCGTTGCCGTGGGGGCCGTCGGCGAACCTGTAAGGGCAGGTGATGCGAGAGCGGCCTTTGCATTCAGTGCTGTCTGTAGCCCCGTTACCTGCGCGATCGAATGGCTATGGCTGGAGGGCGTAAAGCTCGTTGGTTTGCCCGTGATCCCAGACCAGGGCACGGCATCCGCGGTTTCCGCCGCGTCTACCTTGCCGTCATTGTCCGTGTCATAGGTAGATTTTGACATGTCGCCGGCGCCAAAGCCGGCAATGGCGTCATTGACGAAGGCCGTCGTTGCAATCTGCGTCGAGTTCGTGCCCGCGACCGCCGTCGGCGCCGTGGGTGATCCCGTGAAGGTGGGTGACGCCAAGGGCGCTTTCGCCGATAGCAGACTGTCGACCTGCGACTTGCGAACAAGATCGGTCCCGCTGCTGGCATCTTGTCCAGATTTTGGCACGAGAGAGAAGGTTTTGGCCCCACCAACTGTCTGCGTGCCCACCAGCGCCAGAAAGCCACCACTCCCTGCCACGGGCAGAATGGAGGTCGCATTGCCGCTGCCATCGTCGCCCTTGCCGACATAGACAGTGTTGTCGACCTCGTTATGGGCCAGTTCGCCGGATTTCAGTGCTGCGGGCGCACCCGCCACGCCGGAGACGCGGCGTTTGAGCTGGATCGTATTGGCCATCAGAAAAATCCTCCATTGATGGGGGCGTCGGTGGGCAGGATCGTGATGCCCGGATCACCTTGATCGCCTTTGTCGCCTTGTGGGCCTGTCGCCCCCTGCGGTCCTGGCTGGCCGCCAAGCCGAATACGGAATGGCCCGTTTACAACGCGCACCTTGATCGGCGCGGTGATAGTGATCGGGCCTGTCTGCCGGATCGCTTCACTCATGGGCTCAGCCCTCGCGTCACCGGCAACATCACGGGGACTTCGAGAAGAAAGCCCAGGTGTAGGTCTGGCTCGAGATCGGTGCGTACCAAGTCCAGCACAACGCGCCCAGGCGAGAGCACTGCGGTTTGGGACGGCGCCAAAGACAGTTCCAACACAGTCTCTGTGATGTGCTGTATCCCGCCATCTGCGCTGGACAGTTCTGCAAGCAGCGTCGGATCACTGGGTTTGAGGCGCAGATGGCCGGCATAGCTCGCGGCCTCAGCAAAGACTGGTGCCTCGGCCTCAATCTGCAGCCGCCAGGCGTAGCCGATGAGAATGGCTGGGCCTTCGCTCAAGGTGGCAATTGTCATGGTTGCCACCCGCAGAGACGCGCGCCTACCTCGTTATGGGCGACGATCTGCGCCAGAGTGCCGTCGCTCAGCAGGTCCTGGCGCGAGGGGTGAATAGGCTCGGCCCAATCGCAATCGTCCCGCAAACCTCGCGGGTCAATCGCGCATCCAGCGGTCAGCCCGACGCTCAAGATCGGTACGATCAGTGTTTTGAAGGTCATGACGGATGTCCTTGGACGTTTGCAGCGCGCGGACACGGGCATCGGCGCGGCGGATGGCGAGGTCGGCCTCTGCGGCGTGCTTGCCCTGCCGGAGCAGGATCCAGACTGCGACGCCAACGGCGGCAACAGTCGCGCCCCAATAAGCGAAGCGTCGACCAAGGCCCGTGAACAGCATGGTCAGGATGGCACTCATGCGGGTACCCCCGGTGAGAGGGCCAAGCAGCGCGTATCGAGCAGCAGTACGGTTTGCCCGCGCGCATCGGCGCTGGCCCGCATGTGATCATGTGTGCGGACAGCGGCATCTTCGCAGGCGATAAAGTCAGGAAAGCGAACTGGGCTGATCCCACTGCCGCAGTCAGGCAGGCTGTCGCCCGCGATGCAGGAGACAACGATCAAGACCCAGGTCATGGCGTTTTCCCCGAGCGATAGTCGTCGATCCGGGCCGCCTTTGCGTGCCGCGCATAAACGACCACGCCAATGAACACCGCCGCACCGATCCATGGCAGTGCGTTGGAGAGCCAGCTTTCCAGCCCGATCAAGGTGAACACGCGTCCTGCCATGTCTCGGGCCTGTTCGGCCTCCACGAGTGCAGGCGCGATCTGGCTGCCGATCGATCCCGCCGCGCCAATGACACCGAGACCGATCTGCGCATTGGATGCTGTTACGATCCGGCTTTCGGCGGGCGCGCCAGATGCCCTCTCAGGTGCGATTTCGCGAGGAGCGGTATTTTCCAGTGCTTCGGTCAGCGCAACGTCGATGATGGGCACGAGGGCCAGGTCGTTGTCCTGCCGAAAGGCCAGGATGGCAGCGCGGGTGCGCGGCCCGATCTTTCCATCGATCTGACCCACCTCGTGATAGCCGAGGTCTTTCAGACGCCCTTGCACCTCCTCGACGGACATCGTCACGCTTGGCGCGACACTGCCCGAGCGCCGCACCCCGAGGAGCTTGGAAAGCGGGTAGCGCTTCACATTGACGGCGTCGTCCTGGTTGCCGCCAAGGCCCCAAACCCAAGCGCCCTCGATCCGGTCGATGAAGAACACGTGGCCCTGCCAGCTGGAGGAGCCGCGCGGGATTACACCGATGTCGCCCTGCTGGGCATCCACCACTTCCACAGGCACACCCCAGTCGAGATAAGACCGTGCGGTCAGCTTGCGTGTCGAGCGGATGCCAGCCCTCTCAAAGCAGTGTCCGACGAATGCAGCGCACCAAGCCACAGAGTCATGCTCGACCCAATCCTGGCCGACCGAGGCATACATTTCCATGATGACGGGATTGTCGGCCGGGCCCGGGCCCTCGGTCGTGCCGATGTAGCTGCGGGCGATATCGAACGGCGTCATGGTCTTCTCCCATGCAAAGGAAAACGCCGCCCCGGATGGGACGGCGTGTGTGATTTCTGTGAGTGGTGGACGGGTTATTTCTTGCGGCAGAGCCAAGTAGCCAGCAGAGCTTCGGCCCCGCGGGGCCCGAGATAGGCAAGCGTTGCCACAAACCCTGTCGAGACCGGCTGCGACAGGCCGATGTAACGCGCCGCCGCCTCCCCGATCAGGGCCATGCCGACGGCGACGGGGATTTCCCAAAGGAGTTCCTTGCCAAAGAAGCGGCGGTTGCCGAGCTTCACCTCGCCTGAATGCCACATCAGCCGGCCGGTAAAGGCGCCGATCAGCGTGGTCACCGCGCCTCCGAAGACCGAGTTGATCATGTCAATGAACCCACCATCATTCATGGGCGTGCCTCCTCAAGCGCCGCCACCCGGGCGGCCAGTTCCTTGACGGCCTCGATCAGAAGGCCGGTGATATTGCCGTAAGCGACAGAGAGCTGACCGGCCTCGCCGTCGCGGACTACTTCGGGCAGCACGGTCTCGACCTCCTGAGCGATGACGCCGATCTGGCGGCTTCCATCCATGGTGAAGCGCACGCCGCGTAAGGCGCTGACCAAGGCCAGCGCATCGGCGATGGTCTCGACCTCGGATTTGAGCCGCGCGTCTGAGGAGGACACAAAGTTCGGGGCGGTCACGACACCCGTGAAGGTCGCGCCGGACAGCGCCGCTTTTGCTGCGATCGCTGCGTCATAATCGGCTGCGGATTTCGTGGCCATTGTCCCGAGGCCAAGGTTCGTGCGTGCCACGGCCGTGTTTGTAAGCCCTGCCAGATTACCTGCCGCATCGAGCAGCGCGTCCCAGCCCGTATTCGTGGCGTTCCTGCGCCTGAGCACCGGTGGTGATACCGAGGTATCGACCCAGAGCATACCTGCCGTCGTCGCTGTTGGCGCCGAGGCCCCGGCACTCGTCGATTGCAGGGCGGCGATCACCTCATTGATCCGCGCCCGAACGGCCGCGCCCGCGTCGTTCGCAATTGTAAAACTCGCTGTCTGGGGCATTTCAGCGTTTTCCGTTCTCAATCAAAATGGCGTGCAGGCGTTCGCGTTCGAGGCGCAGCAGAGAGGCAGCGAAGGCGTGTGCCTTAGGAACGGAAAGCGCGTTCACGCGACCTCATCGGCATAGAGCCGTAATTGGCTGACGATGGGCGTGTAGGACGCGTCCTTCGTCGTGAGATGCGCCCGCGCCTCTACCGCGCGGGCCTCGATTTCGTGATTGTCGAGACGGCCCCAGGGGCCCCAGTTCGGTGAAGCGGCCGGATCGTCATCGGTCTCGCGGATCTCGAAGAGCACGTCGATTTCTGCACCCGCTGACCCATCAAAGTCGGCCCATGTGTCCATGAGCGCCGTGCGCGCATCGATCCGGTCGTTGAGCGCCAGTGCCGCCACGCCGATTTCCGAGCGGAGCCGCACGCGTTTCACGGCTCCGAGATCAAGCCCAGTGGCAAACCCATATTGCCCGTCCATTGCCGTCACCTGCGTCACGCTATTTGTGGTCGCCGTGGCCAGCGTCAGCGTCGAACCCGTGACCTGCAGCCCAGATTTTGGACCGACAAAGCCGGGATCGGCCTGCAGGAAGTCCAAGGTCGAGAAGGCCAGAACCTGCGCGCCCTTGGTCGAGACCCGGGTCTCAGGCCCGGCGCGGCCGCCGCTGTCCTCCGCGCGCACGAGATAGGTCCCAGGTTTCAAAGGCACGACGGCGATGGCCTCGCCGCCCGAGACACGGTCCATCGAATAGCTGTCCGCCCAGGTGGCCGTCGCTTCTTTCGAATGCCGGATCACGATGTTGCCACCGACACGGACATCGGGATCCGCCGACCGCGTCCATTTAAGGATCGCAAGTCCGCCCGCCGTTTGCAGCGTCACATTCTCAAGCTGTGCCGGTGGGGCGGTGAGACCGAGGATTTCAACCGCTGTCTCCTGCCAGGGCGAGGAGACGCCCAAGACCGAGATCGCTTTGACGCGAAAGGACCAAGCTCCGGGGGCGATGTCGCGGATTTCTAGCGTGTTGCCATCCGTCCGCCCATAATCGATCCATCCGCCGATCCCGCCTTGCCGTGCCTGTAGCTGATACTGCGCCACGAAGCCGGATGGCGACGCCGCCCAAGCAATCCGTGCCAGCACCTTTAGGCCGCCCCCGTCCCGCGTGACATAGAGGTCTTCGGTGACCTGCGGAGCGCCGGGTGCCGGGATGTCATAGGCGTTGGGCAGCGTTGTTCGCGGGGCGGCCGCATAGATTTGCTGCTCGGACGCTGACCAGTCATAGACCAAGGGCGAGGTTTCGCGCAGGACCAGTTCAGGCAGGAGCAGCGCCCCATCGCCCGATGCGGTTAGATCAAGGCTCACCCCGTGCACCTCAAAGGGTTTGGCGGCAAAGCCCCAACGAGCATAAGAGAGCGTCACCACATCCCCAACGGTAGCCGCCCAGGCCGAAAGCTTGCCCGACAGCCGCACCGTCATCTGCCGACGTGCGCGCTCAAGCTCGATCTTTGCCAGCCGCTGCGCCATGGCAGCCGAGATCGTAAAGGGCAGGGAGATATCGCGCCATTTTCGCTCGCCGCCATCCTCAGCGAGGTAAACATCAGAGGCATAGGCCGGGAAGTCATCCGGCTGCCAATCGTTCTCGGGGCTGACGAACTGCCCACGCACGCCGTTAAAGTTCGACGACATCGTCACGCGCGTCGCGAGCGTCAGCCCGCCTTCGCGGACATGGTCCGAGGTCAGCGCGACATCAGGCGCGCGCCATGCCCCTGCATGGATGCGCCAGGACCCGCTCGAGAAGGCGCAGCGCCCGGCGAAGCTCGAGAGCATTCCCTCGATGATCGTCTTCGGAACCTCCGAGAGGGTGATCACCCCGTTGCAGGCATAGCGCGGCTCCGATCCACCTCCGGCGAGGGGAACGGTCTCGTCGCAGATGTTCGCCGCCTCGACCAAGGACATCTCGTCAATCCCGTCGGGTTGGCCGATGCGCGCGCCGATGCCCCAGGTCGGATTAGCCATGTAATCAGCCAAGCAAAGGGCGGGGTTTTCCGAATAGCCCGCGGTTTGCGTCCGCGGGTCCCAGATGTCGTCCTTGCCCTCGAGATCGACCGTGATGTTCGGGATCCCGCCCGGGAAGACGTCCTGGTCATAGGTGAGGCGCAACCGGATCGCGGCACAGCCCCGCAGCCGATGGTTCTCTGTCCACTTGTCCGGCAACGCTGCCTTGAGGCCGGCGAAGGCGGTCTGGTTGGCGGCCCCCAGTTTCTTCTCGACGACGACCTTTCCGGCCCAGCGGCCCTGCGCAGTCCCGGCGGCATTCACAGCCACTTCGCCTTCGAAATAGATCGCGCCGATCGATTTGACCCGATGTGTGGCCAGCACGATGACCAGATCGAGGAACTTGTTGTCCGACCCCGAGGAGTGCAGAAAGACGATGACCCCGCCCTTGCGCGTGCGGCCGTAGACGAGATCGCGCGGCACCACGGGCTCGCGGATCGTCACCGTCCGCGGCTGCATTGTGGTTTGCGGCTTTGGCATCAGGGCCTGCGCCGCGTATGACAGAAGCAGCGTGCCTCCGATCCGCAAGAGCGCGGCACCAATGCCGCCCGCAGCCAATACGCCGCTGATCGCCCCCGCGATCGCGGTGACGGCTGTCACGATGAAAGGCATGGAGAGTCCGATACGTTAGGTGTCATCGTACCCCGTCAAGGACGAATTATTTGAAGTGCTGTTGACCAAGGAATGATCAGAGCCACGTTTTTAGCCACTCAACGTTCATCAGGGCGCCAGCAGAGCCAAGAAAATGCGCGCTGAACTGAAGTTGTGTGGCTGGATAAGGGCAACGTTGGACCCGGCAGTCCCAAGCTGCCGAACCGCCAGGTCCACGTTAGACCCTTCGCGCGGTCCGGGAAGGGAGGCCTGGGCCGCGCACTTGGTGAATAGTTGCTCCATGTTCAGATCAAACACGCCATGCGCGCCGGCAAGCCGTCAACGGCACGGTCACAAGGCCCGCGGGCGCCATGCCGACGGCGCTGGCCCCAGTGCAAATGCCGAAGCCAAGACCGGTGTCGGCCAGAACGATATCGCCGCGCCGAGCGAGAAGAACAGCGGGGCGCGGTTCGCCCAAGAGAGTGCGGCCCATGTCCTCAAGCGAGGCCCAGCCCAGGCGGCGCATAACACGCTCGCCGCCGAGCGCGGTGGTGTAGCGCCCGCGCCAGCGGGCCGCGACATCCGCACCGCCGGTCAGGATCATGCGCGTCTCAAAAGCGAAGGTCGGGCAATCGTGGACGCCCCAGACAAAGGGCTTTGCCCGAGCGGTATCGATCGCCGATGCAAGCAGGCGTTCCCAGTGGTCAACGCGGGAGCGCATCATCCGCGCCCCCAGGTGATTTCGCGGTCCTGGATCGCTGTGACGTACTCAAAACCGAGATCGCCGGAGAACAGCACCTGTTGGCTCTCAAGGGTGTAGCGCCAGCTCCGCGCCACGGTCAGGTCGATCAACCGGCTCTCATAGCTGATCGTGATCGTGCAGGTGTCGGCGTCATCCTTGATTTCTGGCACATCGAGCCGGCCCGAGAAGGCCTGAACCGGATCAGCGATGATGCTGCCATCTTCGGCCATAAGCCCCAGCCAGATCCTGCCCGGCAGACCCTGACGCGCCTCATCAATGGCCATTTGCACAAGGTCCAGCGGCACGCCGGAAAGCGACACCGCCGTGCCGCCCGCCACGACCTCGCCGGTTTCGTCTAGGGAGCCAAGGCCCAAGAGCGACCCAGCCCCCGCCCAGATTTGGCTGTTCCAGCTGACTTCTCCCAGACCTGACCAGATCCGAACCCAGCCCGTCGCAAACTCGCCCTCGAAGAAGATGACAGGCCGCAGGCTTTGATCGGCCAGCGCAGTGGCGAAGGCGAGGGTCAAATCACGGCTCATCAGAGGGCCCTCGCTGGTTAAAGGGCTTCGCGGGCGGAGATCGTGAAGCGGTACTGATCCGCCCGACCGATGACCGAGGGGACCGCGGCCGTTAGCCGCAACAGGACCGACGGGGCATCAAGGCCGAGAAGCGTGCCGACCGGGACTGAGGCCCGGAGCGGCGGCACGAAGGCGAGCGTGGCCTCGCTGCCGATGGGCGTCACATCCGCCGTCAGCTGATAAAGCCGCGTGGTGGCATCACTGCCCAGCTGGAAGAAGTCCCCGGCGCGCAGCCCAAGTCCCCATCCGGCCGTGCGCAGGGTTGATGATCCCGCAACCTGCGCCTCGGTGACGTAGGGATTGCCCGCCGCCAACGGCACCTCGATCGATGGATCGGGGAACAGGAACCGGCCCCGCAGTCCACCAAGGGCGGTGAAGAAGGCCGAAAGCCGCCGAGCATTAGCCCCTTGGGTCACCGCCATCTCGATCTGGTATTCCCACCACGATGCACCCCAATCTTGGATCTGGGACGTGCCGGTAAAGGGCGAGCGCGCCTCGGCGACAGACGTAACCAATCGCCGCTCGAGCGAGGTGACGAGCGTCAGCGGCAAGACAGGAATGGCCATCTCAGATCACCTGACCCCGGCGTCGCCCATCGGCCACGCTCTCTTTCGCGATACGGGCGATCTCCGGGATGGCAGCCCGAAGCCGTGCATCGATCTGCTCGGCCACACCCATCTGCGCCCCGCGCGCGTCGATGTTCACGGTTACGCCCGATCCAGTGCTGCCGCCCCGGCCATAGTTAGCCGCCTCGCGCCGGTTGAGCACCCGTTCCCCACGCTGCAGGATCGTCGGGACCTCGTCGGGGCGGAGACCCGCCCAACCGCCGGAATGCATCCGGGGGGCACCAGCGAAGGCCATCGCGGGCACCTGCCGCATATGGCCTGACAGCCCAACGATGCCGCCCGCATGCGAGACGGCCGCCGCGACGGACCCGCCACCAAAGATGCCAGAGAGCGCCGAGGCGATGGGCCCCAGCACCGCGCGCTTGAACGACAGAACCGCAAGGTCCGCCAGGATCGAGCGGACGAGGCCCTTGAAGTCGAACTTGCCGGTCTCGACGAAGCTTCGGAATGCGCTTTCTGCGCCACTGAAGGCACCGGTCAGGGTTTCGCCGAGGCCTCTGCCCCAGTTCAGGGCATCTGCGGCATAGGCTTGAAGAGATTCTGAGACCGCGCGCCACCCAGTGGCGATCCGATCCCCGGCGCTGCCCGCTGCCCCTCCTGCGCGCCCCATGGCATCCGACAGACGATCTGCTGAGGCAGTCGCCTCATCCAGCGCAGCCGCGCCTTCTTCGCCGGTGCCCGCAACGGCATCGCGAAGCGCGCCCCAGGAGACAAGCGGTGCCGTCGCGCCATTCGCGAGGTCCGTGGCGGCACGCCGGTAAATATTGGCCGTTTCCAGTGAATCCGCCGCAATGCCATCAAGGCCGAGGTCGGGGGCCGTGAGCGGGTTATCTTCGAATGCGCGCCGAAACGCCTCTGCTGCGGCTGTTCCAGCATCGGCTGAGGCGCCTTCGAAGGGGTTCGGAATATCGCCGAGACTGATTTCGCCAATCTCGCCGAAGGTCGTTTCAATGCCCACAGCGGCCAGTGCATCGCGAATGCGCCCGGTGAAGGCGTCGATCCGGCGGATCGCGCCGTTCAGCATGGCCTCGATCCCGTCGAGCATGCGGTTGGCAGCCGAGAAGACCAGGTCGCCGATCACATCCGGCAAGCGCGACCAGATTTCGCGGACGGCCAAGAGTGCACCCTCGAAGGTATTCGCCGTCGTGTTGCCAAAAGCCACGACGCTCTCTATGGCCCCAGCCATGCCGGTCGCGGCATCGGCTTTGAGATCATAAAACATGGTCGTGGCGCGCGATCCCGCGGCATTGGCGCCCATCTTGATCCGGTCCCAGACCTCGACGGCGACATCCTTCAAAAGCCGCATCGCCTCACCGAAGCTGCCTGCGCCGGAGACCAACCGGGTGAACCAATAAACCAGCTCGCCTGCGCCAACGATCAACGCGCCAATGCCGGTGCGGATCAACGCGCCCTTCAGGACCACCAGCGTGGTGGCGAGGCCTCGGACAGAGAGCGCCGCGGCGGCCATCGCCGCGACCCAACGTCCGGCGAGGAATGTGGCAAAGGTCCCGGCGTAGATCGCCAATCGGTCGAGATTGGCGAGTACCGCATCGAAGGCTCGGCTGATCGGGCTGGTCGAGACCGCCAAAGATACAAAGGCGTTGGCCGCGGCCTCCAGTGTGGGTGCTAGTGCGACAGCGATCCGGTTGCGCACTCCAGTAAACACCTGGCCGATGCTGACCAGCGCCAATTCGGATCGACGCATCGCGGCAATCGCGTCCGCATCGAGCACCGCCCCAAGCGCCTGCGCCTGTGCTCCAAGCCGGGTCATCTCCGCGCCACCGTTTTGCAAGAGCGGGATCAGCCGCGTGGCGTCGGACGCCATGGCCTCGAGATAAAAGGTCATCTCCTGTTGGCTGACGCCCGCCCGCTCGAGGCTGTCGACATAGAGTTGCAGCGATTCCGGCCCCGAGAGCCGGGCGAACTGGTCTGCCGTCACGCCCACCCTTGGCGCGATGTTCTCGAAGAAATCCGCCATAGGACCGCCGCCCGTCTGCAGGAAGTCTCCCACCCGGTCGTTCACGTCCTTCAGGATGTCGGCCAGTTTCTCTTGCTCGATCCCCACAGTGGCCGAGGCCGCCGACCAGCGCTGGAAGACCTCTGGGGTCGCATTCGCCACCTGGCTGAGTTGGCCGATTTCGTTGGCGGCGGAAACCGTCGAACGGGTCATGGCGACAACGGCACCGGCCAAGGCAGTCGCAGCAGCAGTCGCCGCGATCCGGGCCCGGCGGGCAAAAGCCGCCATGCGTGCGTTGGCCTGGTCCATCTCGCGCGAGAGACGCCCCAAGCCACGGCTACCCGCCTCGCCGACGCCTTCCAACTCGGCACGCACCTGGCGCCCACCAGTCGCGGAGAGGCGGACGGATACCTTTTTCTCAGCCATGTCGGTGTTCGATCTCTTCGTTGGTCTTGCGCACCATCACGGCCTCAATGGGAGGCAAGAGTTCCGCGATGATGAGGGGCGGGAGCCCGAGTGCGGCGCCGAGTTGCAGGGCCGCGCCCATGTCCCAGCCCAGGACAGCGCTGCCGCTCATGCCACCAGCCACCCGAACCTGTCCGCCGAGGCGCTGTACCAGATCCCAGACCTGCCAGCCTTCCAGGGTGAGAGGTTTATACAAAGTGCGCGGGCATTCCGCGCAAACGGATAGGCATGCGGCGCAATAGTCACCGCCCCCGCCGAACTCCCAGTCGGCGAGAGCGGTCAGGCGTTTTTTTCCGCATCCAGAATAAGCGCGCCTGCGATGTAGCGGGTTTGGAAAGCCTCGAAGATTGGCCAGAGTTCTAGCAGCGCGTCGATGCCCTCGGGCGTGAGAGGCAGTGGCTTGCCGTCTTCATCGCCCACGCCTTCCCAATCCTTCACGACGATGCGGGCAACGGCCTTGGCCACGATGCGCGCGAGGTCATCGTTGGAGGCGCTGCCTCCAGAATCTGCTGCTGCTGCGATGATCGTCGGATCGCTCCGTGCGGCCAACATGATGGCGGTGGTCAGCGGCTCCACCAGCAGGCGAACGCCATGACCCAAGTCGAGCCAGCGCGGCTCAGTAGAGAGATTCAATCGCAACATGGTCAGTAAACCTCGCGGGCGTTGGTCAGGGTGACGGTGCACATCCGGCCCACGACGGGATCGCTGGCCGCCTGCCAATCAAAGGTGGCCTGTACACCTTGCGGGCCCGAGATCTCGATCCGCGGGCGTGGAAGGTAAACAGCGTGGGCCGTAACGGTCAGGCTCTCGCCGGTTGCCAGCGTGTAGGAGAACTCAAGCTCGCAGGCCTCGCCGTTGATCGCCTGTTGCACCAGCGTCTGATCAGCGAAGCGGACAACGACATTGCCGGTCAGGGCCGCAATGGACGGGTCTGCGCCATCGATCTTGCCGTCGGCCCGGATCGTCTCGATGCGGTCGAGGTTGTTGGCATAGGTCAGGTCGGCGGAGACCACGTTACCGATGTTCGCCCCATTCCGGGTGATCGCTCCGTTGAAATGCCCGAAGCGTTTCAGCGCGATGTTTGCGGGCGTGCCTGCCGCGTTGCTCGTCGCGATGGTCTCGCCCTGCGCCACAATGCTGGTCGTGGCCGTCAGCAGCCCAGAGCGCGCCATCTGCCAGTTCAGGCTATCGACCATACAGCCGGAATACATCGCATAGCGCGGCACCTCGGGCATCCCGGTTTCGACCGAGAACGACGGCAGCGCCCAGTTTCCTGAGCGGAACTCATGGCTATAGTGCGCTTCCGCGCCCGTGGTCATGGGCGCCCCAAACGCAGCCTTCAGCCAGAAGCCGAAAGCCTCAGCATCAATCGGGATGACCACATCGCCATCCGCCGTCACTGCATCCTTGATCGGGGCCTGCGGATCGCGGCCATAGCCCAGCAGTTCCGATGTCTGCAGCGGTTGCTCTGCCCCCAGCGTCGTGCTGGCAAAAGGCATCTTGGTGTAGCCGCTCGCAGGCGACGTGCCATAAGTCGTCTCGAACGCAAGCGCCATTTGCGCCCGCGCCCCTTGGGCTCGTGCCATGGTGATACTCCTTGAATTGGTCTCGTCAGCCCAGTGCGTCACTGGTCGCGTAGTGGAGGGTGATCGGAATGATTCCGGCTTTCAGAGAGGCGGCGCCCTGGACTGGAAGATCGACAGGTTCAGCAGCCTCCGGCTCGACCCAGTCGCATAGACCTCGCAAAGTTCGGTCTGCGGCGATTACCGCGCCGATCTGAGCGACAAGTGCGTCGAAAAGGGCGTCCCGATCCGTTGCTGATTGCACGATCATCTCGAGTTCAGCCCGATGCTGAAAATGATAGGTCAGCGGCGACAACGTCACGCCCGGTTCGCCCGGGGTGCCGTCGCGCAAGATCATGAGACCTGCGGGCGGGATGCGTTCTGGCAAGACTTCCCCGCGCAGAACTGGCACATGCGGGATCGTCCTGAGCAGGTCCGCCAGGGCGGTCAGGATGGTTTCGCGGGTGGTGGGCATTGAGTTTTTTCTCAGGGGCGACTAGGTCGATGTACGCACTGCGCGGAGGTAATCGCTCCCGCTAGAGGAGGCCTGACCATGAGCGCATCTGAAGTTACTGTTCGCGAAATTGTGGCGAATAAATTTGATCTCAGCGTGGAAGAACTCTCGCACGAGACCTCTTTCATTCAGGATCTTGACGCTAACAGCCTCGATAAAGTTGAGCTGATCATGCTCTTCGAAGAAGCATTTCAGCTCGAAATTATGGATGCTGAGGCCGAAGAAATCGTTACCGTCGGTGACGCAGAGACATTTGTCGAAAGAGCGTTGAACGCTAAACGTTAAGCTGTTTCATCCAGTTCGCCACGATCAATCCTGGTATCGCTGCCTGCGCGCGTTCGGCGTCCCGCGCCAGAGACAGCCGTTTCGAAAGCTTTACTTGCGGCACCAAGAGGAAAATCGGCACCGTGCTCTGTCCACGCCCAGTCTTGGATCGTGATGCCACGCCCAGCCCACGGCTGTTCAGCCGCCCGTCGGCAACGAGCAGGCTTGGACCGCCCCGCCGATAGACAAACCGAAGGCGCAACCCGCGCCGCCTTTCCCATTCGCCGGGCGTGAGCGCCTTGCCGCGCGTGCCCTTACCGGCCGCTGGCGTTGGGATGGCAAGCCAGAAGCCGTCCTTTGAACGGATCAGTGGGCCCGTGTCATGCGCCCCGATGATCTGGGGTGCGTTGGACCAGACCAGCGCGGCCGCCTCGAGGCTTTCGCCCGCAGCGGGATAGGTCTTGGACCTGATCGTGTTGGCAAGCCGCTGTCCAAGGCGGGCGCGCGTGATCTGGGCGCGCCAGTCGGATTTGAGACCCGCGCCTGCAACGCGCATGGCCTTGGTCACGGCCCTTTCGCCAGCGAGGATTTCGGCGCGCATCGCGGTAACGATGTCACCGGTGACTGAGAGGTTGAGTTTCATCAGAGCCTGTAGGAACGCTTTTGCATGGTGAAAAACTTGCGTTGTTGCGTGAGTGCATGGGGAGTTTAAGCTTTCCCAAGGAAAAAGCCTTTGGAGCCACTGATGCAGCCCCCTTACATTGTATTTGAATTGAATTTCATGCCAGGGCTTCTCAAAGAGCCAATCGTGCTCACGCCACAGAACACAAAATGGGAAGTCGTAATCCGATCGCTCCAACGCATTGGTGTTTCAGATTGGCGAAAGCAATACGATAATCTCGAAGTTTGTGATGGATTTTCCTGGTCGTTGAAGATCAATACTCCCCAGCTCAAGCTAAGGTCATCAGGCTCGAACGATGCCCCGGATACCTTTGAAAAGGTTAGAGAGCTTATTGAAGCAGCTGCGGCCGACGATTGATGCTGTCGCTCGGACAGGTTTCATGTTTCAAGCCAGTGATACTGTTATTGTCCAGATCAAGCGCTCCCGATCGCGGATCGGCTCGCCTTGGATCAGGAAGGTTTCGTCTCCAATGAGGATCTGTTCATCGGGGCGGGGCGCGGGGAGTTCCGAGACGCGCACATCAAAGCGCATAGTCTCTGACACCAGACGCGCGGCCCCAAACGTGGTCACATCATCACTACGACGCATGATGATGCGGATGCGGGTGAACTGCCCTTCGCTGTCACGATGCCAAGCCTCGTGGGCGAGGTTCGGATCAGCGAAGAGCAGATCGAGGGCCACGGCAAAGACCGTCATATCTCAGCGGCCTCAGTTCGAGCTGAAGATCCGGATTGCCAGCCGCGGGCGCTTGTTCACCGGCAGGATCGAAGCCTCGGTCATGAGATCGATCCAGCGGCCTTTAGTGTCCATCATCTGCCGCGCATAAAGCGGCAGGCCCACGGTGTTGGCCGTCTCCAGCAAGTTGGCCGGTCCGCCATAAGTGGTGAAGGTGTCGAAGGTGCCAAGCGGGAAGGCGATGCCTTCGCCCGCGGGGATCAGACGCTCCGAAGTGCCGTTTGAGAGCGTGACCGAACCGTTATATTCCTCAAAGAGAATCCCTGCGAAGGGGAAGGCCCGACGCATATCCTCGCGAAGCGGCTGACCGCCGGTGGCGGAGAAGAACTTGTACGCCTCTTCGGTCTTCGGGTGGCTGATTAGCTTGTCGAAGAACTCCGAACTTACCAGCGCGTGCGCCGTGGTCATGGTCTCGCCGAGAAGGCTGTCCTCAATCCCGCGAAGGACGGTTCGGACCTTGCCCTGAATGTTCGTTCCGGCGGTGCCGAAGACGAAGTCGACCGAGATCTGTTCGATGCCGAATTCGGTGAAGTAGTTGTAGAGGGTCGTGCCCGCGCCGTCCTTCACGATGCCCCTGAGAGCGTTCATCTCCATGTATTCGCGGGTCTGGGCATGCTTGCGGCGCATCAGCGTCAGCTTGCGGTTCATCACCTCGACCAGCGGGTCAGCCGCATCGGATAGGCCCAGCGCGGGCATGCCCTGGATATCGGCGGGCAGGATCACATCGTCATGCGGGATCCAGGGCAGGGCGAAGCTGCGCATCGAGCGCTGCTCGCGCGTGCCGACAGTGGCAGGCGCGCCTAGCGGGACCGAGGGCAGCAGGCTCAAGACGCCTTGGCGCTGTTCGATGACGATCGAGCGCTGGGTGACGCCTTCAAAGCGGAAGAGGCCGATCTGGCCGAGGCGTGTGTAGAGGTTGGGCAGGATGTTGATGGCCTGCGTCATCTCAGCGAGCGAGTAGCCGCCCGCGTCAAACGGGTTGCGCGTGATAGTCATGGGGAACTCCGGGAATGAGGGGAGGAATCTTGCGGCCGGATCAGGCGGCGTCGCGTGGGATGATGCCGAGCGCGGTCAACTGGGCGTGTTTGGCCGCCGTCTTGGCTGCGTCATCGACACTGGCGTCGAAGACGAGCGCCGCTTTCGAGACGATGGCGGGGCCGCGCAGGACGACGATGCCGGTCGCATCAGCCGCTGTCGCGTCGACGTCGTAAAGCAGGACAGCGGCCGCGTTCTGAGCCCCGTCAGTGCCTGTGGCGGTGCTGAGCTTCATCTTGCCGCTCGCGGTGATGCGACCGAGTACAGCGCCGACCGGGTAGCTGGTGCCAGCCAACAGTGTGACGGTCTCGCGGGTGAAGTTGGGGTTCAGCTCGTATTTGAGGACATCGCCCATCGTGGGCGGTTGGGTCAGCACGGACATGGGCAATCTCCGAAGATTTGGGGGTCAAAAAGAAATCCCCCGCCGGGGAGGAACGGCGGGGGATCAGGTGGGCGGTCAGCTGCTTGGGGCGGGCGGTTCAGCCCCTGCTGCCCGCCGAGGCAGCCTTCTTCGCGGCAGCCACAATCGGGCTTTCAGCGGATTTGGGGAGAACAGGAGAGGGTGGCGCCGCAACGATATCGCGGGCATCCGCCGACGCTGCGGCGCGCTGAAGGACCAGTTTGCGGAGGGCTTCTGGCGCTGTACCATCGCGAAGTGCTTTCGCAGCATCGATTGCGACCCCGAGGCGACCTGCTTGCGCCGCGATCTCGGCGATCTCCGCTGCCGCCTCGCGAAGCTGCGCCGACAGGTCCGCCAGATTGCTGGGTTGCGCAGCCGCCGGGGCGGGCAAAGGCGCGGCAGCTGCGACGGGCGCGGGGTCTTCTTCCTGCACGCTTTGTTCAGCTTCCTGCTCATCTTGTTCAGTCGCGCTCTCCAGCACGGTGTCCTCGGCATCTCTGATTTCCGTATTTGCCTCAGTGGCGTCAGTTGTGGCGCTCATGGCGGCCTCCTTTGCTCGGGGATGACTGGCGCGGGGCAGCCGCGCGGTGGGTGATGGGGCAGACAGGCTTTCGCGAAAGCGGGCAAAGCCACGGGTGAGGTCGATCACCTCATCGGCGAGGCCTGTGGCGATGGCATCCGTCCCGCGGAAGGTCGCAGCCTCGGTCGCCAGCGCTGCGTCCTGGCTCAGCCGCCCAGCGCGGCCCGCGGCGACAGTCTCGGCGAAGAGGAACCGCAGCACATCGATCTCGCGCTGGATGTCATCGCGCACGTTCTCGGGCAGCGGCTCATAGGGATTGCCATCGACCTTGTGCTGGCCGGAATGGACCAGCGTGACGCGCACGCCGTCTTGATCGAGCTGACCGCTGAGGTCGGCATGCATGACGACAACCCCGATACTGCCCACGGCGCCGGTGCGCGGTAAAAGGATGCGATCGGCTTGGGAGGCCAGCGCATAGCCTGCAGAGAAGGCATGTTCGGCGACGAAGGCCCAGACGGGCTTTGTACCCCGGATCGCCCGAATGCGATCGGCGAGGTCAAAAACGCCGGCCACTTCGCCCCCGAAACTATCGATTTCCAATGCAATGGCGCGCACCGCAGGATCACTTGCCGCCGCCTCGATCTGCGCCGCGATCCCCTCATAGCTGGTCTGGCCCGAGGACTGTCCGATCCAGCCGCCACGATGGATCAATACGCCTGCGATCTCGATCACGGCGATGCCGTCTACGACCGGGTAGGGTGCATTGCCATGTTGCTGCAGGCGCTCGGCAAGGTTCCCAGCGAGTATGCTGGCGCGGGCGGGGAGACTGGCAGCGCCATCTGGCGTTTCGCCACTCTCCGTCATGTCCACTCGTCGTCCGAGGATGCGCGGCCCGAGCCCTGATAGAAACGCCATGGCCTTGGTGGGTTCGACCAGCAGCGGTGTGTTGAATGCGCGTGCAGCAATGCGGGCATGGAGCATCAGGGTTGGTCCTCGTCAGCGCGCGGGCGGTCTTCCGCGTCATCGGCTTCATCTTCGGTCTCTGGTTGCTCTCCCTCGTCCGATATGGCCTGGACGCCCTGCGCGGGGGAGCCAGGCCGCCGGAAATCGAGGCCCAGCGCGCGTTCACGTTCCCGCTCTGCCGCAATCTCGCGATCGACCTGCTCGGCGTCATAGCCGCGCTCGGCGATGGCCTGAGTGCGAGATTTCAGCCCCGCCTCGATCTGTGCGATTTCAGCATTGGCGTCTTTCAGCGGATCGACCCAGTCCCATTTCGTGGGCAGCCAATCGGCGGCCAGCATTCGTGGGCGGTCGGCCTCATAGCCGGGCAGGGACAGCGTGCCCGACAGAACGGCCAAATCCAGCCAGCGTGCATAGACGGGCCGACAAAGCTGATAGACCATCACCGAATGCTGCCAGGCAGAGACGCGCCGGCGGAATTCGATCAGCGCCAGGCGCGAGTTCGAGAAGTTACCCTTCACCATATCATTGGCGAGATAGGGGTAAGGGATGCCAAGTGCTGCTGAGATCTGCAGCAGCGTCCGGTACTGGAACGGCTCATAGGTCGCCCCGCTGTCCGCGGGCTGGCCAACCGTCACATCTTCACCCGGATCCAGCCGCACGATCTGGCCTGGGCTGATCTCGACGCCTGCTGGCATCTCCTCGTCGTCCAAGGGGGCGAGCGGGTTCTCCGGGGCGGGCGAGGTCACGAACATCGCGTACATCGCGGCGACCTTTTTCCGGTCCAACTCCGCGTCGTCGTATTGATCCAAAAGGAACAACTTCACGATCGCCGGGGCCAGTTTCGACACGCCGCGCAGCTGACCACCCTCGACTGGGTCGATGACGTGGATCACCTCCGAGGCAGGCACTCGAACAATCTCACCGGAGAGACCTGGATCAGTGCTGTCGCCTGGGTGGCGGCGGAAAAAGTGATAGGCGACGCGACGTCCAATTCGGTCAAACTCGATGCCCTGCCGGATCGCGTTGCCATTCCGCGCCACGCCTGTTTCATGCAGCGGCAGCATTTCCGAGGGCAGCATTTGCAGTTGGAGCGGAACCGTGAGGCCGTCCTCCACCCGCCGCGGCCGGATACGAACAAAGACCTCACCCGCCAGAAACACCTCGCGCGCCGCCCGGCGCTGTAGCCCGTAGAAATCCGTCAAGCCCTCGGCATCGGCCTCATCGGTCCAGGCGAGCCAAAGCCGCTGCAGCTCTTCCTTCCGCGCGGCATCGGCGAGTTTTGAGATCGGCTTGATCCCGTCGCCCACGGTATTCGCCGCCCAGCTTTCGACTGCATTCGCGGCATAGCCGTTGTTGCGCACGAGCCAGCGGGCGCGAGCGGTGATGTCAGGCCCCGAGGCGGCGATCAGCGCATTCACATGCGCGCGGGTCGCTTGGAACCCGCGCAGTCGCCGATGTTGCTGTCCAGCATCAAACCCGCCGATGAAGGCGCCGAGGCGCTGCCGCCAGTTCATCAGAGGTCTTTCACAGCAAAGGGGCGTAGCACACGCCCAGCGCCGCGTTCGAGTTTCGCAATGCGCCGTTCGACATCGCCTATGGCCGCGGCAAGCTCGGCGTCGGTCCCGTAGTTTACGGTCTTGCCGTCATAGCTGACCGACCGCGTGCCGCTGTAGCGCGCGGCCAAGAGCGCGCTGTGGCGGAGTTTTAGCTCGTCGAGGGTCATTCATCATTCCATGTATTTTGGCGTGCTGATCTTCCAGCCGCGCCGCCGGGGCGATGCGATCCGCCCTGCTTGCGGTTCGGTCGATTTATCGGGCTCGGCACCCTGCGCTGGGACAGCCGTCTCCACGCCGGCCTGTTTCTCCAACTGACGCCACATGCGTTCGTCGAAACGGTCGGCACCGAGGATCCACGCGGCCGCCCGCGCATAGACCCTTGTGTCCAGCGCCTCGTTCCTCTCGCGCATCTTTTGCCATTCTTGGCGGGCGTAGCCGCGTCGGTCGCGGATGGTGACCAGCTGTTCGGCCACCAGTTGCTTGAGCCATTCGCTGTCTGCCCAATCGGGCAGGTGGATCGTGCCCGCCGGATTGGGCACACCCAGTGTGCGATCCTCGTCCGAGGGCCGCTCAAGTCGAAGGTAGCGATAGGTCTCGGCCTTGAAGGTGGCCGTGGCCACGGTCCAGAGCCGCGCCCCACGCTTTAGTTTCCGACCATTGACGGTCGCATCGACAAAGGTTGGCCCCGATACCGGTGTTGCGCGGTTGAACCCCTGCAAACCTTTCACAGGTGCAACCTGCGCAATGCCTTGGGCCCGCGCCCAGGCGTAGACGGCAGAGGTTTCATACCCAGTGTCGATCGCGAGCTTGGCGAGAGGCATTACCGCGCCGTTCTCATGCACCCAGGTTTGACCGAGCAGTTCTGTCAGTGCTTGCCAGCAGGCCGGATCACCAGGACCGCCTGGAATGACGATGTGATCGACGAGCCAGCTTTCGAGCCCACGGCCCCAAGCCCAGACATCGACCTCGATGCGGTCCTTCTGGACGTCAGCACCGGCGGTCAGGAACAGCCCGCCGAGGGGGATCTGCGCAGCATATGCCTCACGCCGATCCGCAAGCCGCTGCCATTCCGGCGCATCGCCACTTTCAACCCAGGTCTCGCCGAGAAGCGTGTTGCGCGCCGCACGCAGCATCTCGTCTGATCCTTGGGCCGCCAGCCAGTCCCGCGCGATCTGCTCCCAAGTTTTCCAGCCGATCGGCGAATAGAGCGCCGAGAGGTGAAAGCCGATCGCGTTTGGATCAGAACTGGTCGCCGTCGCCCGCCATTCACCTCGCGCCATCATGTCCGTCTTGTGGTGCTCGGCGATGGGTCGGTCACATCCCTCGCAGGCATAGGCCGCCGTTTCTGGCTTTCCCTTGTCCCAGCGGAGCCGCTCGAATTGCAGCCATTGCATATGACCACAATGCGGACACGGCACAAAGTACCGTCGCTGGTCACTAGCCTCGAACTCTCGTTCAATACGTGACAATCCTCGGATTGTCGGGGTCGAGACCATGAACACCTTGCGCCTATGCGCAAAGGTTGTGGTTCGTGCTTCAGCCAGGCTGACCGGATCGCCTTCTTCGTCAGCTGAGGCCGGATAGGCATCGACCTCATCGAGAAACACATATCGGGCCGGCATCGAGCGCAGGCCGGTAGCGCTGTTAGCCCCGGTCAGCACCAGAATGCCGCCTGGGAATTCCTTTGAAAGCATCGAGTTGCCGGCATCACGCGATCGCGCCGGCTGGACGCGTTCTTTCAGCGCCGGGCTGTCCTCGATCAGCGGATCGATCCGGCCCCGCGATGTTCGCTTGGCCATCTCCACAGTAGGCAGCACCGCCAGCATCGGGCCCGGCGCGTGATGGATCACGAAACCGATCCAGTTGTTCCCTGCCTCGGTAGCCCCGACTTGGGCGGCCTTCATGAAGCTGATCCGCTGTGCTGGGTGGTTTGGCGACAGCGCATCCATAATGGCGCGCAGATATGGCG
>Ga0228634_1000249_pt1 | contig 46102 bp, 60 predicted proteins | sample 42DmetaG_FD_190063 | JGI IMG/M metagenome (GOLD analysis project Ga0228634, IMG submission 190063) | Seawater microbial communities from Monterey Bay, California, United States - 42D | ecosystem: Environmental > Aquatic > Marine > Coastal | place: USA: California | collected 2016-09-27 | reverse complement strand
ATAGAAAGTTGTATTATAATAGTTATATAAGTTATGCCAAAGAAGAAACAAATTTTACCACTACAAGAAGGAAGTGAAGATATGAAAACTGCGATAAGCGAATCAAGAACAGTAAAAATTAGTGAGGCAACTACTCTAATTACACGAGCTTTTAAAAAGAAGCGTCCTGTGTTTTTATGGGGTCCTCCAGGAATTGGTAAATCAGAGCTAGTACAAGGTATTGGCGATTCAGGTGCATTAGGTAATACACTTGTAATTGATATGCGTCTTGCATTATTTGAGCCAACTGACTTGCGTGGCTATCCTGTGCCAAATATGGAAACAGGTGTTATGCAATGGTTACCACCAGCAGACTTACCTAGCAAAGAAGTAGCGGCACAATACGATACTGTTATTGTGTTCTTAGATGAGATGAACTCAGCGGCACCTAGTGTACAGGCTGCAGGTTATCAGTTGATTCTAAACAGGCGTATTGGACAATACGAACTGCCAGACAATGTTGTAATGATTGCTGCAGGTAATAGAGAAACTGACAAAGGTGTTACTTACAGAATGCCTAAGCCACTTGAGAATCGTTTTGTTCACTTTGAACTACGTGTTGATTTCCAGGATTGGTTGAATTGGGCTGTGATGCATGAAGTTAACCCAGACGTAGTTGGTTACCTTTCATTTGCTAAAGGTGATTTATACAACTTTGATCCTCAATCAAGTTCACGTGGATTTGCTACACCAAGGGCTTGGACATTTACTTCAGAACTACTTGAAGGTGAAGATGACTTGTCAGATAGCTTACAGACTGATATGGTTGCAGGTTGTGTTGGTGAAGGTATTGCTGTTAAGTTTATGGCACATAGAAAGATTGCAGGAGACCTTCCTGTTCCAGAAGATGTACTAGATGCTAAAGTTAAAAAGATTGATACTACTGAAGTATCGGCAATGTATGCATTGGCTACATCACTATGTTATGAACTACGTGATAGATTTATTACAGGTGAAAAAGCAGGTGCTGATAGCAAGCAGATGGAAAAGTACCACAAGAGCTTTTCAAACTTCATTAACTTTATGATGGATAACATGGAAACTGAAATGGTTATTATGGCATCACGTATTGCAATGCAACAATACAAGTTAGTTCCTAAGCAAAAGAAAATTGAACGTTTTGAAGAATACTTTGGTCGTTACGGTCGTTTGGTACTAGACGCTTAGTATGAAGACTAGTTCAATTACACCAAAATTAAAAGAAGGGGAGAGTGTTGATCTCTCCCTTTATAATCCACACCAAAGAACAAACATTAGGTTGTATGGATTAGAGTGTAAAGATTGGACACCAGCAATGATTTCGGAATATAAACGTAGATGGGCAACAACGAGTACACCAGTTGTTATACGAAGTAGATATACAGAAGCAGTACAATGGTGTAGAGTACACTTGTTTAATCAAACATTTCAAGCAGTGAAATGGGCTAATCCAGACGATTCACATACTATACATTTTGAAAATCCCGAAGATGCAATGCTATTTAAGTTGGCTTTTAGTGGTTGACATTGACTTTAATTTACTATATAATATACATATAGTTAGGAAATAAGGAAATAACATGAATAAGACTGCAGAAGAAAGAATTACACAATCTAGAGTTAGGTTGCTTTTAACTAAGCCTTTCTTTGGACAGTTAGCAGTAAGGTTAAAGATTGAGGATGCGAGCTCATATATTCCTACTGCGGCAACAGATGGTCGTAGGTTTATGTTTAACAGAGATTTTGTTAATTCATTGCCAGACGAAATGTTAGACTTTTTAGTTGGACACGAAGTATTGCATTGTGTATTTGATCACATGCAAGCACGTGGCGATCGTAAGCCTATGTTGTATAATGCGGCAGCTGACTACAACATTAACATGACATTAGTTGAACAGAACATTGGTAAGCCTATTACAGAAGATAAACTAGAAGGCGGCAAGATTTGTTTAGATTGGAAATACAGTGGTTGGAACAGTTATGAGATATATGATGACTTGTTAAAGAACCAACAAGATGCTAAAGGCATGGATGTCCACATGGACGAAATACAACCCGGTGACGAAGATGGCGAAGGCGGTCAGGGTGTTGAAATGTCTGAAGAAGAAAAGAAAGCATTAGCAGACGAAATTAAACAAGCCACTATTCAAGCGGCACAGGCTGCAGGAGAAGGTGTACCAGATGTAATCAAACGTATGATTAGTGAGTTGGTTGCACCTAAAATGGATTGGCGTGATATACTTAGAACTCAATTAGAGAGTTCACTTAAAAACGACTTTACTTTTATGCGTCCTAGTAAACGTAGTGGTGAAGTTATTTTTCCAGGTATGGACAAAGACGAAGAATTAAATATTGCTATCGCATTAGATACAAGTGGTAGTATTAGTCAAGTTATGTTGCGTGACTTCCTTAGTGAAGTACAAGGCATTATGGATCAGTACCAGGCTTACAAGGTACATGTCTTTCAATTTGATACAGATGTGTATGGCGCAGATGACTTTACTAGCGATGATGGTCGTACAATGGATGAATACGAACTTAAAGGTGGAGGCGGCACTGACTTTGATGTAGTGTTTAATTACCTAGAACAGTATAACATTGAACCAGATCAACTAGTTATGTTTACAGATGGTTACCCATGGGGTTCATGGGGTAACGCAGATTACTGCGATACATTATTTGTAATACATGGCGATAAACAAAAACGTATACAATCACCATTTGGTGTTACAGTACATTACGAAGCGGCATAATATGAAAGAATTAAAAAACAATATTAAAATTGTTCGCAATGGCGGAAGCCTAAGCGAAACAGATCTGCAACTTATTGCAGGAACAGAATTAGTTGAGAACATGATGAGAAATAGAATCATAGTCGTAACTAACAACAATGATATAGACTGGACTAATTTAATGACAGATGTCATAGGCTTATATCATATTAGACCATTAGATAAGTCTAAACAAATATATCAACTATGGTTTGAAACTGCAATAGATACAGAGCAGTTTAATAAAAACCTTTATGTGAGTAAGTTAAGCAATACCGCACACGAAAAGGCATAAATAAACATAGTAGTTAATTAAATCTACAAAGGAGATAACATGGCAGAAGAAGCTAAAACAGTTGAAGGACACGTTGAACTATCAATTCAAGACATTGTTCTATCAGCAAATATAATCGACCTTGCTACACAACGTGGTGCTTTTAAGGCAGCAGAAGCAGGTCAAGTAGGTGCATGTTTTGAAAAGCTAGTGGCTTTTATCAAAGCAAACACACCACAACCAGAAGAAGCTCCAGCAGACGATAATGCTGTAGCATCACAGGAGAAGTAATTATGGCAACAAATATAAAACATACCGGCGTGTTAGTAAACACAGGTAAACGAGTAGTAGTTGTATTCAGAGAACTACCAGACGATCCTACACATTGCTTAGTAGTAGATACTGAAGCAGTTCCAGATTGGATGCATGATGATATTCATAATGCAGTAGAATCACCAGGCGCACAAGCCACTGGTAATTTTTACGAGTACGCAGAACGTACAGTTTTCACAGACGGTACTAATATGTTACAAACATTACACAGTACCGGTAGGCTAATGAAGACTCCTACAGATAATGTTAAAATGACACCTAACAATTCAGTATCAATTGGATTAACTGAACTCAATAACATTATTCGTGAAGACACTGATAAACCAGTTGTTTCACCACCAGAAGATGAAGTTATGATGGCAGGTAAAGATACTGCACCAACTCCAGTAATGGAAAGTGCACCAGCACCAGCGGCATCTAATGAAGGACTAACTGATACCGATCTTGCTAAAAGCATGTTAGCTCAGGCTAAGGGATTTGAAACAGAAGCAAAGAGCTTAAAAGCACAGGCATATGAATTAGCTCCAGGCTTAAAGCCAGGTCCTAAGAAGCCAGTTGCTAAAAAGCCAGAACCAGTTACTGAATAACTGTACATTTTAAGATAGGGGCAATCGATGCCAATTGAGAGAAAAGATAGATCCTTCGATCTAATTTTTGACCAGGTATCAATGGATCATGTTCCGGCTGAATACATCAAGGAAGTTAGAGTAGATCTTGGTACAGGTGAAAGAATAACATTAACAAAAGAAGATTTGCAGATGATTAAAAATAAGTCTGCAGATGAAATCATTAAGGCACTTACAGTAGATTCAATGTCAAATATTAGTCTGAAGCTAGACTATGAGGCTATTAAATCTGATGTATTAAACGGTGTCACAAACTTTTTGGGTAAACATTTTGACGACAAGTAACATATGGTTTTGCGGTATTCCAGGTAGTAGATGGAGCGGTATTGATATACAGATGCGTTCCATTTTACCCTGTGATCGCACAGACGAAACACCGGAAAGAACACAATACCATAGAGCGTTTGATCCAAATGATGCTAACAATGGCCACCGTGGTAGCTATTGGGGTCCTGGTATGGGATGTGGCGAAGACTGGGTAGACTTTAATTTCTTAACAAAAAACAAATTACAAGACGATATTAACAATGTATTCGCTGGAGAAGGCTATCGTATTATTAAAAGCCATTTCTTTGCAAGACATTTTAATTTAGATTTTATATGGAATAACTTTCCAGGCGATAAAATAGTTTTAATTTATAGAGAACCACAAAAAAGTTTTGCTTGGTGGAGTGAAGTTATGTGCTTTGATGAAAGTCACTATCCAGATTACAGACCAGGCTACAAAGACTACAATAGAATGTATGAGATACTATGGCAAGAATCTGCTAAAATAACAGACTTTGCTACACGCAAAGGCTTAACATTCAGACCTTATAATACAAATGAATTTGCCCAGTGGGAGGGATTTGATAGAAGTGATGCTTTTGAATTAGATTATAAAAAGATAAATAATACTAAGCACAACGATGTTTATATAACATCAGTTCAAATACCCACTAGGAATAATATTCATGCCCTCACCATTTAAGAAACCCTGGCACTTCGATAAATTCAAAGAAGATAAAGAAGGCGACTATGTTAAAATAGTAGGGATATTACAAGGTGACTGGAAAGCAGAAATAGAACACGCTCGTAGTAAAGGCGTAACAAATCAAAACTACAACGAACAAAGATACGAGCATGCGGCTAATGTCAAAAGCAAAGATCATGTTGTAGAAGATGCAGACAATCCAGATGGAAAGCCTGAAGCAACTATGTTTCGTAAAGTTAATTACGATAAGTTTCCAGGAGAGTTCCCACAGTTTACAAAGATTACAAACATGTTGGGTTTCAACACAAATGAAAAACTAACATGTAAATTTAACGATCAGTATCCAAATGATCAGTTAATGTGGCACATTGATAACTTACCAGGCAACCCACGCAAGGATAGAGTTATTGATAACCCAGAGTTTAAATACCAACACCCTGATAAGGTACGTTTTCTAATTACATTAGAAGATTGGGAACCAGGACAGATATTTCAATTTGGAAATATTGTGTATACACAATGGGAAGCAGGAACAATATTTGCATGGGAATGGAGTACACTACCACATGTTACATGGAACGGTAGTTGGACTAAAAGACCTTGTTTGCAGATAACAGGAACAGCAACAGAAGACACATGGGATATAATTGCTAGAGGCAGTAAAGATTGGACACCCATTGTATAACATTTAGAGAATAATAATTATGTCAGATAAAAAACTACCAAGCGATACTTTTTGTATATTACCTTGGATACATTTAAGCACAAGACCAGATGGAAGTATGCGAGTATGTTGTACTGCTAACGCATCAAGTGTTGGAGCAACAAACGATAAAGTACACGGTGGAAGAGTTGGTATCGTGAGAACAGAAGATGGTAAACCAGCTAATTTAAACAACAGTGATCTTAACAGCAGTTGGAATAACAGCTATATGAGGAGTGTCAGGCAAATGATGCTTAAAGGCGATAAGCCAGCAAGTTGTTTAAAATGTTATAAAGAGGAAGATGCAGGACACAGATCAAAGCGTCAATGGGAAACAGATTACTGGATGCGTGATGGTATTGACGTAGAACAGTTAGTGAAAGAAACATACGAAGATGGAAGTACAGATAGTAAATTGCGGTATATTGATATCCGTATGGGGACGAAATGTCAGTTGGGGTGCGTTATGTGTAGTCCACATGATAGTTCCGGTTGGGTAAAAGACTGGAACAAATTATATCCACAAATCACAAATGAATCTTTAAAAGAAACTATGACATGGGAAAACAAAGGTAAAGAGTTTGGAGCAAGTTATAATTGGCACAAAGATAACCCAACATTTTGGGAACAGTTTTATGCACAAATTCCTTACATTAGACAACTATACTTTGCAGGTGGCGAATCAACAGTTATTGAAGAACATTACGAAATCCTGGATAAAGTTATTGAAATGGGATATGCAGATAAAATTGAAGTTCGTTATAATTCAAATGGTATTGAAATTCCAGATAGACTACTAGAGCAGTGGACACATTTCCAAAAAGTACGTTTCCATTACAGTGTAGATAGCATTGGTGCAATGAACGATTACATTAGGTATCCAAGTGAATGGGAACATAACCTAAGACAGTTTGAACTATTAGACAGACGTACATCAAACAATGTAGAAGTTACAATTGCATGTGCCGTTAACGCTCTTAACATTCATTATATTCCAGACTTTCTTAAATGGAAATTGCAACATGGATTCCATAAAACAAATATGTGGCCATTTGGTGCAGGCGGTATTAACTATCACTTTGTATATTGGCCAGGACACTTAAATGTTAAAGTGCTACCAGATGAATTCCTAGACAAGACTGAAAAGAAGTACGAAGAATTTATTGAATGGTGGAAAGAAAATTGGGAACTAGGTGTTCCTAGTTGGCACAAAGGAAAAGTAGATTACGCTAAGTGGGAAGATGCAGCATTCGGTATCAAACGTTTACGTGGTATGCTCAGCTTTGCTAGATCAGAAGATTGGTCAAGGCGACTACCAGAATTTAGAGAATATATTAATAAACTAGACAAATTACGTGGTACAGATTTCCGTGCAACATTTCCAGAAATGGCATATTTGCTCGACGAACCAGAATAATGCTAATTAGAGAAAAAATAAACAAGTTACCTACTGCTAGTTATTGTGCATATGTTTGGTCCGGAGCAGCAGTAGGCACAGATGGTACAGTTATGCCTTGTTGTAGATGGTTTGGTCCACATACACGACATGATGATGGAATACCACATATACGTGATGGGTTAAAATCTGCAAGAGAAAGTAATTACTTTACTAATATACGAAAACAAATGATAGCAGGAAAACGTCCTGTTGGATGTAAAAACTGTTGGAAACTTGAAGACGCTTCTTTAAAAGAAGAAGATGAAGGATTAAAACCTGTGCGTGGTAGTCTCCCAAGAGTACAAATTGATCGCAGAACTGGTACAAGATCTACTGATACCACACCAGCTAAAATACGATATCTAGAAACAGGAATAAGCAGTTTATGTAACATGGCTTGCATTATGTGTAGTGAGAGAGCAAGCAGTACAATCTATAGTATTCATCGTCCTAAGGAAAAAATACCAACAGGATTTCATGAATCAAATGATAACATTGATGATGATTTATCAGAATTATTATATTTAAAATTTGTTGGTGGCGAACCAATGTTAGAACATAAACATGATTCTTTGTTAGAAAAAGTTATAGAATTAAACAACGACCCAAGCAAATTACAAATTGAATATCATACTAATGCAAGTCATTTTCCTAGTCAACGTGTTATTGATTGTTGGAAACAAATAGAAAATGTAAAAATTATCTTCAGTTTAGACGGCATAGGAAAAAATGCAACACTACAACGACCAGGAAAATATAAATGGCAAGACATTGAAGATACTGTAGACAAATATGTAGAGCTAACAAAAGAAGTTAACATTGATTTTGCTAGTAATACTGTTATGACTGCATTAAATGTATGGCAAATAACAGATATAGTTGATTGGTTATATGATAAAATAGGACATTGTAATTTAGATTGGTTTAATGTTAATCCAATTTTTAATACAAATGAAAATAAATATATAGACTTTAGGAATTTAAGTAAAGAGACTAAAGATAGAATTAAATCAAAATGGGATATATGGGAAGATAGTAATCCATTAATCCAAAGCACTCCATTTAATAAGTTACTTGAAGTAGCCAGATATCATATTGATGAAGAAGGTAATTTAGATACACATTTAACAAAAGATCTTATGATGAAAAATCATCATATGAGTATACAATGGAAACACTTTAACGAAGATTTATCAAATTTAGATATAGAGGAAAAATAAATGAAATATATATTAGTAGCATTAAAAGATGAATTACCAGATCACGACTTAGACTCAAGTGAATATCAAGTTTGGTACACTGGTGTAGGAAAGATTAACGCAACAATGTGGGCAACAATGGCCTGCATACAACACGATTGTGAAACTGTTATTAATTATGGAACAGCAGGTTCATTAAAAGACGATTTAGTAAACAAACTAGTACAAGTAGGACAAGTTAAACAACGAGACATGGACGCAAGACCTGTATCGGCTTTAGGTATAACACCATTTGAAGAATTAGGTACACCAGGCACTATTGTTATCGGAACTAGTCCACATACATTAAGTACAGGTGATAACTTTGTAAAAGAAAAACCTGAATTAGAAAGCGATATTGTAGACATGGAAGCATATGCAATTGCTAAAGTATGTAAACATTTTGCTAAGAATTTACTATGTTATAAATATGTTACAGACTCAGCTGATGAAAGTGCTGCTGAACATTGGAAAGAGAATTGCGGTAAGGGAGCAGATGCTTTCCTATCAATAACATAATATGAGCGGATTCTGTAGTTTACCATTTGTACAATACAGTACCTTTAACGGAGGTCGTTTTAGGTTATGTTGTATGGCTAAAGAACCTAAAGAACTAGTTAATCAAGAAGAACTAGGAATTGATGGAACATGGAATCACAACTATATTAAAGATGTAAGGCGTAGAATGACTGCTGGTGAGAAACTACCAGAGTGTGTAGAATGCCATCACTTAGAACGTAACGGAATAATGAGCTCACGACAATGGGAAAACAAAGTGTGGGCAGATGTAATAGATGATGTAGTAGCAAAAGCATCAGCTAATGATTGGGAAGTTGACCAGCCTCTACAATTTGATTTTAGACTTGGTAACTTATGCAACTTGCAGTGTCAAATGTGCAACAAGGAAGCATCTCACTTAGTGAGTGTTGAGAGGGCGGCAATGGTACAAAGCGGACTCGGAGCGAACCATCCTGATTGGGACGGCATGATTGCAAACAAAAAAGAAGCATTACTTCAGCCAGGCATTGAGTGGGAGAGCTTTGAAAGAATGTTACCTTATGCTCGTAAAATAAAACTCATAGGTGGTGAACCTACTGTAGCACAAGATATGTTTAAGTTATTAGATATTGCTACTGCAACTGGGCATGCGGAACATATTGAATTAAGTTTTTACACAAACATAACTAACATGCAAGACCGTTGGCTTGATCAGTTAGCCAAGTTTGAAAAAGTAATTGTAAATTGCTCCTTGGAAGGAATGGAAGATATGAATGATTATCTTAGACCTCCAAGTAAGTGGGCAAGTGTATGGAAGAACTTTGACAAGTTAGTTAAGTTCTCAGACACAAAAGAAGGTAAGCGTATTAAGGTGCGTGTTACTACAGTAAACCAAATAACCAATGCATTACACACTGCCAAGTTTTGGAAGTTTATGCATGATTACCAGATGACTAGTAATAGAGGTATTGGTATGAGTACTAACCAATTAGTAGAGCCGGCGTACTATAGTATGGCACATGCTCCTGAATGGTTGAAAGAAGAACAACGTGAACAGATTTTGGAATTTCTCAAAAGCATTGACAATAGTCCACATTTTGAGCAATATGAAGAACCTCTTATGGAACTTGTTAATTTTAGTTTGGATCCTGAGCATAAGTATGATGCTGACATCATGCGCCAATATGTCCAGGTTACCGAAAACTACGACAAACACAGAAAACACTTGGTTACCAAAGTGTCGCCCGAATTTGAACGAATTAAAAGAAACCTCTGATATAACTAATCCAAATAGTTATAGAATGTGGGATTGTAGATGGAGCATAGATTTCTAATGAATAAAAAATATGGATTTAAAAGTTATAATAGTTGGGACCCACTTAAGAAGTGCCTAATAGGAAACGTATACGACAAAGGATTTTTTGAAGTATATCCTGATGCAGAGATTGGTGACGCACTAGAAAAAGTAAATGAAGATACCAGAGAAGATATAACAAATTTAAAAAATGTATTAGAAGATGCAGGCGTTGAAACTGTACAAACACCTAGTACAGTAATGACTAATGCTAAAGTTCCACTTACTGATATTAATATATTCATGGAACATACAAAAGAAGATAAAGATGGAAACATAACAGATGGTTTATTAACTAAACCTCTTATTGCTCCTAGAGATGAATTTATTGTATTTGGTGAAAAGATGTATAACTGTAGCACTACACCAATGTATGACTTGTGGGGGCCATGGCAAGGTTGCGAAGATTATATGCATGTTAGAACTGAGACAGACTTTGATCATCATATTGAACCACCTAGTATTATGAGAGCAGGCAAAGATATACAAGTAGATATTAGTTTTCATAATGGAGAAACTAAACAATTTGCAGAAAAATGGTTACCAACACACTGTCCTGAATACCGAATTAATACTATTGAAATGGGTGGACACAGTGACAGTGTTATTTGTCTTGTAAAGCCTGGACTACTTATTAGTCATACTAAAATTAGTAATTATGAAGAAACCTATCCGGGGTGGGATGTAATATATGTAGAAAAACCAGAAGATGAGTATACAGAAGCATATTGGAAATATAGAAACTCTTTGCCAAACGTAGTGAGTTGGTGGATTAAGGGCGAAGAAGATAATAAAAAATTATCTAAATTTATTAGTAACTGGATGAATACTGGACAAGTATATGAAACTCATTTTAATGTAAACTGCTTAGGTATTGATGAAAATACATTAGTTTGTAATTACTATGACAAAGAGCTAGCAGATAAACTTAAAAAGTATAACGTAGAATTAGTAGAAACTCCAATGAGACACAGACATTTTTGGGACTGTGGAGTTCATTGTGCAACAGTAGATTTATATAGAGAAGGCGAAATGCAAGACTATTTTCCCGAACGTACAAGTGGACAAAACTTTGGTAAGATTTGGGGGAACAATGAAACAAGAAGATAACTTTGGATTTAAAAGTTACAACAGTTGGGATCCGCTAAAGAAAGTATTATTAGGAAGCACTTTACCCAAGGGCTTTTTTGCAGATTTTCCAGATTCAAAAGTAGCTGATGCTATGACAAAAGTCAATGAAGAAACAAGAGAAGATCTCAATAACTTACAATCAGTATTTGAAAGCAAAGGAATTCAAGTATATAGAATGCCCGAAGCATGCGTATTAGCAAATAAAAGATATAATAGTGTAGCAGAGTTTATAGAATCAAATGGCTATATTCCTAAGCCATTTAATGCACCAAGAGATGATCAGATCATATTTGGTGAGCATATGATTACAGGAACAACTAGTCCTGTGCATAGAATATTCCATGGAACAAAAAAAGATATACATAACATATTTGATGAACATGCACCGTGGTCTGGTTGTAATGATTTAATTGATATAGCAGATCCTAATGAAGAATTAAACTTAATTGATGCAGTAGGTAAACCAAACTTTACAATGAGTTGGCCTAGTATTATGAGAGCTGGTAAAGATATTATAATTGACATACACGACTTTAACGGCCCTACGAGACATTTAGCAGAAGCATGGGTAGATAAGTTTAATGAAAAGTTTGGATATGATTTTAGAATAAACACAACAACAATGGGTGGGCATACTGATGCAGTTATGGCACTCATAAAGCCAGGGTTAATACTAAGTCATGTAAATGTAAACAAGTATGAACAAACGTTTCCTGGATGGGACATTATTAAAATACAACGAGCTCATAACGACCATACATCTGCTTGGAATCAATTTCGTATTTCAGAAAAAGATAAATGGCGAAAAGCAAAAAAGAGACCAGTAGCAGATTATTGGATTGCTGGAGAAGAACATAATTTAGCATTAAATACATTTATTGATTTATATATGCATCCAAGTGTAGGCAGTTGTTTTGAAACTAACTTTGATGTTAACTGTATAAGTATAGACGAAAATACAGTAGTAGCAAGCGGCCCAAGTAAAGTATTAGAAGATAAGCTCGGCGAGCATAAAGTAGATGTTATAACATCCAATATGCGTCATAGGTTTTTTTGGGATGGTGGATTGCATTGTGCAACTGTAGACTTATATCGCGAAGGCAATATGGAAGATTATTTCCCAGAGCGTACTACTGGAATTGATTTTGGAAAACTATGGGGTAACGAAGAAACTAGACGTTAAAGTTTCTTAATACGCTCTACCATACATAGCTCAGGCTTGAGCAAACTTTCATTTAATATATCAGCTTCAAAGCATTGTAACTTTGTACCAAACACAATTTGATGTGTTATCCATTGTGCGTTAAAGAACCAGATATCACCAGGATTGAATGTAATATAATGAAGGGGGTGGTGAAACTGATCCCATTTTTGCTCATTCCACACGCAACGGTTCCGCATGTCAGTAATAAATTTGTGTACGTCATTTTTATCTAATTCCTCTAATTTAAATTCATCTTTATAATCGTAATACATTCTTTCTAAGTCAGGACCAAATGATAATACTCTAGGGCGTTTCTTATCTAACTGTACAAACATACGTATTTGTTGTTCTTTGCCTGTGTGTTGTTCATCAAGTTCATCTAAGTGTAGTTTGTTTTCTACTAATGTGTTGTATCGGTGGCTCAACATACGCTCTTTGGTTTTGTAACGTGGGAATAACATATCAAATACTTCATTCCAACCATTGTTAGATTGCTTGTGTTTCTTATGAAACAAGTCTATTTGTTCTTCTGTCCAATTGCGTTCACTACGCATACGTTCACGCTTTTTAATGTGAGAATTGTACCAGGGCATAATCCATTTATTATCCGGAATAGTCCAATCTGGTAAGTCATCATAATAATCATAATCAAGTTGTGGAATAGTTAGATTTTTAATAACTACTGGCCAACCACTTTCAAATGCTTCGTATAGTTGTGTGTTGTCTTTTAGGTCGTGTGTTTTAGCATCGAAAACATTGACAATGAAGTCGTTTCCTGCTATAATATCTTTAGCGATACGGGTCATTTTGTATAAAACTCCAATTATATTGTATAGATAAATACATATATAACAGTATTTATGCAAACTAAATCCACGTCCAATTAGCATTATGGACAAATATCATATGAGAATAAACAATGACAAAATCAGTTAATGTATGGAGCGAATTTCAGCCCCTTAAAAAAGTAGTGCTAGGAGCACCATTTCCACCTGAAACATTTGATTGGCATGAGGACGAAGAAACACGCAATGTAATGCGTCAAATCTTTGAAGAAACAGCCGAGGACATAAAAGTGCTGGAGGGAATATTAAAGGACAGAGGCATTGAAGTAGTGCGTCCTAAAAATATATTTACAATCACAGGTGAAGAACAGATTCAATTACCGTGGATGCATTGTGGGTTTCCTAACCACCCACTAATGCCACGTGATACACTAATGCCGTATGGTAGTAGTATTTTTGAATTGTTTACAGGTAGCGATAATCGTTACTTTGAAAATCTTGCATATTACGATCATTGTTCGCAATGGTTTCGTGAAGGTGCAGATTGGGTTAGTATGCCAGGAGTATTAGTAGAGAGTGGTAAAAAATACGACCACTTTGTAGAAAACGATCGACTGCTTTATCATGCGGCTAACATGATAAAGTGTGGACGCCACGTTTTGTTTAGCCAACCCTATGAGGGAGACAATAAACGAGGCAGAGGCACGGCACTGGGCCGCGAATGGATTCAACGTGAAATAAAGTTGCGATATCCAGACACCCAATTTTTGGACATACCAGTAGGAGGACATATCGACGGCAAAATAGCTCTACTAAAACCTGGCGTACTGATGACCTGGAATCGTAATTGGGTTCCAGATGAAATGAAAGGTTGGCATATTATAGAAGTAGCAGATGACTTTGATATGCCGGAAGATTTTCAACAAACTCGTAAGCGTAGATTCCATAAAGAATATGTAAGCAAGTGGTTAGAGCATTGGGTAGGTTGTCCAGACGAGAGTGTGTTTGATGTTAATGTGTTATCATTAGACGAAAGCACAGTTATTTGTACAGGTAAAAACGAAGCCGCATTTGCTGAAATGGAAGCACATGGCATTGAACCAATATACTGGAACTTCCGTCATCAATACTTTTGGGACGGTGGTATTCACTGTTTAACAAGTGATATTGTGCGTGAAGGAAATTGCCACGATTATATAACTAACAAAAGGTATTATTAATATGAGCAGAGAGCAGGGCTGGTATAGACAAGTACATAGATTGCAAGTCGATATGACTAGCCATTGTAATGCTAGATGTGGCGCTTGTATTAGAAATATAGACGGTGGTGAAACTAGAGCAGGATTGTCATTGACACATTTTGATGTAGATGTTTGGAATCGTATAGCCACAGTAGATACTAAAGGCTGGTGGATAAGAGAATTAACACTAAATGGAAATTGGGGAGATACAATGATGCACCCTCATTTAGTAAAAATGTTAGAAGTATGGATTACTGCACATCCAGAAACTTTTATATCTATTGCAACAAATGGAAGTATGCGTAGTACTAAATTTTGGACAGACTTAGCCAAAGTACTAAGACAAACTGCTCATCATAAAGTTGATTTTGCAGTAGATGGAATGGAAGACACACATCATATATACAGACGAAAAACTATATTTTCTAAACTAAAAGAAAACATAAAAGCATTTACAGATGCAAAAGGAAATGCAGTTATACAAATGACTATGTTTGAACATAATAAACATCAGATACAAGAAGTAAAAGAATTAGCAAGAGAATTGGGTTGCAGACAATTTAATGCAAGAAGAAGCCACAGTGATCATATGTTTATTAAAGACGGTGATGAACAATACGAAATAAAAGGTTGGTATCCAACTGGCAATGGCGAGCATTTAATTGATAATGAATCACCTGAAATGTCTGAGCATTTTGAAGAAAACGACCAACCAATGAGTGATATTAGAGATTCAATATGGATGCGTGTAAATGATAAATTTGAAGAATTAGAGCATAAGGGTTCTTGTAAATGTCCTTGGAAAGACGATGGTAACGTACAAATAGATCCATGGGGTAAAGTATGGCCATGCTGTCATATAAGTTTATACGGTGGAAGTACTGCATCTAATTTTATGAATATTGCAAAAGATTTTGATGAAAACTTTTTAACTGAAGATTTAGAAGAAGCAAAAAGACAAAACAATTTACACGATAATTCACTTGGTGACATATTAAAAAATTCTTTTTATAATTATACATTAGAAAATGCTGTACAAAATGCAGATTGGAATATATGTAAACGAACTTGTGGGATATCTAAATAATGTATATTAACCCAATGCTAACCGACAAACGCTATCCAACATGCCTAGCACCTTGGAATGCACTTACTATTAAATGGGGCGGTGCAGTACTACCCGATATTATATACAACGGCAAGTTTGGAAATATTACAAGACAAACATTACCAGAGATATTAAACAGTGAAGAAGCAGTATCATTAAGAAAATCTCATGCAAGTAGAATAGTACCAGAGGCATGTAAGGCTTGCACTAAAAAAGAACAAAGTGGCAAAAGCCGTAGAATGTATTTTTGGGATAAGTTAGACGAAGATGTAAAGCGTGGTAGTATTAAAAATAGTGTAGACAGTAAACCTGATATACGCTACCTAGACTTTACAATCAGTAACAAATGTAACCTAGCGTGTATACATTGTAATCCTTTTGTAAGCACAGGTTGGACCAAAGATGGAAAGAAACTAAACAAAGAGAAACCAGACTATTGGAAAAACGCACAGATAGGATATCACGGTGTTGAAGACATGTCATTCTTGGATAACTTGTTTGCTGATCCTGAATACTTTCGTAACTTACAGTGGGTAGCATTAAGAGGCGGAGAGCCTTTGTATGATGAAAGTTGTAAAGCAATATTACAATGGTTTATTGACCAAGGACTAGCATCAAACATTATGCTAGATATTAGTACAAATGCTACAGTGTTTGATGATGACTTCCAAGAGATATTTAAACACTTTAAGCATATTGAATTACTTATTAGTATTGAAGCAGTAGATGAATTATACAGTGTAGTACGAGGCGGTTCGTATACATTTAAAGAACTAGAAGAAAACATAGAAAAGTTTTACACATATCCTAACATTGAAGTTGTGTTTGCAGTAACAGTTATGCTAACAAACGTCTTTGGATTAGACAAAGTGTGGAACTGGTTTAAAGAAAAACATATGCACAGAGCAAGTATAAGCATGAGCAACGTAGTAGTAAATCCTACATACCTCAATATTGCATACATGCCGGAGGTGTTAAAGTACATTATGTATGATAAATTGCTACAGATACCAGATCAAAGTATTTGGCCAGCAGGAAGTTATCATGCAGACGAAATACATTATCAAACAGGTATCCATGCTATTAGGGATGGATTACAGGTTGAAGTAGATGAAGCAGAACAAGAAAAGCAATGGAAGTGGTTCGTTAAGTACACAGAAGATTTAGATAGATTGCGTGGCACAGATACATTTGCACTAATAAAGGAGTTGAAATTATACAATGAGTAACCCAGATTTTGGAAAAACAGGAAACAGTGTATGGAATCAACCATACATGGATCACCTTAATGAAACATTCTTTCCTAACATAGATATATCAACACTAGCAGACGAATCTAACATTATGTTAGACAGATATCAAGGCTGGATTGAAAGTAGTAAACTAAACAACTTTACTGGGCTAGATGCATTTCCTTATAGGTTCGCAAGTGTAGGCACCACACAAACGCTAGACTGGTGGCACTACTACTGTTCAGTAAACAACCTTAACCTTAAAACATTCAGAGGTGAATATCCATATAACAGAGATGCATTGTTGCACACAAAATTAGAATGGGGTGATAGTATTGATGACAAAGGATTAACACAAGGTGATGCAGTATTAGTAAGTGTACCATTTAGTGGCACTGGTAGAGTTCCAGAGCGTTTTGACGATATGATTAAAATATGCAATCAATTAAATATTCCAGTGTTAGTTGATTGTGCATGGTTTGGTACTTGCTTTGACATAGATATAAACTTAGACCAGCCGTGTATTAAGATGGTAGCATTCAGTACTACCAAAGGACTAAGTTGTGGTAACTGGCGTGCAGGTATTACATTCTCACGCATCAACGAAGGTAGTTTAGAAGTACAAACAGATTGGAATCATGGAAACCATCTCAACACTGCAATTGCTAATAGACTTATGGAAAAGTTTGGACCAGATACTATTCCTAAAAAGTACATGGACTCTCATGTAGCAGTATGCGATCATTATGGATTTGAAATGACAAACACCATACATATTGCACTAGCACCCAAAGGGCCACAGTATGACGAGTTTCACAGAGATGGAATATACAACAGAATTAATATTGCAAAAGCATTAAAGCGTTACAAAAACAAAGGAAATTTTTATGAATAAGTTACCTGCTAACGCATGTGCTTATCCATTCAAAGCAGAAATGCTTATGCATGGACAACCTGCAACACCGTGTTGTAGATTTCATAATAGGTTCTTGCCAAAGGATAATAGCTTTGATGAGATACGCAAAACAATGATGCGTAATGAATGGCACCCAGGTTGTTACAAATGTAAATCAGATGAGGAAGTTAAAGGTAGCAGTATGAGAACTGAAGCAGATGAATTCTTTGATGACTTTACAGATACAGTAAGATTAGAGTATTTGGAAATAACAGTGGGTAGACTTTGCAACTTAGCATGTTTAAGTTGTGGAAGCGAGTTTAGTCATACATGGGATAAAGACGAAATAGCCCTAGGAATAAGTAGCGAAGACAAAATTAAAAAATTAAAAGAAGTACAGGAATATGACTTAGATAATATAAATTTAGATGATTTAAAACATGTTAAGTTTATTAAAGTAACAGGTGGTGAACCATTCTTGCATAGACAGTTTTTAAACTTAGTCGTCAGGTTAGCGGACAGTGGTATAGCAGGACAGATTGACTTAGAGATATTTACAAACTGTACATGGTTTCCTGCAAAACTAGAACTAGATGCGTTAATGAAGTTTAAGCGTATACAACTAAGTCCTAGTATAGATGGTGTAGGTAGTACTAACGACCTTCTACGTTACCCTAGCAAGTGGGAAAAGGTAGAAGCTACACTTGACAAATGGATAGAAGTAAAAGACGCTACAGGACGCTTAAAAATAGCTACAGCCACCACTGTAAGCGTTATTAACGCTCCACAGCTACATGAGTTTATACATTGGGCAAGAGTGCATAAAGGCATAGAAGTTATACTACAGACAGTATACGAGCCTCACTATCTAAGTATAGAGCATTGGAGTAACGGATTTAGGCGTGCATTAGACTTAATAGTAGACCAACAGTATATGGGCTTTAATAAGAATAGTGGCAAATTTAAAGCAAGTCATAAACTATTAAAAGATTTATGTTCTACAGTAACAAACGCACATGATGATAAAACACAAGAATATATAACAGAATTAAAAAGAATATTAGCACACAGAGGACAAGATATAAGTATGGCTCCTAAGTTTGCTAGTATAGTGAAGTACCTATATGATCAATAAAGATAAACTAAAAAAGAGTTCAACATTTTGTATGTTACCATTTATGCACATCTATGGAAGTGCAGGAGGAAACATGGTGCCTTGTTGTGAGGCACAGGAAATCCCATTAAATAATCCAGGTGAGACTGCTCTTGAAAGCTGGAACAACAAAAACTATAAAGAGCTAAGACGTGCTTTGGCAGAGGACGAAAGACCGGAACGCTGTTCAGTGTGCTGGCACAACGAAGATAGTGGCATTGTAAGCAATCGTCAACAGTGGGAAAAAGATAACTGGAATGAATTTTCAGATATCATTGAAGTTAATGATGACTATAGTGTTAGTAATAGTCCTAAGTGGATTGAACTTAAAGTCAGTAACTTTTGTAATCTAAAATGTATAATGTGTAGTACTCACAGTAGTTATAAGCGTGTAAATGATTTAGATATTATAACAAAATATCAAAAAGATGGACACGAAACTAAACTACTAAGGCCAACAACGTTATTTAATAGTTTAAACGAATGGCCGGAATTATGGGAGTCAGTGCATACATTACAGTTCACTGGTGGTGAACCAATTATTAATAAAGAACACTATGACTTGTTAGAGTCAATTCCACAACATCTAAAGAGTGGAATAAAATTACGCTATGCTAGTAACCTAAGTTATATAAAATTTAAACAATATGATTTAGTTAAAATTTGGAACGAGTTTCAAAGTGTTAATATTAAGATAAGCATGGACGGTGTAGGAGATGTGTATAACTTTATACGCCAAGATGGAGATTGGGATAATGTATACTCAAATATGTTAGCCCTAAACGATGAACCTACAATAGATGTAGCTGCTGGCATAACAGTACAAGCACATAATGTATTCCATATGCCAGAGTTTTATGACTTCTGGAAAACTAGTGAAGTTGATTTGAGATTTGTAACTGCAAATATATTACAGACTCCAAGATATTTAACACCAAGTGTATGGCCTGAAGAATACAGAGAAGCAATTATTAACAAATTAAAAGATGCATTAGACAGACATCCCGAAATGCAAAGGTTTATTAATTATATGGAAAATAATAAACCTAATATACGAGATTATGCAAAGATGAGAAAATACAACAGAGATTTGGAAGCGAGATATCCAAAGTCTATATCATTAAAATCAATGGTTAAAGATCATTTAAATATGTCACTTGAAGGCATGGATATAGTACACAGTAGATTAACGAAAGAAGAAGGTAAATGAACCGTAAGTTAAAAATTAGTGGCGCAGAAGTGCCTGCTTATGATATAGCAATTAAATTAAAAGTAGTAACTAAGTGCCCAGGCAAATGGAAACTAGTAGACATGGAAACTGGCGAAGAATATATTGGTCAATTACCTACTGAAGATGATACACATCACTGGAAAAAATTACAATGAAACAAAATGACTTAATTTATCAAATAGAAAAAATGAAAGAAACAATATATATTTGTGAGGCTGAAAAACTAAGCCCCAAGGCATTAGATAGACTAAGAGATAAACTATCAGAATTAATACAGAAATTATCAAATGATTAAAGTATTCTTTATAGCAAAAATGAAATCACCTATGCCGCATGAGTATACAATAATGAGCAAAAAGATGAGAGAACTAGCAGAAGCTCATCCTGGCTTTATAGATATTACCAGTGAAGAACATGGTGATGTTGAAATTACTATTAGCAGTTGGCGTAGTAAAGAAGATGTAATGGATTGGGCACACAACCCAGAACATATGGAAGCAAAGAAAAGATCAGGTGAATGGTACGAATGGGTACGAGGAATACATGTAGAGGCAGTAGATGATTAAAGGGCAAAAAGATTGGGATTATCAGTTTGTAAGTGACTGTGAAATAGTAAATGTTTTTATTCCAAAAAACACACATCTAGCAGAATATCAGACACTTAAACAAAAACTATTATTGCTACAACAAGTAGAATGCGATAATCACTTGACATCTAGTATAGTTAACCTGTATAATACTAGTAGCATTGAATGGATTGAACATGTTAGAAAAATGGGACACAAGTATGTTGCATTTTGGTTTGATGGATGCTGGCCTAAAACAGACGGAATTGAAAAGAAGATATTAACTTATATAAATCGTTTAGAAAAGAAAGATTGGATTACGGCAGTACATCCAAAATACGTAGATAGTTTAATGTTATTAAACATAGACGAATTTATAGCCTGGCCTGCCAAAGCACCAAACTTTGGAAACTACGACTTTTGGGCAGAAAATTGGCTAGGTGAGTCAACAGTAGAACTAAGCAAAACTATAGAAAGAAACATTGTAGTAGGTGCTCCTAAAACAGACCCAGTTAACTTTTTAAATGGATTAATGGGTAAAAAGTACACAGATCACACAATTGCCAGAGGTGCTAGAGTTATTATTAAACGTAAGAATATACCCAGTAGCCCGGTGTATTTTGTTAATACAGAGCCTAGTAGTCCTACAGTAGCAGATGCTATAAAACACACTGTATTTGAGCAATATGTGGGTGTAACGGCTGGTTTTAAGCTTCTATACTACGCATATACGTACGGTATTGATATAGACAGTACAAAGTTCGTATGGTACGATTTCGACGCTTACAGCGTTAAATTTAAGCGTCTAATGGTGGAAGAATGGGACGGATTTGACTATCCAGCGTTTGTAAAACAATGGTGCGAAGATAATCCAGACGCCAATTCATTACTGCTAAAACAGGTAGATAAGGATTGGTTAAATATAGTAGAACAGTTTGGTGGAATGGATAATTGGTTAGACTTTTGGATGCAAGTAAAATTATGTAAACACGAGTTTTTAGAAGTAGATCTTGTAAGCAATCATGAAGCAATTACAGATAAGTTAGACAACCACTCTAGTACATTCTTTTGGGCAAGTAACATATACAGTTATGTGTTACTAAAAGTAATAGTTGAGCCGTTTACACTAGAACGCAGTTTTGCTGAATTAATGGTAAGACTACAACAAATAGACAAGTGCTGGTTTAGTGGCACAGATCCAAATGATAATGATTTAACTTGTGATGTTAAATGGGTACTAGGATACAGTACAAATGATAGTATAGGACAAGGAATTTAATGTTACCAAAACTTACAATAAGAGAAAAAGAAATATGCCACATATCTGTTGAATCAGTTATGTGTAAAGAATTAGAACAACAGGCAACAGATGAATACATATCAATATTAAAAACCGTAACAAACTTTAATATAACACTTAATACACTTGGTTCGTATATATTAGACTGTCCTATAAACTCACTTGAAGAAACACTTATTGATTTAAAACACTTTGGATATAAAGTAGCAGTAGTTTGGGCAGAAGGTAGTTGGCCAGTTGAACCTGACATTGACGAAGAAATACTAAAGTCAGTTGATGAATGGAATAACAATAAATGGGGTTGTGCAGGACATATACTTGATAGAAATAATAATCCACAATTTCATCATCAATGTATTATTATTAATTTAGCAGAATTTAAATTTCTTAAAAGAGGCGACCTGTATGAATATGAAGCAAGCACAGAACACTTGCATGATGATTATACTCCTAAATGGATTAAGCCAAAAGCTAATGCACACAGAGTCAACGGAATAGACAGAGTAGATGGATTGTTTAATTCTTTTTTAAGAACCTCTATTGACCAAGGACTTATGATATATAATTTAGATTATAATATACGAGGTAACAAAGTATGTATATACCCTGAAGATGATATTGAATGGGCAGAAAATGAAATATTTAAAAAGTACACTGATATGAAAAATGTTTACGATATAAAAGAAAATTATCCAGACAAGAAACCTCTGTTCGAACTTAAGGTACAGGAGTTCACTAATGTATATGTAACAAATACAGAAATGGCTCCAGATGTTGATGTCAATGACTTGCAAGTAATAGTATGCCCTTGTAGTGGATTGCACCAATTTAAATACATGGAAAAAAGTTTAGATGTGTTGGAAACAGTTATTTGGGCAGACTTTAGTTATTATGCAGTTAAGTGGATGAAAATAGTAATCAACGAATGGAATGGCAGAGACTTTAATACCTTTTTTGAGGCTAACAAGCATAGATTAGACTTTAATGGATCGTATGTATACGGACATGGTACATGGGAAAAGTTTTTAGATAGTTTTGATAGTGAAGAAGCATGGTTAAAAATATGGAATAGAATACGAAATTTAGAACATCAATTTGAAGTAATTAACATAGTGGAAGAGTCTGATAAGGTTGTAGAGTTAATACCGCACAATAAAAATGTATTACTACAGTGTAGCAATATATTCTTGTATGAGTCAAATTACTTTACTAAAGGATTAGACACTACATTTAAAGCTATTTCATATGTAAGAAATGTACAGAGTATTTCAAACAAAGTGTATGTTAATGGTGATATAAATGGACACTTTTATGATATGACAAACATAGGAAGACAGAAATGGATATGATACATTATAATAATTTAGCATGGTATCACGAACCAGATGATGAAACAAGGGAATACTTTGAGACATGGGAAGATTTTAAAACAGATCCAGCCTTAGCAGATAACGTGCAACTAACAAGCGACACTGATATTAATAATATAATGGACAACACTTGTGTTCCTTGGGTCACTATGCCGGACATACCAGTGCCGTGGAAAGAAATACACAAAGAAGCAATGGCACTATTAGAAACAGAATGTTTTACAGTTCATAGAGCAGTAGGTAGTGGCGGCTGGCTAAGTGCATGTGTACATGGAATGAGTAGTGTACACACAAACTGTCCAGAGGATTATGGATTGCCAGATAGTGCAGAAGAAGAATTAAGTGATTGGACTGATATTAGTAAGTTTTGTCCAATAACAAAAGAATGGATGCAAGACGAAATGTTATATGAGCAATTTAGTAGAGTAAGATTTATGGCAGTGTTGCCAGGTGGTTGGATAAGGCCACATCGAGATACAGATAGGGTAGCAGGACTTGGCGCAACCAATGTTGCTATTAACAATCCAACAGGTTGCAACTTAGTAATGGAAGAATATGGCGTATTGCCATACACAGACGGTCTTGTAGTAAAGATTAATACAGGACACAATCATGCGGTATGGAATCGCAGTGACGAGCCTCGAATACATATGATATTTGATGGTGGTCCAAATGATATATTTAAAAATAAAGTGAACGAGAATTATGCCAAAATGTTTAATGTTTAAACATGGAATGACTATAGGTCCTGTCGGCAACGTCAGGCCTTGTTGTATGTATATGAACGAAGATATTGATCAGCGATACAACGAACCTGGTTGGCGAGAAAAGTTTGACGAATTATATGATGCAAGTTTAAACAAATGGTTGCCTAACTGCTATGAATGTAAAGCAGAAGAAGATAGAGGGCAAACAAGTTTACGACAACAAGCAAACGAATGGTTTAAAGGAGCTCAAGGCATACAGTATTGGGATCTAAAATTACATAATACTTGTAACTTAACTTGTGTAATGTGTAACCCTATTAGCAGTAGTAAATGGCAAACACTAGTAAACGATAACCCCGAGGAAGAATGGCTTGGTGTTGTTAAAAAAGAAGCACGAATGAGAACAGGCTGGCACAAGGATATATTGCCAGAAATGATGGAACAACTATACGACACAAAGTATTTAAAATTCACAGGTGGAGAGCCATTGCTTATTCCACACGTAAAAAAGATTATTAAAAAGTTATATGAAGACGAAGTGTCACCAGCAGTGCGTCTAAGTATTATTACAAACGGAACAGTACCAATTGAACCTGAATTTCTTAAAATGTTACTAACATTTAAACAAGTAATATTCCTAGTAAGTATTGATGGAATAGAAGATCGTTTTGAATACATAAGACAAGGTGCTAAATGGAGTGATGTAGAATACAATTTAAAGCAATTTAAACAAATAGAAGTAAATAATAGTAACTTTAATTTAAACATAAATTATTTGCCAATGGCAGTTAATGCCGCACAAGATAAAGATGCAGAAGCATGGGCAAAAGAAAACAAAATTACATTCAGTAAGAGTGTAGAAATATATAGGCCAAAGTACTTGACATATGCCAGTCTTTCATATAAACTAAGAGAGCGGTATGGTATAACTTCTAACTACGAATATGACGAAGCACAGTACAAAGAATTATTAAAACATATGGCTATAAAAGACAAGTTATTAGGCACCGACTTTAAGAGTGCCTGTCCGGAGTTTTTCGAAGATGAGTAAAAAATTACCAAGTGATACATTTTGTGTATTACCATTTATGCACGCCGCAGTTAACCCTGGTGGTGGCTTTCGTGTTTGTTGTAACAGTAACCCTGCTAATAACAAAGTATTAAAAGACGATGGCAGTGGCAAAGCATATAGAATATTTAAAGATGATATTAATGATGTATGGAACAGTGAGTGGTATAAAAACATTCGCAAAGAGTTTATAGACGGAGAGCGTCCTGAAACATGTCAAAGATGTTTCCGTGAAGAAGATGCAGGCATTCGTAGTCCACGCATAGGCTACAATGAAAAGTGGTACAAAGACAATGTAAAAGTAGCAGAAGAAATACCATTGGACATTCGTTATGTAGATTTGCGTTTAGGTAACTTATGCAACTTAAAGTGTAGAATGTGTAACCCATGGAGTAGTAGCATGTGGGTTAAAGACTGGAACAAAGTAACTGGACTTGCAGAGCTTACACCTAATGAGCCGTTGAACAGTGACGAACTAGATTATATGGAAGTTATGAAAGTATGGCCAGACCGTAAACAAACTGGATTAAACTTTGTAGAGATAGCACATACAATTGAGGAAATTTATTTAACAGGTGGTGAGCCTACTCTTGCAACTAGTCAGTATGCATTGTTTGATTACTGTATTGAAAACGAACTAGCAAGTAATATTAAACTAAAGTACAACACTAACCTTACAAACATTCCACAAAAGATGATTGACTATTGGAGTCACTTTAAAGGTGTGCAACTTAATTGTAGTATTGATGCAACTGGCGATAGAGATAGATATGTTAGGTATCCAAGCAGTTGGGGTAAAATAGTAGAAACATTTGATAAACTATTAGCACTACCAAATGTGTACATTCAAGTGCATTGTACAGTACAAGTGCTAAACATGTGTGCTATGAGTGAACTGTTTGATTGGACCCGTAGCAAAGGAATACCTGACAAAGATATATATTTAAATATTCTTAATCACCCAGAAATGTATAACATACGTTCTCTACCAAAAGAACTAAAACAGCTCGCCGAGCAAAACTTACAACCTTATTTAGACATACCAAAAGTAGCAGACTGTATCAAGTATATGTGGTCTGAAGATTGGTATGAAAAGCGTTGGAAAGAGTTTGTAGACTTTAATACAAAAACAGATGATTTGCAAAAGGGTAACCTATTAGATGTTGCTCCGGAGTTTAAGCCGTATGTCTAGTACTTATTGTAACGAGGCATGGAAAACAGTACACTACGATCATCGTGGTAAACTTGGTCCATGTTGTACTTATAGAGGTGCTCGAGACGAATCATTAGAAAGTGTAAAAGATTACTTAAACAGTAGTTGGCTTACAGAGCTTAAACGTAAGATGCTCAATGGTGAAAGAGATGCTGGTTGTAAAAACTGTTGGGCAAAAGAAGATAGGGGTGAAGATAGTCAACGCATACAGCAAAACAAAATAGATGGTATGTTAACTGAAACAAATATACAAAGAGTATATCTAAGTTTTGGTAACATATGTAATAAAAATTGTAACATATGTAGGCCAGCTAGAAGTAGTGTAATTGCAAAAGAATATAAGTCTTTTGATAGCACACACGAGATATATAAAATAGATCCCGAACCAGGCCTTAGTGCAAGAGACAAAGATTACAGTGGAGTTTATTTAGACAATTGGGAAAATTATATAGAAGCATTGGAACAGGCAGATACTATTGTATTTGATGGTGGCGAACCATTTTCAGCTAAACAGTCTACTAAAATACTACAAGCATTAATAGACAAGGACATGACAGACAAAACAATTAAATGCTCTACAAATGGAACAGCAGATGCAACACATTATGAATTATTAAGCAAGTTTAAAAAAGTTGACTTTGGTATTAGTATTGATGGGGTTAATGATTTATACAGCCTAGTAAGAAGTCCACATGATTGGTCATGGTGGGAAAAGCAACATGCTCTTATGGCAGAACAAACAAATACAGTTTGGGTATACCTAGCAGTAGTACATTGTTTAAATGTACATCAAATACCACAAATGATTAGATATTTTTGTGAAAATAACAGCAACACAGATATGAGATTTAGTTTCTCTACAATTATAACTAGACCATATTTAGGCACACATATTGCACCAAACAATGTAATAGAAGATACAATAGTAGAACTGAAACATATGCTTATATTAGATGAATATAACTTTACAAATAATGAGAAAAGTAATATCAATAATGTTGTAACTCATTTGGTTTATAGTTTAAAAAATAAATCAAAAAAAGACGAAGAGAATTTTAAAAAATTTGTAGACATATTTGGACCTGTTAAGAAATTAGATTACCAAAGTTATCTACCATGGAGTATTAAATGAAGATTTTATGTACAGGAAACCCAGAGTTTGGTGTAGCAAGTGCTATAGCAGAACGCTGGCCAGATACACAATTTGTTAGTAGAACTGACTGGAACTATGATTTAACGCAAAACGGGTACAAAGACAAGTTAGCAGAAAAGGCTCTTAATTATGACGTCTTTATTAACTGTAGTGCATTATGGCAGTACCATCAAACTTTGCTACTAGATGTAGTCTATAAGAACGCCTTAAAGAACCTTAAACGACTGCATATAGTGTCGTTGGGTAGTACAACAGACAGAGCTACTAAAGGTAGCGATTGGCATTATCAACAAGAAAAGAAGGCTTTGCGTAGTACAAGCAACGCATTAGGGTTAAAAAGCATTTGGGCAGGTGGACCTAAAGTAAGTTATGTTACATTTGGCACGTTAGAGAACAATGCACATAAGCACCCAGGAAGAGCAGTAATGCAGTTAAATGATGCAGTAGATATGATTGAATATGTAATTAATATGCCATATCATTTAAATGTAAATGAACTAAGCATAGACCCTATACAAACGGATTGGCCAAATGAATAAATTTTGCTACATGCCTTGGCATGCAATTACACTAAGTGCAAACGGTGACATAAAACCTTGTTGTCAATTTAGCAACAAAGGGCGTATGCCTAACACAAAACATGACACTATTATGGAAAACTTTAATAGTGAGCGTATGCAAGACTTACGTAAAGACTTTTTAAAAGGTGTACAACCTAGTGCTTGCAACAGTTGTTGGGAACGAGAAGATTTAGTAGGGCAAAGTAGACGCTTATGGTTTAATAAGAAGTTTATGAAATTTGATGCTGCGTTCCTTAATGGAGATATTCCAGATACATATGATGTTCCTAATCCAAAGTTTTATCAAGCAGACATTAACTTATCAAATGTATGTAATTTAAAATGTCGTATGTGTGGAAGTTGGGCAAGTAATAGTTGGTTTGATGAAGAACTAGCACTTGCTAAAATAGACAAACGCTATGAAAAGAATAGTAATCCAGTTCCATTACAACAATATGGACTAGAAGATTTACGCAATATGCTACCGCATTTAAAAGATGTAAAACGCATAGACTTTAAGGGCGGTGAGCCTATGATGGCCAAACATCACAATCAATTCCTACAATGGTTAATCGAAGAAGATATGACTGATGTAGAATTATTCTACACTACAAATGGAACAGTTGTTAATCCTAAAATATTAAACTTGCTAAAACAGTTTAAACGTGTTAGTATATGTTTTAGTATAGAAGGCACAGGAGAATTGTATAGATATATAAGAGGCGGCAAATATCAATTAGAAGATTTTGAGAAAACATTAGCAATGTATAACGAATTAGACAATGTACAAATTATGTTTAATGTAACACTACAAAATTATAATGTTTTTAACTTACCAGACTTACATTTTTTCCTTCACGAAATGGAAGATAAATATAGTAAAGTAAGTGCAAACAGTAGTTTCACTACTATCTGTAACAAACCAGCATATTTAAGTCCAATGAATTTACCAGATGATTTACGAGATCAAGCAATTAAAAACTTATCTCTGTTTGACGATTTTGACAAACTAGTAGAGAGTATGAAAGCTAGAACATTTAACCCAGAGCTATGGGAAACATTTATTAACTTTACAAACGACTTAGATAAAATGCGAGAAGATAGTGTAGTGAAAGCAGTGCCTCAATTAAAGGAATATTTTTAATGCTAGTAGCCTTAGAAGACAACCATCCACCAAAAGACGAACTACTTAGAGTAGAATGGAACTTAGGTAAACGTTGCAATTACAACTGTAGTTATTGTGGTAATGAATTGCATAATAAAACTAGCGACCATATGAGTTGGGAAGTATATACTGCTACAATAGATAAAATTGTAGAAGCATCAAATGGCAAAAAGATTAAAATTAGTTTTACAGGTGGAGAGCCATTTGTACACCCACAGTTTATCGACATGTTAAAATATGCTAAAGAGAATGGCGTATACAGATGTAGTGTAACAACTAATGGAAGTCCGCCACCTAAGATATATAAAAAAGCATTGCCATACTTGCATTATGTTGTAATCAGTTATCATTTTGAATTTGCATATCATGAGAAAGTTATTAATAATATTACAGGTATGTGGGCAGACATACAAGAATATAGAGCCAAAGATCAATACAAGGGAATGCATGTACATATTATGGCATTACCTGGTCACATAGATCAATGGAAAGAAATTATCGACGAACTAAAGGATTGTGGCGTAGAATATACTATTCGAAAAATCAGGCCACGTGTTAATATGGACCGTACAGGTTGGAACAAACCACATAGTGATGGAATGCTAGGACAACATCCTACTCATAAGGAAACTGAAAAGTTTGCTGGACAATATTACAGTGCAGAAGAAGAGGACTGGTTAAGTAAAAATGCTTGATAAACAAAAAGTGCATGATTGGTTAAACGAGCCTGGTAACAATTTTTGTGCTATGCCATTTACTCATATGGCAATTGAAGCCGACGGTGCAGTTAGACCTTGTTGTATGGGAGAAAAATTCGAAGGCTTAAACATTCGTGGTAAAACTGCAAAAGAAGTATTTAATGATCCAATAAGACAAGAATTTATAAAAAGTTTTGAACGCAATGAGCAACACCCTGCCTGTCATATGTGTTGGAATGATCCACATAGTATACGTGGCAAATTTTCAACAACATGGACAACACTTGAGTTTACTAATGATGTAATGAACGGCATGAAACCAGAAGCAAATCTAAAATGGTTTGAAATTAAAGCAGGAAATAGATGTAATTTAAAATGTAGAATATGCGGAGTATGGAATAGCAGTAGTTGGGCAAAAGATGATCATAAACTAAAGAACGCTAATTCGGAAATATCATTTAAACAAAGCGAGGCATATAAATACACACAGTCATGTGATTGGATTGATGATCCAAAATTTTGGAATGACGTAGATCAATTAGAATCACTAGAGTATTTACATTTTATGGGCGGTGAGCCATTTATGGTTCCTGAGCACTTTCAGTTAATAGAACGTTTAGTAAATGATCCTAACATTGACACTAGTAATACTACAATAGGCTACAATACAAATGGAACTTATTTCCCTACAAATGAAAACTTTGAATTGTATAATAAATTTAAAACAGTTATGTTTCATTTAAGTGTAGACGACATAGGACCAAGATTTGAATATGAGCGTACACTTGCAAATTGGGAAAAAGTTAGAGATAATATTGTAAAATTTATGAAAGTAAGATCAGATAAAATTAAAATAATAATTGATCCCACAATAGGCATTCATAACATATTTTATGTAGATAAAATAAAAGAAGAATTTAATAAACTAGGCTTTCCACTAGACCTGGCACAAGATCATTACGTATTCTCTGGAGAAAACGATTGTAGAGTATTGCCAAAAGAAGTTAAAGATGTTATAGTACAAAAATTTAAAAATGACAATAGTCCATGGATGTGTAGTATTATGGAATATCTAAATAGCAAAGATTATGATATTAATTATTGGAAGACTTTTATTAATACAACAGAACAATTAGACAAAATAAGAAACGAAAACTTTAAAGAAATATATAAAGAATATTTCAAAATATTAGAACCACATTGGAACAAAGATGAATAATTTTAAAAATATTATAGTGCATCGTAAAGATGGTACAAGCGAAGAAGATAATGTAAACAATGTAATGGCACGTGATGAAAACGATTTCCGTGGATGGGAATGTTGGGCCGGTGTACAAAATATTACAATAAGTAATACAGGTGATGTTTATAGAGCAATATGTAAGGTAGGAGGCAAATTAGGAAATATATATGATGGATTTGAAATGCCAAAAGAAACTATTATATGTAATAAGCCTCGATGCATATGTGCTGCTGACGTACAATTATCAAAGGCGCTTCCAGATCATGTACACAGATTAAGGATAGGCAATGAAAAATAATTACGAAAGGTTTTATGATCGTGCTATTGAAAAATTAAAAGGTCTTCCAGTGGAAAAAGGTACCTTTTGTCCATTACCATTTGTGCATGTAAGTACTATGCCACACGGTGAAGTAAAATTATGTTGTAGAGCTCAGCCACCGCACAATGATAGAAATCCATATGTTACTGATCCAGATTTTAATTTAGAAGATTATTGGAAAAGTGAGTATATGAATAATATACGTGATGATTTAATATTAGGCAATAAAGTAAAGCAATGTCAAAACTGTTGGAAAATGGAAGATAACGATATTGTTAGCTTACGTATGAATAGAATAACAGATTTAATGGATAATGAAATATACAGAGAAAACATTGAAAATTATTTAAAACATAGAGAAGTAGATTTTAAAATTCCATTAATTGAATTAAAACTCAGCAATGTATGTAACTTTAAATGTCGTATGTGTTGGCCAAAAGATAGTTCAAAATGGATGCAAGATTGGGATAAAGTAAAAAAGTTTTACAGTGAGGGTGACCAGAATTATATAGAAGAAATAGTAGATAAAAATGAGTTACGCAAAACTCGTGTAATGAACTTATATGAAAAAGATGAGCAATTTGTTGGTCAACTTGTTGAACTAATGAATCATGTAGATGAACTAGAATTTGCAGGTGGAGAGCCTCTTATGGATCCTATTCATTATCGTGTGCTAGACAGTATTCCACATCCAGAAAATGTTACACTAAAATATAGTACAAATTTAAGTATCATGAAGATGGGTAAACATAGTGTAATTGATTTATGGAAGAAATTTAAAAGTATTAAATTAACAATAAGTATAGATGGTCATAGAGAACTTAATCATACAATACGTAGAGGATCTGATTGGGATTTATTAAAAAGCAATATTGAACTAGTTAAAAGAGAACTTGATAACTTAGACGTTATTAAAGGAACTACTTGTATAAGTGGCATGAATGCTACAGAACTAGGCGAAACAGCAGAAGCAATTGTATTTGAATTAGGCATACACTGGCATACAAGTCGCGTACAATGGCCCGATTTTTTACATGCAAATGTACTAAGCCCTGAACAACTACAAACAGGAATAGACGGCTTAAAACGGGTATTTGATAGCTTAAACACGCCAGAAAGACGCTTTGTTAGTAGACGACAGATGTTTGAAGTTCATTTAAAAGGTGCTATTAGTTGGTTACAATCATGTATTGATACTAACAAGCACGATGAAAAATACGAAGCATTTACCAAATTTAATGGCACAATTACGGAGATGGATGATGAGTAGTTTAGCAATATTTGGCGATAGTTATGGTCAGCCTACTAGTGATATGGTAGGTTATTTAAAAGGATATACTCCTATAAAAGATAGAAAACAAATAGCTGATAACATAAGAAAAAAGCTGAACTTTTGGGGCTATAATTTAGGATACGAAACTACAGTATTTGCACAAGGAGGAACTGATATATTATGGAGTTATAAATATTTTTTAGAGAATCATAAACAATACGATAAAATTATCTTTATTATTACAGATCCAGAAAGAATAACATTATCATATACTCCAGATACAACATCTATTCCTAATAAGTATTTAAAGCAACACGAGTCAAATAATTGTGTTCGTATGACAGGACTTGCTGATATTGATAGAAAATATAAAATTACTACACATCCCGAATTAAAAGCAACGTACAAGGCATTAAGAGATTATCTTTTACATATATCAGACGAATTTCCTGAACATTCTATGTTAGCATCTGCAGGTATTATTCATTCTATTAAAAGTATACGACCAGATGTAAAATTTATAAAAGCATTTGATATGCAGTATGATGCACCGGAACTATCAATACCAGTCACTCTTAATTTACACACAATATTTGAATATGAAAATTGTAAAATGTTTAATATTCCCTTTTGGTTACCGAGATCAAAATACACAAACAAATACCACGAAAACGCATTAGATAAACATGTTTGTTTTACAAAAGAATTAGATAGTAAAGTGCATCCTAACTATAGAAGGGATGAGTTATCAAAAAAGCAAGAACAACATATAAAAGAAATAACCAGTAGAGTTGATACTCGTGTAGCACACTTAACCAGTCACTCGCATCAAATTTTAGCAGGTATTATTAAACCTTGGCTAGAAGATAACAATACATGGCTTGATTTTAATTTAGAATCATTTAAGGATGTAGATCCTGATGTTAATAAATATTATAGACACAAAGAAGACTTAAATAAATGGATAGAAGAATATGGCAGATGATTTAAAATGGAGTGAGTACGACTTCACTAAAACACCGTACGATAAAATTGTTCGTGTTGGACAACGTAATATGTTGTACAGAGACATGTTCACTGTGAGTTGGTTACTAGGACGATTTTGTAACTACAACTGTAGTTATTGTTGGCCATATGCTAGAAGCGGTAGAAAAGACCATAGACCCACAGAGTTAAATTTAAAAACTATTGATGAGATTAAACGCCAAGCTCGTGAGAGAGGATTCAATAGTTTTCACTTTAGTTTAAGTGGCGGTGAACCAACCTTTCATCCTGGGTACTTGGATATGCTCAAGCATCTAAGCGACGATGTTCATAACACAAACTATACAAGTGTACACATGACAAGTAACTGTAGTCGTAATATGAAATGGTTTAAAACCTATGTAGATTATGCAAGCCATTTTCACCGTGCTAGTATCACATGTAGTTTACATGTTGAGCATGTTGACACAGTTGAGAAGATGCAAGATCTTGCAGACAAACTTATACTATGTCAAGAACATGATGTACAAGTAACTATTAATATGGTTATGGTGCCAGCATTGTTTGATGAATACTACGAAAACGCATTGTTCTTTCACAATCAAGGAATTAATGTAACACTAAAGCCTCAAAGTGATCCAACTGCAAGTAGAGTAGTAGACGGTTATACAGATGAGATGCGAGCTAAATTACATAATGGAATGCCACAACGTGGATACACGGAAGCCAAGGCTAAGCAAAAACAATTAGTTGAAAGACCTAAGCCTACATTTAAAATTGATCAAGAAGATGAATATAGAAAACAAACTGCAGCAGTTCCTTGGCATATGCAAGTAGAGTTTAGAGATCAAGACGGTGAGCCGTGGTATATGGATCAAGCAGAACGCTTTAATGCATTTGACTTTAACAAGTTCAAAGGTTGGGAATGTAGCAGTGGATATCGTAGTATTATTATAAGAGAGCCCGATGGCAGTGTTAAGCGTTCTTACAGTTGTGTAGATCAACCTCTAGGCAATATTGAAACAGGCTTTAAACTATTTGATGGACCAGCAATATGTACAACAGGTGCATGTGTAAGTAGTGCAGATAGCAAAATACCAAAAAGAGCACCAGGGACAAAGATGCCATTATTTCCAGGCGACAAAACTTTTAAATAATGGGAATAATACGAAGACCGAATACAGTTAACAGAGTGTTTACTTGGTGGCCAAAACGTATGAGTAGTGGTAATCTAATTATTGGATATTATTACGAAATGACTATGTTTAAATATGGTGCTGATCCTAGACATGCAATTTGGATTCAAAAAAAATACTCCCAGAAGGAGTATTTCTTATTAAAACTACAGGGCGTTAAAGAAATTACATTAAATTAAATTTGTGTCCATGCCTTACCAGCCCATCCATACTGTTGAGCCCAACGAATAAACAATCCAACTTCTCTACCGTTAGCTTCAATCTCCCAAGGCAAATCCCAATAATCAGTTGAATCTGGAACATATGTTCCTTTCCATTTATAGTATACTTCTTTGTACTGCCAGTCATTCATTTCACGCCTAGCATACTGTTTAACATGTACCATTTCGTGTGCAACTGTTTCTAACATCTTACGTAACGGCAATCTGCTATCTACTTCAATTTCAAAGTCCCTATCTGACTCACGCAAACAATATCCTTCAGCATCACCTTTGATGCGAGTAACCTTAACTTCAATATTAAGAGTCTGCATACGAGGCATAAGTTTCTTAATACAAAACTCTACCATTGTGCGTATCTTGTCTTGTTGGCTTTTTTTGCCGCCTGTTATCTCAATATAGTTCATTAATTATTGTCCCAAGTAATCTGTTTTTAATACTTCCAAACGATCTGCGGCTTGATTCAATTCAAACTGATCAGCCATATCATTAAACCAGCTATAAAAGTTTTCACCAATCTCATCAGCAATACCATCTATGTTAAGATCTGCGTCAACATAGTTCCAATTAACTTCATTGTTCTCATCAATGTTTTCTGGGTTTGTTGCAGCTTTTTCAAATGCTTGGATAAATTTTGCGTCTAACATATTTGGTTCTCCTTGTTAATTTATACTACTATTATAGCAAGACTTCTTACTATTGTCAACCTTTTTATTAAGATATTGCCATTTCAAAACGTGCTTCTGAATCAGCTTCTTCACGCATTTCATTACGTATAGCAGTTACAATTTCATCAAATGCTTCGTAAAAAGCAGCAGTTCCGTCGAACAATTTGTTACACTCATCAAACGCATCTGCATCAACAAAACTCCAGTTAATGCTACCGTCAGCATTCCAGTTTTCTGAGTTAAAAGTTGCAGTGTTAATTGATTCTTGTAATGTTGCATAATTTGACATATTGTATCTTTCTGTTTAACTAACTTATACTAATACTATACGACAAGATGTCTTGGTTGTCAACCTTTTTGTTCAAGAAAAAACCCTTGCAAAACAAGGGTTTGTAAAATAATTTAAATTAATTGTTCTTTTAATACATAAATCCAGGCCCTAGCCGCTTCTTTTGTATATCCATTTCTACGCATATTTCTATATATACGCCAGTATTCCATTAATTATTATGGGCCGCAACCAAAATGTGTATCACATGTTTGCAGACTTTCTTCAGGATCTACTATATTACTGATTATTGGACTATAATCTCTAGCAGTATTATCACCAACATCTTGATTGTGTATTTCATTAATCAAGTTCTCATCAACGCCCATATCTCTAAGCACTGGTTTCTTTGTAGGCAATGGACTTCTTTCTATTTCATCAAAACGGATATCTTCGTTGTTAGTTAAATCGCTTTTGCCATTTTCAGCTAATTTAAATTCGCCTGCTACTGGTCTGCCGTTTTTTGCTTTTTTCTGAAGTTCCTGCATTTTATCTGCATTTTTGTTAGTATATGCTATACGATGATAAACTGGTTGTGTTTCACCTGCTGGCCTAACTAAAAAGTATATATTTGGCTTTTGTATCTCTACCCAAATAACTTCTACTTGTCCTTCTGGCATGTCATCAATTGGTGTTCCTTGTAATGCAAATATTGTATAACCTGTGAATATACTTGCAACAAGGGCCAACGGAATTAAGAAAAAAGTTAATATGTTGTTTTTACCTAGTTGTATTAGTGAATACACTGTAAGTACTGATAGTGCAAATACTAGTCCTATTGAAATATAAATTATCATTGTGGTGCTACTCCGTTTCTTGATGGTACTATATCTTTAAAGTGTTGGAATACACTTGTTATTCTGCCGTTAGCATCTACTGTAAATGCTGGCAATCTTTGTATTTCTCTGTTCACTAAAAATTCGCCTGTTAAACTATAAAGTTGTCTAAATGGATTAACTTTCATAACAGTAACAGTATATGGAACATTTGCTGCTTTCTTAGAATAAGCATGAACTGTAATAAAATACTCGCCTGGTATAATACCTCGTATTGTTATTGTTTCTCTATTTGTTTTTATAAAGACAACTTTTCCATCTACAACAATACGATCATTAGTTGTACCTAAATCATCTCTGTCTAGGTGCAATGGAGTATCTTCTCTATTAGTAAATCCAACAGGTTTATTTGTATCTAACTGCATCCACAAGTCTAAGTCGTCGCTTGCATCTTCGTCCCATTCTAGGACAACTATAAATTCTGCTTTTACTGGAATATCTGCTTTTTTGGCAATGGGATTTATCATTAAAAACGCAATAACAAATAGCATAACAAATCCAATTAATACATTAAACAATAAATCGTTAAATGCTAAGTTGGACCCTGTGCGTCTTTTTTTACCTGTAAAAAAGTTTTCTTGATCAGGCATACTCTTGCTCTTGTATAATTACTTGCACTTTAACAAACAAACTACCAATTAATCCACATAGTGTTGTAAGTAATGCGGTACTCATACCAGCAGCCATGTCAGTAATAACACGCTTCATGCTATCAACATTTGATGGATCAATTTCTGCAAAGCTACTTCCTAGCATAAGCATAAATCCAATAACGGTTCCTACCATACCTACTGTCATACAGGCTTCACCTATAAACCAAGGTGTTTCAAAATCGTTTCTATTTTTTAAACTTCTGTAACCTATACTTGCTGTTGCAGCAAACCACATAGTTACAATCGCAAAGCTCAATTTGGTTGAATCATTTTCTAACAAGAATGGAATAGCGCCATAGTAGACTGCTGTTCCTAACCCAATGATTTGCATAACAACAATCAACCACCATACTAAAAATCTCTTATTCATAACGTTCTCTTTCCTTTTATCACTAACTAATATTTATCTAAATTTCTTAGATAAACGAAAAAGCATCGCTTGTTCTTCATCGAACAAAAAATAAACTTGAACCCAACTACCAGTGACAAAGTCAAGGCATGCATCAAAGTCTTTATATCTACTGGTTTCAGTAAATATTACTTTTTTAGGTTGATATTCTTTTACTAATTGCTGAACCCCTTCTACAGTTCCTGAGACTTTGTATGATATTTGTTGTCCGTAGTAATCTAAACTTTTATCAATTTGTATCTGTCTCATTACACAATATATTCGTTAAAAAATCGCTTCTAGTAATCGTTTTCAATCTATCTTTTGTATCAGCCTTAACAAATATATCATGGAACTTCTCGAACAATTCGAGGTTCGGTGAAATCTTTAAGCTGTCACATATATATTTATGGTATTCTTCACTGGTACTTCTATTGCCAGTTAATTGCGAAATATCAAATATAGTGACGTTACTCATTTCAGAATAATCATTACTATTTTCTACTGATAAAAAATCTTTAGTGAAAACAGAAATGCCTTCTTCTTTTGCATAATCAAGTCCATTCTCTAACGCCATGTCTACTAGTGTTAGAGGTTTGTCCATGATAAAGTTTGATGCCTGACTAGGCATACGGTTGTTAATTTTCCTACCCATTTTTTGGCAGAAAACTAAAAATGAAGGTGCTTCTAAATTAAAATAATTATTCAATGTATTTAAATTTTTCTCGCACACTGTGACTGTGTTAAACTTTTTAAAACGTAAATTGTAATCATATGTATATAATGGTCCTGTTTGTTTTGCAAAATACATACACTGCTCGGGATGTATTTCCATTAAATTTCCAGGATTAACACTAGCAGGCAAACAGAATTTAAAATCACTTTCTAATAATGGTTCTCTTTCAATATCTACAAAGTCATTCAAACAGTTTTTTAAATTTTCAAAATAGTCTTGTTGTTTTGTAAGTTTTATAAAATTATTATGTAAACCAGGCAATCCTATAATTTGTTCATTACCTTTCCAAATATATGATTTATTAGATCCTATATTATCAATAGGTTGCGGTAATATACCAGTACTAGTAGAATAGGTCAACAGGTGTTGTAACACACTAGATTGACCACATGCTTCTTTGTAGTTTACATTGAGTAAAAGATTAGGTATTTGCATTGAGTGTTCTTGCAATTTCTACCATAGTAGCACTTAGATTAATCTCTGGATCTGCTACTTGAGTATGCTTGATCATACCCTCTCGTATTGCTAGTACACAACTATCATATGTAAAGTCATCATTAGTATACAAGTCTAAGTTTCTGTATAACCAAGTAAATATTTCATTGTATTCATCTGCCCTTGCAGCACCTACAATAAGTTTCCTTGCATCTTGTATCTTGCCTTCTTTAAATAACTCTACCATTTTAACACGCCATTCAGCAGTACTGCCACCTTCTTCTGGCAACAATAACTTGTTATCTACAATAGTCATTTGCACTGTATTAATAGTTTTACGCAAATCAGGATAGTTTGCACGAACCATAGCATCTAGTGTATCAATATCAAATTCAACTTTATTTTCTGCAAGTATCTCTGCAACACGCACTGTAAAATCTGTTTGATCTAGTTGTTCAATATGAAAGCCTTGGCATCTACTGTGTAGTGCAGGAATAATCATGTTAGGATAATTACAAGTTAAAATAAATCTTACGCTTGCATGATACTGTTCCATTACTCCACGCAATGCCGCTTGTCCTTCAGGACTAATATGATCCGCCTCATCAAGTAAAATAACTTTAAATTCACCCCACGGCATAGTTTCACTAAATGCACTAATTTTCTTACGAATCATTTCAACGCCGTTATCTCTACTAGCGTTAATATATAGCACATCTGCTTTTTCTACACTTAGTTCTTCAATGAGAACTTTAGCAAGAGTAGTTTTACCTGTACCAGGACTACCGCTGAATAGCAAGTGTGGAATACCACCATCATCTATCCAGTTTTGTACTTGTTTGCGTTGTGCTTCATCTCTGAATACATACTCGCCAACATTAGTAGGTCTGTACTTTTCTACCCATAAATCTTTTGCCATTACATTCTCCTCTTAATAAAATTGACGAATAAATCGTCTACTAGTTTTCGCCAATGATTACTATTTAAATGAACTCCATCACCTGCATAGTTTACATCATTAAAATCATATTTAAGATTATTTTTTACATAATCTTTAATTGTTTTAAACTCTATTTGATCATTTACTATTATAAAATCTGTTAGATCATATGCAGGTAACTCAAATTGATATGAAAACCATATAGGCAACACTTTTTTACTTTTTAAATAACCATTAATCATTGTTATTGTAGCATATATCTTGTCATTTTGCAAGTGTTCATTATGCCTAACTGTGTTCCTGATACTTGCCTTAAAGTCTTCTAATGTTAACGGTTGTACTGCATTTTTATTTACTCTGTTAATCTTGTTTATAGTAGTCTTGTTACAGTCATAGTCGCTTGGGTTATATCTAACTACTTCTTGGAAATACTTTTTTATTTCGTTGTCTTTCCAGAATTCATTATCTAACAAATAATTAGGTTTATATGTTATATTTTCTTGTTCAACATATAGCTCGTTTCTATAATAATCTGGAATTTCTAATAGTGCTATATCATAGTCGTCTGTTATAGAAAGTATCCTGGTTGCATACGTTTCAATTCCAAAGCCCCCTATTGCACAATCAATATGATTCATATTTAACTTATTAGCAAGATACTGCGACCATGTAAGTTCGCCTTCTTTATATTTGCAATAATATTTTTGACCATCTTTTTCGTAGTAAGCATGTTTATCTGTTGTGTGACTCGTTCCTACTACTAACACATTAGACATTAAATTATACCATTATCCCAATTCTCAGCACAATCTTCTGCATAGCGTTTGCTTTTACCATACATAGGTCTTTCTTCTGCTAGTTCATCGCCTACATACATCTTAACTACATAATGAGTTTCTTCAATAATTTCACTTCGACGATGTTCTTTTCTAAACTTTATTTTTTCTTCTTGTTTATTAAACACTGCTTGTAGTTTGTCAGCTCTTTTACCTTTACGTCCTGTTGCCATTTTATTTTCCCTTAAATAAATTAGGAAATACTTTATCTATAATTTCCATCATACCCATGATTAACACTACTGCCCATCCAATAGGACCTGCAATAAATAAAAATACAAATATTTGCCATGTTTTAGCATCTTTGCCTACTGTCTTTTTAGCCGCAAACATTACTATAATGAACCATAGTAACATTATACTTACTATACATAATACACTAAAAAATAATTCCATATAACTTTCCTTTAAATCTTATGTGCAAACAAACTGCTTACACTTTCTTCGTTTGATACACGCCTAATAGCTTCACCAAACATAGTTGATACACTTACTGCACGAGTCTTTTTGCAATCATTTGGACATCTAAAATCTATACTGTCTGTAATTACAAGTTCCTCTAGCACACTGTTCTCAACTTTCTGACATGCCTTGCCAGTTAATACACCGTGTGTAATGTATGCTCTAACACTTAATGCACCAGCATCCATAATAGCCTGTGCAGCATTACACAATGTTCCGCCACTGTCAACAATATCGTCAACTAAAATAGCATGGCATCCTTTAACTTCACCAATTATATTCATTACTTCACTTACACCTGCTTTGGGTCTACGCTTGTCTACGATAGCAATGTCTCCGCCAAACATATCAGCAAAACGCCTAGCTCTTACAGTACCACCTGCATCTGGTGATACAAAAACAGTTTCTACATCATGTACATCTTGTCCTTCTTTGTAGAATTGTTTTTTAATATCTTTTGCAAATGAGATACGGCTTGTTAAGTCATCTACCGGAATATCAAAGAAGCCTTGTATTTGTCCTGCGTGTAAATCCATTGTGAGAATTCTATCTGCACCAGCTTCTGTAATTAAGTTTGCTACTAGTTTAGCAGTAATTGGCGTACGACTTGCACTTTTACGATCTTGTCGTGCATAACCAAAATAAGGAATAACTGCTGTAATACGCTTGGCACTGCTACGCTTAGCCGCATCAATCATAATCATTAATTCCATTAGGTTATCGTTTACTGGTGTGCTTGTACTTTGTATAATAAAAACATCTTCACCACGGATATTTTCTAAAAATTCTACACTACTCTCACCATCCGCAAAAGTCTTAATCTCGGCAGGTACTAGAGTAGCAAAACAATGAGAGGCGATTTTCTCAGCCATTTCAATGTTACTATTTCCAGCTATAATTTTCATATGCATTCAGAGTCCATTCTCAGTTAAAGTTTATTATTATATAATACTATAATTCTAGTATTTTGTCAATAGAAGAAAAGTCTTTTTGTGCATTTAAATATGCATCATAAAAGTCTATTGTAAGTTGTGTTCTAGTATGTCCTGTTATACTTTCTAAAACTGATATAACTTTGTCCTTATTATGATATATATCTGTAAGTGATAAAACTGTACAGTTATCTTTGTGCTGTTGTTGTATAGCAATAGCATCATCTATAAGAATTTTAGCAGCTTGTTCTTTATCTTTAACTAGTATTTGTATTTGTTCATTGCTTAGTTTAAGTGGAAGATTAAATTTTTTATCAGTTTTTAATTTTATTGATAATGCTTCCTGTCCATAATATGCCCATTCACCAAGTACAGCTTTATCTAACCAATTTGTAAACCATTGTTTGCCATCTGAATCTGGCACAATATTAACTAAATGCACATCATCACTATATTCAAATAATAAATTTGACATGTCTATAGGAATATGACATTTTACTATTTTACCATAATTTTCATCTAGTAATTTCTTTCCTGTTTTTATTAAAGCAAAATAATTTGCAAGGGTAAATTTCAATTGCAAGAGTTCATTTTGTTTGTTAGATGGTATTGATACAATTTCTGGTTGCAGTCTTGTTCTTATATTATGACATGAACCATTATCATATATGCCGGAATTTATTTTAGCAATATGTATTTCATCATCAAATAACATACTCATTAATAAACCAATTACAAATTCACCACTTGTACCAGAGGTAAAGTTTACATAAACATTCTTCATAATTTTACTTTCATTAGTAATTGCATCATGTCTAGTACATCACTAGGTTTAGCATAGTATTCTTCTTCTAACCATTTTTTCTTTACTGAAATATCTGGGCAAAGAAAACTATGATCACCGTTGCCATTACTAAATGTACAATAGTTCCATACTCTTGCTACTACGGGTAAGTGTGTCATACCTAATTTAGGTAGTAAATATATTCTGTGATTGCCTGTATCTAATCTAACTTGTCTACTGTAAACTCCTACTCCAAGTATTATGGGATCTTGTATGCCATTTTGCATTATATCTTCCATAAGTTCCAAGTCATTGTTTGGACTTGGAGTAGGACATTTCCATTGGTCTAAAAGTTGTACAGGCATTTGCTGTATTAGACCCTCGTACATTAGTAGGTGTCTACGATAGCATCCGCAATTCCGTGTTTAACGGCTTCTTCAGCAGTTAGCCAAACATCTTCTGCTGGTAGTAATATTTCACGAATCTTCTTTTCAGATAAGCCAGTACATTTTTTATAATGTTTTAGCATACGTTCTGATGATAATTCAAACTCTTTAACACGAGCAAATAATTCGTGTTCTTTACCGCCTGAACCCCAAGAATATTGATGTGATAAAATACTTGTGTTGTTTGTTAACACACGCTTGCCTTTAGTACCTGCCATAAATGTAAGTACACCACATGATGCAATCATTCCTAAGCCTACAGTTTTAATAGGCAATGCAGAACCTTTCATTACATCAATAAGACCAAATGCGGCGTGTACGCTACCACCTGGGCTATTAATAATAAGTGTAAGTTCCTTAGGACGCTCACTGTCTGGCAGTAAGTTTTTCTCAATAATCCAGTTTACTACTGGCTTTGTTGATTCATATGTAAAGCCATCAGCGAAATAATAAATACCTGATTCATATAATACTTGTCCTGGTGGTTTGGATGGTCCGGTTGGTTGTGGACTTGCTGCACCTTTTTCTTCTAAAGCCTGGCCCATTGCACCAATGGCTTGTTGTAGTTTCTCAATATTCATTATTTTGAATTTCCTTTTAAATTATAATGTGTGTCTAGTCATATCGTTAGACGGACGCTTTGGTATTGCTTTAGAATGTACTCTAAAGTTTGTATCGTTTGACGGATCTGTATCAGACACCATTAAACAATCTTTGTTATCCAGTAAATGAACTGTTAAATCTTCATCAACTTTCATTCCTGTACTCCAGCGACCATGTGCGACTAACACATAAGCACCTTCATTTATCCATTCAATGCCTTCTCCGATACTATACACTTTAAACCAACGAGGTTTAATTGCTTCTTCTGTACCATCTTTCTCAGTGAGAATGATTCCACCAGCAGTTGTTTTTTCTGTGCCGATCTTTTCAACCATTTCTGCTAAGATTTTCTCTCGCATTGCTTTTATTTTTCTAGCCATGTTACCTCCGGGTTAGCTGTCAATGTCTTGCATGCTACCATCACTATATTCGACTTCAAAATATTGTGTTCCATCGTCTCTAGTTCTAGCAGTTCTGCCAACTTCTGTTACTTCTGGTGTAGTTGTTTGTTTTTTAGCAGTCGGCTTAGGTGGTTCAACAACAGTTTTCTTTTCTGTTTTTGTTTCTTCAGCTTTAATGCTTATAGTTTCTTTTTCACTTGGTGCATTCTTTTTATAGAATTCTTTCTGTATCTTTTCTCTTGGAATTTCTACATTTCCTCTATTATCAATAATGTCACCGCGAGCATTCATATTTAAATTACTGACTGCTCGAGTCTTTTCGTTTTTTGCTGCTAAGGCACTCATATCCATGATGCGGCCTCTAGCTGTCTTTACTGTTTTCATTTTAAAAACTCCTTGATATCAAGTTCATATTTTATGCTGTCTATATGATGTATACCCAGCAAGTACAAACAGTAGCTAGCTACACTACTGCCTCTTCCTACACCTAACACAATATCATGTTGTTCACATGTGTGTACCAAGTGTAGTAAAAATTTAAGCACAATTATCATACCACGCTTTTCGTATTCGAGAAGTTCGGTATATACTCTATCACGTTGTTGTGCATTTGTGCAACGTTCCATTAACCATTCTTGTATATTTATATCCATATACTTGTCTGGCATATTCCAATTACGTAAACAATCTTCTACATATGTATCAGTTGTGTTTTCCGTCTTAGCGTCAATAAATTTATCTAAGTCAAAAGTTTGACACCATTCGTTATATATATTTATGGGTTTTGTATCGTCCATAATTACAGTATCAAATGTATTACCACTTAACCAGCCATTAACGATATCTTGTTCAGAAACAACGTATTGCTTATTTTTATTCATGTGCATCCTACTATTATATTACTTTTTCTTGTAAAAGTCAAGTATTTCTTCAACTGATTCTACAGGTGGTGGAAGGGGTATTTCGCCTATTTCTAGAACTGAACCGTCTTCTTTTTCACCTTGCTTATATATTGCCGCCTGCGACAATTGTGTTTTGTGATCTCTTATTAAAGTGATAAACAGATTGATTTGATCCAACAAGCCCTCTGCCATTTGAGCTCTACTAGCCGCTAACACCTTTTTAAGCATTTGCTTTTCAAACTCAATAGTTTCTTTGAGATCTAATTCTTCAAGTGGTTTGCCTTCGTATTGAATCATAAATCGCCATCTTGCCTATTTTCACTATAAAATGCATCAAACGATCCACCTGGATAACGCTTTTCTAATTTGTTTACATTTTCTGCAATTACATCGTTGGGATCAATGCCCAATGCAGTACAACTATTCATCCAATACCACATGATATCGCCTAATTCACGCATAGCATGAAACTGTGTTGCTTCGTCCATTGGTTTACCCTGAAATACACACTT
>Ga0228634_1000248_pt1 | contig 46312 bp, 34 predicted proteins | sample 42DmetaG_FD_190063 | JGI IMG/M metagenome (GOLD analysis project Ga0228634, IMG submission 190063) | Seawater microbial communities from Monterey Bay, California, United States - 42D | ecosystem: Environmental > Aquatic > Marine > Coastal | place: USA: California | collected 2016-09-27 | reverse complement strand
AGGGAATAGACCTCTCGAATTACCATCTCTATCAACCGCATCAATTACTCCAGCTTCAATGAGTTTGTTTTCATGCGCGGGTAAGTGTAATTCTGGGAATTTAGCGTTAGTATTATTGACATTAAGTCCCGAGAACGAGTAAGCATCATCGTTACCACTTCCAAGTTCCGATGGGAAATATTGGATTCTATTATTCATGTCATCAGCGACCTGAATATAGAAAGCGAACGAGCCAGCTAGGTAGTTGGTTTCACGCTCTGCTGTTACAAGCTCAAACTGTACTTGTTTATCTTTTAAAAGTTCACCAACATCATTTACAAGTGATTTGGTGACTGTAAGACTTCCGGATAACTGTAACACCGACATTTTATAATGTATAATTATATAAAAATAAACACAGAAATAAAAATTATGAAATATTTTACATATACTAAAATATTAAATTTTTTAAATTAAGATACTTTTTAATTACAAATATCATTGATATTAACGCGAAGATTATTTTTAGTTAGAATACTTATACCTCCCCCTAACACTAAAACTCCTAAAGTAGGAATACGCCATTCGCAATTTTCAATAGTATCGCATGTATTATCACATATATTATCACATGTATTATCATTATCGCAAATATTATCACATATAGAAGGATAATTACAAATATTAGCAATCATATCAGTTTTTATAGATATACCAATGGATCCATTTAATATTAAAACATTATTCAGATTTATTGGACAATGAGGCGTTGAGTTACCATTATTACCATTATTACCAGTATTACCATTATTACCATTATTACCAGTATTACCATTATTACCAGTATTACCATTATTACCAGTATTACCACTATTACCATCAATTATATCTTCAATTTCTGTGAATTTCTCATCTAGAAGTATTACTAAAGTATTATAAGCTTCTTCTTTAGTTCCTAATGTTTTAACATATTCTATAGTTGATGAATATTTACTTGCATTTATTTCACCAGTATTATGTAAATAAATATACCAAGCCATATTGATATTAAGAATAGCTTGTGAATATATAAGATTCTTGGGTTTATTAATTTTAATACCTATACCACCAGTTAATGTGAAGTCGTCAACATCAACACCTTTACATATAGCTAATTCAGCTTTTAACTCTCTAATAATATTAATACTATCTATATAGTTTGCTCTTACAGTTTTATTTTCATTAGATGTTCGGAGATTTTCATAATATGTATTGCGACATTCCAATAATATACTTAATGTATCTCTAAAAATTTTCAATACTATATTTGATTCATTACCATTATCAATCAAGTTTTTAATTGTAGAGTAGACAATATTAAAAATATTTAATGGTGGTAATGTACATGGTCCATCTTCATTATATGGTTTAATAAAATTATTATATAAAGCACATAATTGTTCTTCGGTTAAAACAAAATCATAATTACTATTATTACATTGTTTAGGAATTAATACTTTTATTTCATCAATCATTTCAGAAACATTAGCATTAAATTCCTGTGTGATAATGTTATTATCTTTTAGATAATTATATGCTAAATCAATATCGGTATCAGTATCAGTATCACAATTAATACTAGAAACAATAATATCATTAGCATAATCAATTGATTTATTAGCTACAGTTTTTATTTTTTCACTGAATTGTTTACTTACTATATCAGCTTGTTGATTAATTATTTGATCAAGACAAACATCTGATAAATTTTTGGATGCGTTATTTTTATAAACATATTCATCATTAATAAGTTTATTTTCAACTGTATTATATATATCATTAATTGTTTTTCGCATTTTATTATTTCGTCTTGTATTGCAATAAAAATGACCAGTATTATCATATTCCAACTCTATATTACTAATATATGACCTGTTGTTTATTCTTTTAGGCATATTTATTATCTATTATAGATTGTTATAAAAAAGTAATTAATTTTTATAATAATATAAAATTTTTATATTATTATAAAATATAAAATATGGTAAATGCGTGTTTAATACAAGAAGTAAAAGATGATTGGCAACATTTATTGGGTTTACTTTTATCTATGGAATTATATAATTCATCATTTACTACATGTCATATTTATTGTGATGAGAATACAAAAAATAAATTAGAATCATTCCCAAAATTATTTACTTTTAATATAAAATATAATATTATTATTGATCATAAAATAAGTAATGTTTCATATATGAAATTATTTATTAATAGCATAAAAAATGTAGTTGAAAATTATGGTGAATGTTTATTCATTAATAGCAATTTAATTATGCTTAATAGTTTTACTATATCTGAAAAAATAAAAACGAACGGTATTGGTTTTATAAAAAAAGAATTTGAATGCACAGATGAAATGAACCATACAAAATATTTATTTGAACTATTATATATAAATAATATTGAGCATATTGGAATAATTATAAATTATTTTAAAGAAAGACTAGATGGTAAAAATATTCTAGAATTAGATTTAAAAGAACTGGATAAAGATATTATAGATGATATGAATAAACAATGTGTTGATATATATGCAAAAATACCAGAATTTATAGCAAATGAGTGTATGCTAGATGATTTTATTGATAATAATACATCTATTGGAACAGAAGATTTTTTTGCTTTTTCGAATTCAATAAGTATAAAAGATATTAATATGAAAAATTTAAATCTAAATGATAATCCAATATCTTTTATTAATTTAAGAGTCAATTCTGTAGATAAAAATATTCAAAGTGTTAATAAAATATTATTGAATATAATTGTCAATAGAAATGTAATTTACATGAATATTATAAATCTAAAAATGTGCAAAACAAAAATAACATTAGTAGTACCTGATAAACATGGTGTATCTATATGGAATAGAGAAAACGATGTATCTGGATTATACGATTTATTTGAACTTATGTCAAATAATAGTGATTATGTAAATATAGAGGTAGCAAAAATTGACTATTTTACAATTGGTAATTATATGATTACCGATAAACCTTCACATATATGGTTAAATAATAATATTACAAAATATAGTGGTATTTTTATTTCAAACTATGATGATTCATTAATATCAGAATTAGAAAAACTAAAAAAACCTACAAGATTTTTATGTTATTACTCTAGTTTTCCAAAAAAATATGAACAATTTGTTGAAAAGCATGATGTTGAAAAAAATATAGATTTGATAGTGATAAATAATGGAGATGACATTAATTATGAATTTAGTAAAGGACATGTAGTAAATAAAACATATGATTTAATTGCCGATGATGAGACTATTGAAGAGAAAGATGAGACTATTGAAGAGAAAGATGAGACTATTGAAGAGAAAGATGAGACTATTGAAGAGAAAGATGAGACTATTGAAGAGAAAGATGATAAATACGTTTCTTATCTAAATGAAATATCAGAAGCAAGATATGCTCTTGTTGAAAAACATGATGTTACTATATTAGCAGAGTTACTAGGATTAGGCATTATCCCAATAATTTCTCACGATACTAAAATTTTCGATCTTGAAGAAAATGTCCATTATATACGGAATGATAATATGGTAATTTTAGAAGAAGAAGAAGAAAATAGAATAAGAGAGAATTGCATTAAATATTATAATGATAATATTAAATCCACAAGTGTTCTAAAATTATTGATAAATCATATTTTTGTATGGGACTTCTAATGTTTCTATTTCTAATGAAATAATTATTTCAGAATTATTTAAATTAATTACTCTACCATTTTCATCGAGCAATCGAATATGTAATTTACTAATTCTTACAGGACCAAAATATTTTCTATTTTTAAATACTCTATCTGATGAGTCTTCAAAAATTATAGAAAATGTATTGGATGTATTCGGAATTTTGGCAATTATATTATTAACATTAAATGATGTTTTTGAATCTAAATTATATTTAAAAACTTCTGGATTATTTTTATTGTAATCATCAATTTCTAGTAGAAAGAATTTGGTTCCAGTAAAATCCGCTGGAGCTTCTGGATTAAAACCGATTTCTAATACTGTTGTAGAAGTGTTTACATAGTCTTTAAAAAATAAATATAGGGGTTTTCTATATCCAAGTAACCAGCCCATATTTAAATATAAAGGTCTCTGTGGATCGTTGCTAATTGTAAAATCTAAATCAAAACCATATGAAAATCCTGGAGGAGGTGGTGGTGCTGTTGGATTAATATAAAAATATATTTTACCTTTTTGAAAATTATAGTCGCATTCAACAAATAATAAAGATGTATCTGCTAAAAATATATCATTGATATCTTGCGTAATTGAAGTAGTGTTATGTATACCTTCAGAAATAATTATTTCTTTTGAGTAATAATTACTAATAGTATTATTAGAATCAAATAAATATGTATTAATTGTAAAACTATTGGTATTTAAATATTGAGAGAATGGATAATAACTATTCATTAATTCGACAGATGCTAATTTTAGAGAAATAACATTATGATATATATTATTAATATCAATTGTAAAATCTGTAGTGGAAGATTTTAGATTATCTCTAAATTTGCTACTTATTGTAAAAATGTTTTTAACAGTTTCTCTCTTCAATGGATTTAATAAGCCGCGCACATACTTATCATTATTAGTATTAATACTATATGTATGAGATAATTGTTCTGGCAATGAACCTGGATAATCTTTAGATTCTACTATTTTTTTATTGTACGGATTTTCCATTTCATCTGGTTTACTAATATTGTCAATTGATTTTTGTATTTTTTCACTAAAAATATTAGCACCTTCACTATTAATATGTAAATTTTTACTCATAAAATCTTCAATATTTAACTTATGTATATCACATATTTTATAAAAAGAACTATAAAAAAAACTGCGTAAATTATTTCTTTCATTTTCTTGAATGTCGTTATTATTAGATAATTTTTTTAATATTGTGAATGTTTTATTATATAGAGTATTAATATCTATTTTTTTAGGGTCACTAATCTTATAAATTTTATATAAATCTTCTATATTATAATTATCTATATCAGTATCCATAATTAATATAACTATTTATTTTTTAATTTATAATATAATTTAATATTTGATTATTAAATTATAAATCTTTGATATTACAAGCTAATATCATTAATATTTTTTCATAGAAAGATCTACTAGTATTATCTATCGTATTGTCTATCGTATTGTCTATCGTATTGTCTATCGTATTGTCTATCGTATTGTCTATCGTATTGTCTATCGTATTGTCTATCGTATTGTCTATATTCTCTTTTTTTATTTTATACATTACTTCATAGATTATATTTTGTCTACTTACCCTTTTTAATAAACGTTTACAATCCATATCTAATAGTATTGATTCATTATCAATTTTTGGATATAATGCCATATAATTTTTATATTATTTATATTATTTAAATATATCAATTTTTACTTATTCACTGATACTAATATTTACATCCTTTATAAAAAACTGGGAATGGTATAACATCCTTAATATTTGTCATTCCAGTTACTAACATTAATAGTCGATCAACTCCCATTCCAAACCCACCGTGTGGACAAGATCCATATTTGCGTAGATCTAAATAAAATTCCATATTTTCAGAGTTTATATTCTTTTCATCCATAATTTTGGATAATTTTACATAATCGTCTTCTCTTTGTGATGCACCAATTAATTCTCCAATACCATAAGGCATTAATAAATCAAATGATTCACATGTTCCATCATTACATTGTTTCATATAAAAACTTTTAATCTCACTAGGCCAATGAGTAATAAATACAGGGCAATCATATTTTTGTGTAATGTAGTTTTCATGAATACTACTTAAGTCATCGCCATATTCTATTTTTTCTAATGTAATCTTATTATCCATTTTAATATCAATATTAATAATATTTACAATATCATTATATGTGACTCGTTTAAATTCTAAATCTTTAATTTTATTTAATCGATCGATTAAACCTTTACTAATAAATTTATTCAAGTTTTCCAAATCTTCCATATTTCGTTGCATTAATTCATTAATAACAAACTTAATTGTACATTCCGCTACGCACATTAGGTCGTCTAATGTATTATTTACTATTTCAATCTCTAAATGAGTAAATTCTGATACATGTTTACTTGTAGAAGAATGTTCACTTCTAAAACTTTTATTCATAGTATATACATTACCTAATGAACAAGCCATAGCTTCTAATTGTAATTGAGACGATACAGTTAAATATACTGGTTTGCAAAAATGGTCTTTATTCCAATCATAAATATTAGATTTTTTATCTCTTGGTAATTTATCAATATTTGTGATATTATTTTCTGTTAGCTGGAAAACGCCGGCTCCTCCCTCACATTCATTTGTTGTAATAATATTTGGATCTAAATTTAAATAATTTAAAGAATGATAATAATCATGTAAAATTTTAATCAGTGAAGACCGAATTCTGAAAATACTACCAAAAGAATTAGTTCTTCCTCTTAAATGTATAAAATTACGTAGCGTATCCATATTCATTTTTGATTTAATTAATGGATAATTTTCATCTACATGTTTATTAACATTATAATTAGTAAGGCGCATTTCATATAATTGTCCATCTGCTGGAGAATCAACAATAATTCCCCAACAAGTTAAGTACATTCCAGTATTTACTTCCTTGAAAAAATTATCGAATACATTTTTGTCTTTAACATCATCCATTGTAATAATAATTTGAAGACCTGATACATTTGAACCATCATTTATATTGCAAAAACCCAATTCTGAAGAAGATACCCGCACTGTGCGAACCCAACCAGATACGGATTTTATTTTTTCACATAGTTTTTCATTTGAATTTAGTATATTACCAATAGTATAACTTTCCATTATTAATTTAAATAATAATATTAGGTAAACTTTATATTATTATTATTATTATTAATACCATATTGATTATAATTGAGTTTCTCTATTTCTATTAAATTCATAAAACCATAAAACTATCTTTTCATTTACTGATAATAAAAAAAAAGGCACTATTAAATATAATATTAAAAACAACCACACTTTGTAATTTTTATAATGATAATTAGTTATAAAACCACCAAAGATAATATATGCTATTAAAATACCATAATATATGAATAATATTAGATTTTTATACCAATCTAAAGAATCTAAATATTCAAGCTCATAATGAATTCTTCTCTCATCAGTATATGTAGTTTTAACATATTTATCAATTTTATTAAGAATATCTTTATCTTCCTTATTTTTTATAGTTAATAATTCTTTTAATTTAATCTCGCTGTCTGTTGCTACATAATAATCATTTAGATTATTATCAACAACAGCTCTATATTTATTTAAATCAAGAAGACCATTTGTTTTCATTTCAGATGCATCTTTTTCATATCTAGTTTTTAATATTTCTCGATAAGTACCTGGTTCATTTAATCCAACCTGTTCTGTAAACTCATAATATTTTTTTTCATTATTTTTGATTTCATAAGGTAATTCATTTTTTTTATTTACAGATGTATTCCATGTATTTTTTAAATTAGTAGCTTGTTTTCTTAATTGACAATCTCTATCACAAACTAATCTCTCTTCAACCATTTTTATTAAAGAATTAATTTTATTTTCAGGCAATCCAGCATTTAAAAAAGCCTGATTTAATGCTATTTTATTATTTAATTCTGATGTATTGCTCATATTATTATATCATGAGAATTAATTATAACTATAATAATTAGGGTTTTCTTTTTCATATATAATTAATTTTTGTTGAGTTTCAGTTACACCATATGGAGCTCCTAAAAACGCTGGTTGTCCGGATACAAATGATTCTTTTTTACTAGAAGGTTCACATATTTCTTTTTTTTTATTGTATGTCATATTTTTTCCACAACATTCAGATCCAATACATTGTCCTAAATCTTGTAAATCACCACCTATCATATTTTTAATTTCTTGACTATTATTAAGATATCCGATTTGTTGCTCATCATATTCCACAAGAGATGGACCATTAGTTGCACCTGATGATGAAAAACGATATTCATCAAAATTCATGTTATCACGATTAGATATATCTAATAAAGATAATCCATTATAAATTAAACAACCTACAATTATTACTGCTAAAAGAATATTTGTCATTTGCACAGTAATAGTTTGATTTTTTTTCAACATAATAACAATAATAATGGGAATACAAAATATAATAAAAGATTTTATTACTGAAGCATAAGCACTATATTTTTTTTGAAAATATGTGTCAATTTCTGTCATTCTTAATGTATTAATATTCTCTGTTTTATGTAAGTTTAATTTTTTTTTAGCGGTATTTAGTTCACCTTCAACGAGAGAAATCATCTCCATATTATCTTTTAAACTTTCTTGTTCAGCTGATAATTCGGATTTTAATAGATTTTTTATAGTTTTTAACTGTTCAAACATTCCTATTCTTGATTGAGTAATATCATTAATTTGTTTTATTAAATCTGTTTGGGCGGATAGTTGTTTATCATTTTGAGATACTGTTTCTAAATTTGAATATAACTTTTTTTCTAAATCTTGAAGTTGTTTTATATTATTCATTGTTTGAATGTGCATTCCATTTTTAGTATTCATTATATAATATACTTTTAGATATAAATTTATATAATGAATATTTTCAATATATGAAAAAAGAATAATTACCAATTAATTTTTATAGAAATAATTTACTAAATAATATAATAACGCTATTACTACAATTACCATTATACCATTTAATAATTTTGATTGGCCAAATCCAGAATAATTTATTACAATGATTACAAGCAACACTATTAGAAGTAATAACCATGTATATACTTGAAGATATGAAGAATTAACTCTTAAATTTGCATCTTCTCTATTTCCCGAGAAATTAATATTATGACTCGAAGAACCATTTATTTCATCTCTTGTATGTTTTAAATTATCTTTATATTTTTGTAATTTCTGTTTACTAATTTCAATTTCTTTATTAACAACGGTATCTGCAATTTCTAACGCTGCTAATTCTACCATCATTTCTTCAATAATTTTTAATAACTGATCACCTAATTGATTTAATTTTTCAATATCTTTTTTTTGTATTTCAAAAGGTATATTACTTTGTTTTGCTTTTTCTACAGGCGGACATGGTCCATGTGATTTGGCAACTTCCGCACATCTAATAGTTTCTACAACTGCAAATTTAGGATTATCTGGTATTAATGGAAACTCGTCAATTAATTTTTCATTGCAAAATAATCCGAGCATTTCTTTATTAATTATTTTACAATTTGGAAATGTAGGTTTCTCCTTAATACTATTAACTTTATCAATTGCAACATTTATATTTTTATTAACTAATAATTCAGCAGAAATAGTTTTATATAATGTTGTATATTCTACTAAAGTAGAATTAAATTGTTCTTCTAAATTAGAAATATTAGTTTTTTTTACATTAGTTTTTGATTTAACTGAATCTTTTCCTTCTAGTGCTTCAATTATTGAGGATAATTTTGGAGACGTAGTTTTCTCGATTAATCCTAGTGATGGTAATAATTCATCTTTTGTTTTTTCTTCATACATTAAAAATTGTCTACCTTGTTGTAAATTAGGATCGGTTTTAAACATTTTCTATATACAATAATAATAGAAAATGTTATTTTAATCATACTATTTACTTATATTTTTTATATTATTAACTAAATTTTTTTTATAATATATCATTGTTGCAATAACAATTATTATCCCTAAAACTATGTTATATGATAATTTTATATTATACAAATAATTCATATCATTTAATGACCCAGATGCTCCATTATTACTATTAATTAAATTTGACAGAATTTTTTGATTTTTCGTTATAGAATCTTCTAAATTATTTATTTTTTGTATAACCTCATTATTATCATCTTTAAGTGTTTTACTATCTACATCGAGGCTATTTTTTATAGAAAAAAGTTTTGATTGACTTGATAAGTAATTACCTTTATCCAATATATAATCTGTAGTATCATTTTTGGGATTTTGTTTATATAGAGGATATGTTTTCTGTATTTCATCTAAAATAAATTCAAAATTTTTATATTGTGTTTGTAATTCTTGTGAATAATATTCTGGAGTATTTACCATTATATATAATAATATATATTACTGTGAGCAAATTCTATAAAAATTGCTGGTAATTGAAGTTTTACTAGGTCTTACAATTTCACATAATTGACCAGGTCTAATTCCTAAAACTTGAGCAACTGGACTAAATCTAGATATTCCAGGAATCATATCATCTGATGTTATGTTATATTTAATCTTAATTTTCTCGGCATCACTTTCATTTAGAACTGTATGTTTTGGTACTAATGAATGTTCTAAAATATTGAATTGAAGACGCTGAATATTTATAATAATTATAAAAATACCATCTTGATGCCATATTTGTTTAAGCAATTTTTCTAGCGTTTCATTTGGTTCGTCTTTAATAATAATAATTAAATCATCTTTTTTTTTTAAAATTTCTTCAATATTGTATAGGTCTTCAATTAGCTCATAAATATTATTTGGACGCAAGGTTTTAGCTAAATTATACTTAATATATGTTTTTTTTTCAATATCATCACTCTTGTTTGATAATAGTAAATCTAGTTGTTTTGATTGATACATTGCATGAATTTCATTTATTCCAAAACCATCATAATCACCAGTATCATAACCGCGCTGTTTCAAAATATCTAATAGAATATTACGAGATTTATAGATTGTCTTAATATGATCATTTTCAGCCATTATTTATATAATTAAATATTATAGATTTTAATATATTTCAATTTTAATTAATATAAAATATATTAATTAAACAAATACACTGTTACTAATGAATTTAAATACTTATATTTTTTGTTACTTCGTTCGTATCATTACTATTATCATTATTTGATTCTTCATCATCAATGTTTGTTAATAATGGAAAATTATCTTTTTCCAAATCATCATCATTTTTTATAGTTTTAATATCAGATATTGAATAAACTGGTCTACTATCAACTATATTTTCTAATAATTGAGACTTATTTATTTTAATTAAAGGTTTATTACTAATACTGCTTAATTCTGGAGCTACTTCTAATTCAGGTTCTACTTCTAATTCAGGTTCTACTTCTAATTTCGGTTCTATTTCTAATTCCGGTTCTACTTCTAATTCTGGTTCTACTTCTAATTCTGGTTCTACTTCTAATTCTGGATTTACTTCTAAATCTGGTTCTACTTCTAATTCTGGATCTAGTTCTAATTCTGGATCTAGTTCTAATTCTGGATCTACTTCTAAATCTGGTTCTACTTCTAAATCTGGTTCTACTTCTAAATTTTGTGGAGGTTCTGAAGCGGGTTTAATTGTTTTTATTTTTTGTTTTTCAACCTTTTTAATTTTTGGATTTTCAATATTAGAAATTGTATTTTCAAATGATAAATTTGATAAATGATCAATATTTTTATCAGTTATTATTCTTAATTGAATATTCATAGCTTGTAACTCTTGAATTAATAATTTAAATGCATAAGGTATTCTTAAAATACTGAAGCTACGCCCATATTGTGTAATATTCTCAACATTCAAACCATTTTCAATAGTTCCAGTAAATTTAATAGGACCATCTGCCATAGGGCTCATAAAAAGATTTAAATCAGTATTATAAATACATATCATACCTGTAATATTACAAACTGCCATAAAATACTCATCACCTCTAACTAACATAGATTCTTGTAAAAAGTGTGATAATCCATGAGAAGCAACACCATCGCGTTCCATCTCTCCAATTCTTAAACCACCATCATTTGCGCGACCTTGAACAGTTTGACGAGTTAATAATGTTCTCGGACCACGAGCACGATAGTTAATTTTATCTTTAACCATATGTTTAAGTCTCATATAGTATGTTGGACCTATAAATATTTCTGAAAACATTTGTTCTCCAGTTTGACCATTATATAAAATTTGATTTCCACTAGAATGATATCCTGCTTTATTTAATAATTCACCATATATTTTTTCTTTGGGACCCTTATTAACAAAAGCAGTACAATCTCCAAATGCACCATATTCAGCACCAACTTTACCCATTAAAGTCTCAACTAGCTGACCAATAGTCATGCGACTTGGTAAAGCGTGTGGATTAATTATTATATCTGGGCGAATACCTTCTTCAGTAAAAGGCATGTCTTCTTCTGGAATAACTAGTCCAACAGTACCTTTTTGACCACATCTACTGCAAAACTTATCACCAATCGCGGGTATTCTCTCTTCTCTAATTCGAACTTTTGCTAAACGAAATCCTTCTTCGCCTTCTGTAATAAAACTTTTATCAACATATCCAAGTTGACCTTTTTTGGGAAAAACAGATGAATCAAGCGACGTTTCTGGATTAGATAAATTAGTCATAATTTTTCCAATCATAACTTTTTTATCATCTAAAAATGTATTTTCTTTAATTAATCCGTATTCATTTAAATCTGAATAGTCATAACCTGGTTTAAGTCCAATTACATTTTCTTTTTCAATATTAGCAAAACGAGAATCAATTGTGGAATTAGCAACTTTAGAACTATCCTCACGCGCTTCATACATATTATAATAAGTTGTTCTGAACATTCCACGTTTTAAAGAACCTTCATTGAATAAAATAGAATCTTCCACATTATAACTACCGTAAATACCAATAGCAACAATTACATTCTCTCCATATGGGTGCTCTTCATTATTAATATATTTCATATATCTACTTTTTACAAGTGGTATTTGTCCAGAATTTAATACAACACCCATTTTATCTATACGAGTTAAATAGTTTGAGTGATATAATGATACAGCTTGTTTACTTTGTCCACATGAAAATAAATCTCTAGGTAATTGATTATTTTCTGGAAAAATGATCTGATTACCCATTACACCTAATATTAAAGATGGATGAATTTCCATATGAGTATATTGTTTTTTTTTAAGATCATTATAATCTATACAAACTAATGCAACTTCTGATTCGGCTGTATCTAAATATTCTATAATAGCTTGCTCATCTCTTAATTGTGGTAATATTTCTTTTCCACCATGATATAAATCATTTATTGTCATATACATGTTACAATTTGATGGATTATATAGTTCGTCTTTTTTCTTTGTGAATCCACTGATTAACTGATTCCATGTAAATTTATTTTCATTTATATTTTTTAATGGTATCGGATTATCTATACTAACAATACCATCTTCTATATAAAATATAGGTCTACATAATCTACCAGAATCAGTATAAATATGAATTATGTTAGTTTCGATATGCCAATGAACACTGGTATACACCGGAATTATTCCACTACGTCGACTACTAATAAGTAAATCTCTAGTAGTTTCTGGGTCATTAACAACACCAATCCAATTACCGTTAACAAATACCTTTGTTTGTTGTGATAAATATTTATATTCGCATTCAGTTAATAGTTTCATAAATGTATTAAAACGCAACCAATTAATTATTGGCTTTGATGAACAAAATTTTGTAATTTTTGTTAATATAGCTAAATGTTTATGTGTTCCAATATTACCTCCATCTGGTGTATCAACAGGATCAATTATACCCCATTGTGATGAATGTAATAATCGAGGTCCAACAATTTTAGCGCTAGCATCTAATGGTAAATTAATTTTCCGAAGAAGAGAGATATATGAATTAAATGATAATCTATTTAAATCTTGCACTAACCCAACCCGTTTTGTATGACTTTCAGCACCCCAATTACCCTTAAATCCTTTTCTAAAACCATTTTCTAGTATTCTTTCTTTAAAATATTCTTTATAATTATTTTCTATTAAACTAGTAAAATTCTTTTGATATATGCCTTGTTTATAATAGTATTCTTTATCGATTTTCTGATAAATATGACGCTGTTGTAAAGAATAATATTCTTTAAATAAATCATATACTAATGTTCCAGGTAGTTCAATTCGTTTAAATTTAAAACTATCTCTATCAGTAGGTTTATTTTCTTTTGTATATACTTTTAATAACTCTAATACCATATGCCCTAAAAAGCACGCTTTATCTTTAAAATTAAGTTCGCCTATATGAGGTAAAAAATAGTTCATTAATATATCTAAAACATGTGGAACCGTTTTTCCTTTTGTAAAAGTTCCTATATATTTTAATGCAACTTCTTGAGTGAATATTCTACTAGCATCATGTATCGATGGAATGAATAGTTCTACATAATTATTATATTTTTCGATATCTAATAAACAGCATTCTAGAATAGATTTATCTGATATCACACCTAATGCTCTCATAACAATAAATAATGGAATAGGCTTTCTTACGTTGGGTATATTAACAACAATTTGATTATTAGTATATTTTAATCCTGGCGCTACAATTCTAACTGCTAGTGTTCTTATAGGTTTTGATGCATCTTCTGAAACAGAACGAATTTCTGCTGAATGACTATATAATTCATTTACCTTATCTCTAATATACAACATATTATCTGCAAACTTTTCTTGTGAAATTATAACTTTTTCTTTTCCGTCAATTATAAAATATCCCCCGATATCGTTTCTACATTCACCCATATTATATCTCACATTTCTATCTAACCCATTCATAATGCATAGTTTTGACATTAACATAATTGGAAATCTACCTAAAAATATTTTTTCTAATGTTGTAGTTGTCTCAATTTTATTACCATCATCATCTTCAATAATATAATCGATAACTACATCATAATGTATACTCATCGCATAGGTCATGTTTCTTAATCTTGCATCATTTGGATACATATAATGTTCATTATTCTCATCATAAATTATAGGTTTTCCATAATATAATTTATTTCCATCTTTTCCACCTAAATAAATGCTTGCTTGTAATTTAAAATTTTTGGTTTCAGGATCTTGATTTTTAAGTATTTTAATAGGATTCTTCTCTTTAAAAATTTTATAAATACCATCTTGAAAAAAATCATTATATGACTCAATATGGTGATTTACTAAACCTTCTGGATTATCTTCAAAATATTTGTCTATAATTTTCCATGGTAAATTATTATCCATTTAATATATTATAATCTTATATTTTTAAGTATATAATATATTTCCTTTTTCTATTTTCTAAATATTTAATGTATGACTCTATGTTTTGCAACATAGGCTCCATTATTTGCACCACCAAAACTTTTATCATTATAGTTTCTATTTTGGGCTTGTAATTTTTTAAATCTTACATAATCGCCACCATCATAAACAAACTTTGGATTTCCACTGTAAGCCGCGTTGCCATCATTTCTCGCATTACCAGCAGCATTTTTATATCCGGCTACAGATTGATTTGAAGTATTTGGATTAATACCATTAACTTGATTTGATGCGCGACCATATTTAGAATCTATTGCTTGATTTTTAATTGAATTAATGTCTCCAGCATTCATTGCTCGTCTAAATGGTCCTAATGAATAATTTCCAACTAAAGGACTTACATTTGGTATGATATCCGATGCAATAATATTATTTCCAAATGATTGTCTCAAAACATGTCTTGATAAAGATCTACCATTACCACCATCCATTCCTGACGATTGATAGTGTCCTCCTCCTCCTCCTCCTACTAAAATATTAGCTTGACCAGATATTCCGCCACCTAATATACTTTTTCTAAAATTATCTTTTATATAACCAGCCATGATATATATAATAATAATATTATTAAAATTAATTATTATATAAATTTACATTTTCTTACCATTAAAATTTAACATTAATAAACCAATTAATACCGCCATTAATACAAAAGGAAATATCACTAAAAACCATGATAAATTAGTTAAACCATATTTACATAGCGCGTCTAATACAATAGTCCAAAACACCACATATAACACCTTGAATACAAAAATCATTACTGTGGATGGTACGTCACATTTATAACTACCGACACAATATGTTGTATTATCGCCGTAAATAAGATTTTCAATTATAATACCAACAAGTGTTACAAATGATATTAAAAAATATACATACGCTGGTGAACATAATTGTTGTAATTGTTTATTGAAGTTCATCATTCTTTTATATTTTATAGATAGAAAATATAAAATCTTATAGTAAAAATAAACTACATACTTATTTTAATATATTTATTTATTATTTAAAGGTTGCACTAAAGGGGATGGTGATTTATTTGGGTTTACCCCATTCCAAACTCTTCCTAAACCAGGTGCATAATTAGTAATTCCATTAATGGCATTTCTATATAGATCAGTTAATCCAACTCCACCATTTTGATTTAATGATGCCCATGCACCATATGTATGTTGTGGCGCCGGTAACGGATTGCCAAAATATGGATCAATACCACCTACTACCTGACCATATTGATTATGCGCATAATGATTTGCGTTATTATTTATATCCCAGGATTGACCTACTAAAGGTTTTGTTCCTTTTCCAAATCCACCCTTTCTATTTTTGCGTTTATGAGTTTTAGATTTATAATGTTTATGTCTATATGATTTTGATCTTGATTTTGATTTTGATATTTTTTTCTTGATAGTTTTTTTAGGTTTAGATAAAAAAACTTTTTTTCTTGTAGAGTTGTTTTTGTATTTTGCTAAATTTTTCCGTTTACTAGCCATATATTATATAATAAGATATTAATCAATATCTACATGAGTTAACATATGTCGTCTGCAACAATATTTATTACAACCTAATTTATCTAATATAATTCCTTCTGGTGTTTTATCAACATTATCAGTTGATAAGTAAATTACTTTATTAACTTCTTTTTTTTCGTTCATTTTCAATTTGCGAACTTCTTTTTGATAATATCTATATTTATTACCTAAAACTTTACCACATGTAAAACATTTAACTGGAATAATCATTCTATAATTAATATAATTATATATTTATTAATTATATTAAATCAATTTTTATCTAAATTATTTATCAGAATTTTTATTAGAATTTTTAAATAATTTATTTTTATAGTGATAATGTTCTATTTTAAGTGGTTCACTTTCAGTGCCAAAAAAAGTTGGTCCTTTTTTATCACCGGCAACACATTTTTTACTATTTATCCAAACACAACACCCTGTAGAATTACAATTTGATTCATTTAATTCATTACAACTAGCATCTAGTTTATGAGGTTCAGCTTTATTTATTTCACAGAATGCTTTTTCAAATGTTGTTCCATTTTTTTCTTGTTTATTTTCTAAATTTTCAATTGTTACAACTTTCTCAATATGTTTATTTTTATTAGAATTAAAATCTATATTTAACATAGAAAAAATTACCATTAAAGCTATAATGATTAATGAAATAATAATTATATCATCAATATTCTCACTAAAATAATCTATAATTTCTTGATTCATTACTATATAATATCTAGAAAAGATATTATATAAATATTATCTTTAATGGCTCCGTATTTTTCTAGTAAGTTTAGCTCTTTCAGTTACTAAAGGTCTACTTATAATATCAACAAATCGCGTTGGTTTCTCTAACAATTCTAAATTATACTCATCAATTTTTCTTTCTAGAATTATGTTATTAACATATTTTTACCCATTTCATCTAATCGTGTATATGTTTGATAAAGGTTAGAAATAATCCGTTTTAATACTTGAACACCATCAATTTTTGATGATAAAAAATCAATCTCTGTTTCATTAGTTTTTAATTCGATTACTGCTTCGAGTAAAGAATAATAATGATTAAGTAACTCTATATATTCCTCATCTTTTTTACGAAGTTTCTTTTTATTATATTGGGCGGCTTTCAGTAATGTATCTGACAATATTGTAAAATCATCATATGAATCTATAAAATTATCAATATCTATATCATTCACAATATCTTCAATTTGTTTTTTATTATTTGGTAGTAAATTTTCTCTGCATAAAGGACACTCGGTTTTATGTTTCATCCATTGGGCTATACATTTTTTATGATATTTATGGTTATTTGAACATAAATATTTTGAAATATCTTTTTTGGAGATTTCTTCTAAACATATTGGGCAATCTATTGGAGAAGATTTTTTTGGAGAAGATTTTTTTGGAGAAGATTTTTTTGGAGAAGATTTTTTTGGGGAAGATTTTTTTGTTTTGCGTCGGCTTTGTTTGCCTCTAGTGACTGCTTGTATTAATTCTATAGATTTACGATTACTTCTTGTATTAGGCATATATATATATATTAACATTTTTTATTATTATCATATTTTTTAAAATTGATTATAATAATGACAAAAAATATAACATAAAATCCGATAATTATAATGGACGCAGAAAATCCGATTAATATTAATATTACAAAAAATAACGAACCTCAAGAAAAGTATAATAATTTTAAAGAATACATTATTATTAATAATGTAGAATTGCAAAATGAAATCAGAAATTTAAAGGATACAAATATTGAACTTTCAAAAGAAATAAGTGTAAAAGAAACTGAAGAAGATAAAACAGATGCTAGTATTAGATATTTACGGGGGCTAGTAAGTAATTTAAATGAGATTAAAAAGGGTTATATCGATATTACTAATGAAAAAGAAATTACATCTAATAATATCAATATTATTTTGGAAAAAAAAGAAAAAATCAATTATTCATGTTATTTTGAGCTATTACTTTATAATATTATTTTTGTAGGAGAAAATATTATTATAAAATTTATTAGTTATAACAAATTTCATTATATTATTGGGTTAACATTAAATATTATTACAATTTATATAATTTCAAAAACATACATTGATAATTATAATAAAAATAATAATTATAAAAAAGAAATTCACACATTAAAAGAAGCTTCTAGACAAAAAATTAAAGAACTAGAAACCGATGTTTTAAAGCTAGAAGAATCTACCCTAGCGTTAGATAATTGGATTTATGAAGTATAATAATTATTATAACTAATTTAAATAATTTAAATAATAATTGTTATGAATAAAATTGAAATAAAGTTTTTTATTTGAAATAATTTGAATATGTCAAATTCCGTATTTATTACCCATGTTGACTGGAAAGTTAAAAGACCATTTATTAGTTATAGCGATGAACAATTTATCAAAGAAATAGAATCTATAAATATAGAATCTCGACTTGATCATCACGAGTATCAACTACAAAAACCATATAGAAAATATAGCAGTATATGTAATTATTTTATTAAATACAAAAGAAAAATAGATAGACAAAAATTATTAGAAAAAAAAGAGAATTCTACTTTACAGTGTTGCCTGTTAAAATGTTTTGGCTTATAAAATAAAGATTTTATTTCTTATGAAAATTGTTATGACATTCTTCACAAACATTAATTAAATTTGCTACATGATTTTTATGAAAACCTTGTGGTAAAAAATTATTCTTATCAGCATTTTTCTGTTGTTCTAAATGATGTATTTCACTACCCATTTTAACTCTACACATCTCACATAAATTACGAATTTTTTTACTATTATATTTACTAGCTGGTAAATCTAATACATTCTTATACACATTATTATATTTAACTCGAAGAGAATGAGCTCTCTCTAGAAAATTGTATGGTAAATCAAGAGATTTACAAACTTCAAGACCATACATACTATCACCTGGTCCTTTTTTTAATTTACGATCATATACTAACTTTCTCTCTTTATTATTATAGAAAACTTCCATATGATATAATTCTAAATTATTTAATTCTTTAATTTCATCATACTTGACAACCTCGTGAAAATGTGTTGCAAATATAAACGTGCTTTCTTTTTTATGTAATTCTTCAAGACCACTAACAAAAATACTTAAAGCAGAGTCACTTTCAGTTCCAGAACATAGTTCATCCCCAAGAATCAAGCTATCTTTATTTGAGAATTGTAAAATAGTTCGTAGTTCTGACATTTCAACCGCAAATGTTGATAAACCTTTAAAAATATTATCATTACCAAGAATACGTGTAAACAAATAATTATATGGATGATACGTAAAATTTGTACATGGAACAAATAGACCTGCTTGAGCCATAATAACTGTGATACCAATTGATTTAATTAAACTGGTCTTACCTACCGCATTTGTTCCATATAGTAAAATTCCATTTTTATTATATCCAAGATCAATATCATTTGAAACATAAGTTTCTCGCGTATTAAGATGTTCGATTAAACAGTGACGGATTCCAGTAAAATCAACAAATGATTTATTGCGTTTTTCTATATTTGGTTTACAGTAATTATATTTTTCAGCAATATAACACTTACACTGTAAAATATCAATATTAATTACAAATTTAATAAGATCATCGATCATATCACTTTTCTCAATAAATTTATTAACAAACTCATTATAATATAAATCTAGAATTGAAACCAGTTCATTTTTTGAATTAATAATATCATTAGCAATACTACGTATTTGTGGGCTTGTAATAATAACATTCGAATTATTACCATTATATGGTGAATAATCTATTTCTGAAATATTAAAAATGTATTCTTCTTCTTTATTAGAGTAGTCTGATTTATATTTTAGAATAACATTTTTTTCTTTACTTTCAAGTGATTTCTTTAAAAATGCGACGCGTCTTTTAGTTGCAATTAGTGACGGTTCTTGTTTTGGGGTTTCATGTAATTTAACAAATTCGGTTGTTTTAACCGATTTTTCATGCGTTTTAATTAAATCTGATAAATATTCTCTAATACAATCAACTTGCTGTCTAGATTCAAGGGCTTTACGATATCCAGCATCGATCTTGTTGAAAAGTCCAGTTTTAATAAAGAAAAGATGATTAATATTACTAACATTTGCGGCAGAAACAGATATATCGTCAATGTATACAGCTTTATCTAACTCAAAGAAATCATCTAGCATTATTTTTAGAGAATTGCATTTAGAAATTATGTCACAATTTTTATTACTATTTAAATAGTCAAGTAATGTTTCATCATTTAAACATTTTTTATAGATATTTTCAATATCATTAACATTACTATAAATATTAGTAAAATCTTTTGGTGTAATTTTTTTAATAATCAATTTACGCTTTAATTTTTCAATATCTCTAATATTATCTAATTTATGTCGATACGATTCCCATTCATTAGAAATCATATGTTCGGTAATGTTATATGATTTATTTAACTCATCAATGTTTGTAATTGGATTTAATAGATTATAATGAAAATTACGTTTACCCATAGGAGTAATGCAATTATTAAGTAGATTTGATACACATGAAAATTTACCAGTATATCTATTATCTCCGAGAATATTTAATTGTTTAAGTGAGTGATTTGCAAGAATAAGACGATCGGTATAATTTTCAAAATTTGGTTTAGCTAATCTAGAAACTAAATTGGGATTATGACGGAATACAAAATCTAATAAAAATGTAAATGATTGAATAGCAATACAATACTCTTGTAAATCATTAAGAATAATACACTCATCATCATTAGGATAGAAACGACTAATTATTTCTTTTTGGTAAATTTGCTTTTCAGCATTTTCTGCAAATTTAATCGAATCCTTTTTCTCTCCTCCAAAAAGAATTTTATGTATTTTATTACATCTAATATTTGTAAAATTAATAATATCATCAATAATATATTCCTCTAAATTTGAAATAATAACACATTCATTTGGATTATAAATAGAAATATATCTTTCTAATTCATCGTATGTACAAGGATTATGATAATATGCTGAAGTAAACTCAAAAATTGAGGTTTTACCAGTGTAAATATCAATATTAGATATTCCTATTGTAATTTGTTCTCCAATTCCACTAATTTTATTTGATGAATAATGGATCCAGATAGAAGTAATATTATTAGATAATTCTTTTGTATCATTAGAAAAATACGTACCTGGAGAAAAAATACCAGTTAAACTACGCGTTGTATTTTTAGCTTGAGTATCTTGACTATAAACAACAATTGTATATCCATTATCTTGCATTTTTTTTACATATTTATCTAATTGCGGAAGACCAAAACCAGCCATTACAACTCTTTCTTTTCCAACACAAATATTTTTTTTACTAACAGCCATATCATTTATCTCCGAAAACTCAACAATATTACTTCCAGAAATAATATTGTTGTTATCAATTAATCCATATGCTTCATAAAATGATCCTACTTGCATTAAAACAAGCGTTTTCTCTCCATATTCAGTTTTCCATTTTGAAGTATATTCTAAATAATCTTTAATAATAGTCATATTTTTTATATTATATTATTTAATATAATATGTTTAAATATATTATATATATTATTTCTCTCTGTATAGAGAAATTATATTCTAACCAATATTTATATATATATGATTAATGATAAAAATGATAAAAGTGTTAAAACTGGTATGAAATTAGTAGAATTATCATATTTAAGAACAGAATTATCATCACAAAATACATATTTTTCAACAATGCGAACTGCATTTGCATTAGCAGTAGTAGCAGCATACACTCAAAAATGGTTTATCTTATTATTTTCTATAATATTATTAATTGGAGGATATTCACAATATTATATGTTGGGGGATATTTTAAAAAATATTAATGAGAAACAGGAATATGAAAATGACAATGAAGAGAGAAATAAGTATTATGAATTATATAAATTAAGAGAGAATAATAATAAAATACTGTTATTTTATTGTCTAATATTCGGAATAGCTGTAACTTTAGAGTTTATGACAGAAAAACGTATTGGAGGGAGATATATATTGAGAAATAAATTTAATAAAAAATAAGAATATTTATTTTTGAACTAATGCCATCGGTTTCATTTTGCGAATATCTTCCTCTTTATGCCATGATCCTGTAAAATGATGTTTAATAAAACTATTTCTAGTATGCGGTATATCTGGTCCAACACAAAAAACATCTGGAGGAAGTAATGCAATTCTTATATCGGTTTTAATTATATAATCGTTAACTATTAATGAAAATAATAAAGGTCCTGTATAATCATGAACGCTTTTTAAATATTTTTTTGTTTTAATATTTAAGATGCACGTCATATAACACGTTTTAAATAATTCATTATCCGGTTTTGCTATAATAAACCATTGACAACACTGTCCAGAATTTTTACCATATTTACCAAAATATTTACTAAATTCATTAGAAATAACTATATCTACATTTTCAGGATTAACTATTGAATGACCTTTACAAAGATAGTTATTTGTGTCTTTATCATATTTTGAGCATGGATTCAAATTATATGTTGTATGATAGTCAGCCTTTAATCTAGTTAGTGAAAATTTATGATCAACATTATTACCATGATAATAAATAAAATTATCAAATAATTCATCAATATGTCTTAATGGTTCACAATCCATATCAGCATAAATTCCACCTTTTAAATATAAAATTAAATATCTAAATGTATCAGCCAAAGCTCCACCATTAGTAACAGATTTTATAATTTGCAAATGTTCTGGATAATGTTGTCTTACAATATTATAAATATCATTATTGTCATATAAAATTATTTCATAACCAGAATATAAATGTTTAAATTTTTCATAGCATCTAATCCATATCGGATTATCAATCTTGTTTTTATTTTTACAAGTCAAATGTAGTATTTTGGGGAACATATTTATTATAACAACAAATTATTTATATTATTTGATTTTTATATTATTTATGTTTGTTAGTCTTTTTATGTTTGTTAGTCTTTTTATGTTTGTTAGTCTTTTTAGGTTTGTTAGTCTTTTTAGGTTTGTTAGTCTTTTTTGTCATGTTTCTCTGTTTGCTTTTTCTCTTTTTACCACCTTCTCTTTCTCTCAATGTTGATAATTTTTGATATCTTATTTCTTCTTGTTTTTCCTTTCTTCTTAATGCTCTCTTTCTAGTTGCGTTTTCTCTAAATTTTTTTACAGTATCGCGTATTGATTTACCTTTTGTTCTTGTTATTACAGGGCGACCCTGTGACCATTCTTTGTAATCGTCATCATATGTTGCTCCTAGCGGTCTTAAATACATTGTTCGCATCAGATCAACATCTTTATATTCACTTGATGATAAATATTCTCTACTATCAGACGACATACAACTAATAATAATATATGTACCAGGACCTTCATTTTTTAATAAATCTTCCAAATTAATTCCTGTTATTTCATCTGGATCTTCAATTGATGCATCAGCATCAAAATAATACTTATCACATGATGATATTTCTCCACCATTAGTTCCATTTGCAGGTTTTATACAGGATATTTTACATTCTGTAGATCTCTCAATACTTGGATTTGCTTCACCACTCCAATTATCACAATGTCCTTTATATACTCCCGTACCACCAAATACTAATGATATATTTGGAACTTGACTTTCAACCTGTCTACCACCAATATCAATAGTTCCTCCAATATATAATCTTGCTTGACATGAACAACCTACACCTCGAAACCAGTTATCTGCTGCCTCGGTTCTTATATCTGGATTTCTATCATTATCTTCAAAAAAAGTATTTCCATTTAAATATAACTCTCTTAATTCATCTATTTTTTTTTTATTTAATTCTATTTTTTTTCCTGGTTGACATAGCATAATTACTTTATAACCTTCTGGCATAGTAAAATGATCTATTCCAACCCATGATCCATGTGTAACAATCATTTTTATATCACTATCATCACAGCATTTATTAGTTCCATATCTATCACGATTTTGTTTGCGCTCTTTAGATATTTCACGCATTTTATAATATCGATTTTCCCATTCTTCTTCTGTTAAATTCATACTATATATATAATGTATGAAATTAATGAAATTTCTATATTATTAACAACATCTTGTTCTGACAATGAGCGTATCCAAATCTATGAAAAAAGGGTTATGCGTTGGTTAACAGATTCACCATTTGATGTGTATTTAGTTGATTCAGCAAATACTGGAATGAAAAATCCAGAAATACTAAATCATCCGAGATATCAACAATTATTATTCAATCAAAAAGCACCTGAACATTATAATAAAATTAAATGTTTAGTTAGCGATGGGAAATTATTAAATAATCCGGATTATGAACATACAACATACGAGAGATATTCAGTTGTTTTAGCTATTAGAAAATTTCATTTTATTGGAAAATATAAAACCGATATTTATATTCACACAAATTATAAATTTTCGAAAGAATTATTAGTAATATATACTAATGGTATATATTATTAGGAGCAGTTTTAAATCCACAATGACAAGACATATATAATATATATAGATAATATATATATAGATAATATATATAAATAATATATATATTATGCAAAAATTTATTATTAAACCATCTAATAATATAGAATATACTAAAAATAATGGATTTCTATTCCATGATTATATGAAAGAAAAGATTAAAGAATACAATTTAGAAATACCAAAAATAATATTTCAAACACATAAATCAATTGAATATGTTAAATCAAATAACTATTTGGTTAAATGTTATAAATCTTGGAATGATTGTAAAAAATATGGATTTAAACATTATTTTTACAGTGATGATTCAATGAATTATTTTATGATGAAAAATTTTCCAGATATATATAGTTTATTTGAAAACTTACCGCTACCAGTATTAAAAGCTGATTTGTTTAGATATTGTATAATATATATTTATGGGGGAATTTATGCCGATATGGATACAATTTGTAATGTTGATCCAACATATTTTATAACACCATCATTATTAGTGTGTTTTCCAGAGAATAATCCACCTCTGTATCTGTGCCAATGGGTTTTCGCCGCACCACCAAAAAGTCCAATAATAAAAACTATGATTGATCTATCTGTAGAGAGAATAAAAAATTTTGATTTCAATAATATAACAAATGAACACTTTATTCATTACTTAACAGGTCCTGCATTATTTACAGCTGCAATTGAAAAATGGTTATATGAAAATAATTTTCCAGTTTTAAAAATTCCAAATGCCAATAATATTGTTGATATGCGAAAATATGTATATTATCATAAAAATGTTTTAAATGTTTTACGAAAAGAGGCATCACATGAGAACCCATGTCTAGTAAATCATTTATTCAGTGGTAGTTGGAATAATGGTTGGAAAAATGAAAGGAAAAACCTTATAAAAAAATAATCTTCGGAATCTCCATATAATTATAATAATTATAATAATTATAATAATTATAATAATTATATGGAGATTCCGAAGATTATTCATCTAACATATAAAACTCATAACTATCCAGAACATATTTTAGCAAAGTGGAAAAAACTGAATCCTGATTATACCTTTACATACAGCGACAATACCGATTGCTACAACTTTATAAACCATCATTTTAGTAAAGAATATGCTGATTTTTTCAATAGAATAGTCCATGGTCCGAATAAAGCCGATTTTTGGAGATTATGTAAATTATATATTGAAGGTGGTGTATATACAGATATAGATATTGAACCAATAGCTCCTATCAAAAATATAATATTAAATTCTACATTATGTAGTTGTATTGCAATGGATAATTCATCAATTTTCCAAGCATTTTTAGCGACAACACCAAAAAATGTAGTAATAAAATCATGTATTCAATCTTTTGTTAAAAATGCATTCAGAATGAATATGTTTAAATTATGTGGAAATAATTGCGGACCAACTGTTGACATGTATAATGTATTAAAACAAATATTAAAGCGTCGAGAATTAAAACCAAATGTAATATATAATTTAAAATCTGGAACCGCAAATATATCACATAGAATTTTATTATTTAGAGAAATAGTTGTAATTCCATCGAAAGGACTTGACGGTATATATGTAAAAAATCATCGAAATCAATTGATATTAAAATCTAGATTCGACGGATTTATCGAATGGAAAAAATCAATTGATAATAATCATAATAATAATCATCATAATAATAATCATAATAATAATCATAATCATAATCATAATCATAATAATAATGTCGTGGATATTAGATTAAAAGGTATGATTCTCAAATTTCCAAAAAATAATTTAACACAAAGAAATTTATATTTAAATCGCGCAGATAATAAGATACACCCAAGAAAATTATTAATTACATAAAATAAATATTAAGTAAAAGATTCTTCTGGCTTATTTAAAAAGTTATGGATCAAGTTATCTTTATTCGTATTTTGTATCTCTCCACTTAATAAACAGTTTTCGTATAATTTTCTTATAACATCATTTGGCGCCTCACTACCAGCTTTAAGTAGATGATGTCGTCTTAAATAATTCTTCATATCTAAAATTGTTGTTCTACGAATTTTATTATGCTCGGATGATATTTTTTTTCGTGTAGATGCATTTTTTATTAATACTGAAATTTTGCGATTACTTTTACCTAATTTATATTTAATTGATCGAGTATGAGTTCGAATTAGATTTCTTGGTTCTAAATTACTATTTATATTATTACTTTGTTGAATTTGTGATGAAAGTTCAGTTTTTATCTCATTTCTCATCTCATTAATATTATTTTTTATATTACTATTATTATCATTATTATTATCATTATCGTTAGTATTACTATAATTTTTCATTGTAGTATTTTTCCATTGTCTATATGTAGGCTTTGATCCATTTTTAAGACAGCCGTACGGTACAGTATTTGAGTCTTTTACTAAATTATTGTTATCTCCACAATTATCAACATTATGATCAACTAGATCATTACTACTATTATTAATAGTTTTAGTATTCAAATTACTGTTATAGTTAAAATTATCCGGAATAGTTATATTTACATCAGGTCTATTTGCTTTTAATGTCCTACTGTTTTTTTTTGATAATTGTTGCAAGAAAGAAAGAGATTTTTGAAATTCATTATCAAATTCTATACTATTTTCAGAAGTATTAGATTTAATATTATGGTTAATAATTTGTTTACTACTATCAGGTTTATTAGAATTCGGTTTATTATAACGCTGTATTTTCTTTAGTAATTCTCTTTTTAATTTAGACGAGGGAATAGTAGTATTAATCGATGAAATTTTTTGTGTTTTATTATGTGTTGGTTTTGATTTTTTTGTTGGCCCCATTTTAAATAATTCAGGATTTATAGTAATTGGTTTAATGTTACTCATCTTTATTTTATTAATTTAAAAAATAAATTAATAAAAACACGCAATTAATTGAATTACCCCTAAAATTATATAAGCATATCTATACCAGTATTAAAATCCATATGAATGTTCCAACCTAGATTTTTTAGTTTTTTATTACTAATATAATAACGTTTATCGTTAAATGGTCTATCTTCAATATATGTTATCCATTTATCATAATCTTCTGTTTTAATGATTTTTTTAATTAAAATTTTTGAGATATCCATAATCGAATATTCCATGCCTTCATCGCAACCAATATTATATATTTCACCAATTTTACCTTTCTTTAGAACAGTAATAAAGGCTTGGGCAGTATCTGATGAATGTAAAAATGCACGCACACAAGAACCATCTCCCTGGATAGTTATTGGCTCATTATTTTTTAATTGTAAAATAAAACGGGGAATAACCTTTTCAGGATATTGATTTGGACCATATACATTATTTCCTCTAGTTATAATGATAGGCATATTAAATGAATGGTTATATGATTGCGCAATTAATTCAGCCGCAGCTTTAGACGCTGCATATGGATTTGTTGGACATAATACAGATTGTTCTGTTTTACTATTTTCATCAATTTCTAACATTGATTCACCATAAACTTCATCAGTAGATACATGAATAAATTTTTCTAAATCTTTGCAATATAATCTTGTTACTTCTAATAAATTATGAGTTCCAATAACATTATCTTGTGTGTACTGTAAAGCATCTGTAAATGAATTTTGGACATGTGATTGCGCCGCAAAATGAATAACATGAGTAATATCATTATTTTCAAATATATATTTTAATAAATCATAAGATTTTAAATTTCCATTTATAAATGAATAGTTTTCTGATTCTCTTATGTCTTTGGTAACATTATTTTGATCACCGCAATAATATAATGCATCAAAATTAATAATCATAGTATTTGGATTACTTTTAGCAAAAATATTAATAAAATTAGAACCAATAAAACCGGCTCCACCAGTTACAAAAAGACATTTAATATTATCATTAGCATTAGCATTATGATTATTACTATCATTAGCATTATCATTATCATTAGCATTATCATTAGCATTATCATTATCATTAGCATTATTCAGTTTAACATTTAAATTATAAGTATCGTTGTATTTATATAAACAATCACGAATTGATGACTTTATATTTTTAACATTTGGATATAAACTGGTTAATCTAGTTGTATCGAGATAATTATTAGAACGATCACTTTCTAATATTTTACTTTGTTCTTCAACTGTAAAATTTTTCCAAGTAAAATTTGGATCTACAATTTCTTTGAACATATCCAAAATTTCATTATGGGATACTAGCCCAGGATTTGTGAGATTAATTGTTCCAGTTACAGATTTACTCATCATATCTAAAACTATAGGTAATAATTCAGGTAAAACAGTCATAGAATTTGGGATCGAACAAATCTGATCATAAGTAGTGATTTTTGTAATGAAATTACGCGGATTGACCTCATCAGTAATCGGCATTCTGATTCGAAGGTTTAAAACCGAATCATCAAAAAAATGCATCAATTGATCTGTGAATCCTTTCACTGTTGAATATGAAGAACCAAAAAAGTTTGGGAGGCACTTTTCAGTGAAACCATTTAATTCTTTACCAAAGGGATGGATATCATCAAATTTAAAAATACATCCTGTTCCTAAATAAGAATAATGAATATTCATTTCTTTTGATATCATAGCAAGAGCCAATGGTGAATATAAATTATCTCTTACATTATCTAAAATTTTTCCCTTTTGTTCTAGATAATCAATCGTAGTATATACTTTATCTTCAGTTTGACCATGTGTTCTTCCAATAAATGAAATAATATGTGTTGGTTTTTGTTCAAGTATTTCAGTTTTAAGTTCTTGAATATTATTCACGCGTGAATTACCACAGCAATATGCAGTATTATTAGTTTTTAAAATATCAATAAATTGATTACCAATCCATCCATTAGAACCGTAAACTAATATTTTCATTTATAAGTATATATTTTATACAATTTTTATATTGTTATTTATATTAATAACATAATGCAAATTGGAATAGCAGGCTGCGGATTTGTCGGTGGAGCTTTAAAAAAAAGCTTTGAAATTAATAATGTTAATCTGAAAGTATATGATAAAATTAAAAATTTAGATTCATGTGAAGATTTATTAAATTGTAATATAATTTTTTTATGTCTTCCAACATTGTTTGATGAAACTATTAATGAGTATAATAAATCAGCCATTATTGAGATGTCTGAATTTTTAAATGATAATGCTTATACCGGATTGATTGTTATAAAATCTACAGTTGAACCAGAAACAACAAATAAATTGTCAAAATTATTTGAAAAATTAAGATTTGCCCATAACCCTGAATTTTTAACTGCAAGAACTGCATTTGAAGATTTTCACAATCAAAAACACATTGTTTTAGGAAAAGGACCAAATTGTAACAATAATGATATAGAAATGTTACGTTTATTTTACAATAAGTATTACCCAGAAGCAAAAATTAGTTTAAGTACAAGTTTAGAAAGTGAATCAATGAAAATAATGTGTAATAGTTTTTATGCTAGTAAAATAATGTTATTTAATGAATACTATTTATTGTGTCAAAAAAATGGTTCTGATTTTAAAAAAATACTTGATTTAATGTTAGAAAATAAGTGGATAAATCCAATGCATACAGATGTTCCAGGACCCGATGGTTTAATGGCTTACGGAGGTGATTGTTTTCCAAAAGATACACAAGCATTAAATAAATATATGGAGGGTTATCAGAGTGAGAATTTAGTATTAAAAAATGTAATAAATGAATGTAAATTATTACGAAAAGAATAAATAATAATTAATGTATATATAATTATTATTAGTTTATTTTTCAATAAAATGTTGTTTTATTTTATCAATTTCATCATTTGTATAAAAACAATTAACATAATCATGATCTAAAAATAGTTGTATTTCTTCTTTCGTAAATTTAAGGTTTTGTTTTATATTTTCGTAAAACGGATGAGTAGTTTTATTATTATGATTTAAAACAAATTTATAAGGTAAATGATAATTTATAATTTTATTCCATTCTGTAATATTTTCAAACTTTAAAAATAGTAAAATAATATTATGACTATCATTAAAGTAATAATTTTTTTCTCTACTAAATTCTGATAGTAGGTCTATATCAAAATGTTTTTTATACATTTCTATTGAATATGGTTCTATTTGTTTTTTTTTTCTTAAAAGATTTTTTTTTATTATTTCAGTAATAGTATTTTGATTATTTATTTTATTTATTTGACATAATTCACATTCTGGTCCATGTTTTCTATCAATTTTTATATGCTGAAATATGCGTGAGATTTCTAAATTAATGGGAATTCTTGTAGACTCTATTATTATTGGTTTAAAATTATATTTATTTCCAATATATATAATTAGATCATATAAATCATAATTATTATTTGTTAGTAATTTAGTATCATATATATTTTCAAAATATCCAACATTATGCCAATGTGCAGTATTTATATTTGGAAATCCCATCATAATACTACTTGAGCCTGACTTACCATCGCCAATATAATAAATTTTAGGAATAAATATATTAATATATGAAGAATTTTTATTTATACATATCTCTTTACGTCTGTAAAATATTAATTTTATTATATCATCAAATATATGCATTATATATTAATAATAATAATAAATATTTAATTATTATTATTTATATAATAATATATATATGAAAAAAATTGTAATAATAATTGGAGCAAGACCAAATTTTATGAAAGCATTTCCTGTATATGAAGCTTTAAAAGAAGATTTCGAATTAACATTAATTCATACAGGACAACATTTTGATGCAAAAATGAGTGATATATTTTTTAATCAATTAAAATTTCCAAGACCAGATATTAGTCTAACATTAGAAAAAAAAACAAAAGCTGGTGACTTTGATGATAAAATGTATGTGAATAATGGTGAATATTTGAAGGACAAAAACGCAGTAATCCAAGAATTAATGAATTATGATGGCGATCTTGGACAATTAGGAGAGATAAGAGATAAATTAAAGGTAGAATTCAAGAAACTCGAGCCAGATCTAGTCATTGTGTTTGGTGATGTAACTAGCACATTATCAGCGGGATTAGCTTCAAAGTTATTAAATATAGATATAGCACATGTGGAAAGTGGATTACGTAGTGGAGATATGCTAATGCCCGAGGAAGTGAATCGTGTGTTAACCGACCATATTACCAAATATTATTTTATTACAGAACAAAGTGGTGTAGATAATTTGAAAGCGATTGGTGTTACAGAAAATGTATATTTGGTAGGAAATACGATGATTGATACACAAAAGAAATATTTACAACAAGCGTTAGATACTAAATATCATGAAACATTGGATGTAAAATCGAAAGGTTATGTGTTAATTACTCTTCATCGCCCTAGTAATGTGGATGATTTAAATAAATTGAAAGAAATATTTAATGATTTTGAAAACTTGAGTAAAACAGAAACATTAGTATATCCTATTCATCCTCGCACTAAAAACAATTTGGAAAAATTGGGTTATTTACAAAAAGTCCAAGAAAATCCAAATATTATATTGGATGAACCTTTGGGTTATTTGGAATTCACGTGTTTAATGGCTAATTGCAAATATTTGGTCACTGATAGTGGAGGATTACAAGAGGAAAGCACAGCTTTAAACATCCCATGTTTTACTTTACGTGAAAATACTGAACGATCTAGTACATTGATTGAGAATCATGGAACGAACCAATTAATAAGTAAAATTAGTGAAATAGAATTGAAAGAATGTAAAGGGTATATGGATTTATGGGATGGAAAAAGTAGTGAGAGAATTAATAATATATTAAGTAAAATACTGAAATCATCTCAAAAAAATATATTAATATGTTTTGGAACAAGACCTGAATATATCAAGGTAAAATCACTAATAGATAATTTACCAAATATTAAAACTTGTTTTACCGGTCAACATACAGATTTATTACAAAATATTAATGCTGATTATAAATTATCGATGGATAAAGAATTATCAGAAAATAGATTAAATAATATATTTTCAAATATTTTATCTTACAATATTTTTGAAGATATAGAATATGTAATGGTACAAGGAGATACAAGTACAGCATGTGCGATGGCATTATCAGCATTTAATCATGGGAAAAAAATAATTCATTTAGAAGCTGGATTAAGAAGTGGTAATTTAAAAGATCCTTTTCCTGAAGAAATGAATAGACAAGTTATAGGTAGAATAGCAGATATTCATTTGTGTCCAACTGAATTTAATAAAGAAAATTTACTAAAAGAAAATGTATCTGGCGTAATTAATGTAGTAGGTAATACAGGTTTAGATAATATATCAAGAGATGGATGTAAATATAATAATCATGTTTTAATAACAATGCATAGACGTGATAATCATCATAATATGGATAAATGGTTTGAAGAGTTAGAAAAATTAGCAATTAAATATCATGAATTAGAATTTATGATACCACTACATCCAAACCCAAAAGTTCAGAAACATAAACATATTTTTAAAAAAGTTAAAGTTGTTCAACCTATGTGCCATAGTGATTTAATATCTTATGTAAAAAAATCTAAATTTGTTATAAGTGACAGTGGTGGATTACAAGAAGAATGTAGTTATTTAAATAAAAAAATCATTGTATGTAGAAAAAGTACTGAGAGACCTGAAAGTATTGGAATACATACTTTTATGTGTAGTGAGCCAGAATTATTAGAAGATTTAGTGGATAATATTAATGAAAATTATGAAGTAGATGATGAGTGTCCTTATGGTAATGGCAGAAGTTGGGAGAAAATTATAAATATATTAAATAATAATACAATTAATAAATTAAATTCAAAAATCAGTTTTAATGGTAGACAAATTCTTGATAGTAGAGGCAATCCTACCCTAGAAGTTGATGTCTTATATAATAATAAATTAATTTCAAGAGAAGCATGTCCATCTGGCTCATCAACAGGAAGCAATGAGGCTATTGAATTAAGAGATAACAACAACGAATACTCCGGAAAAAGTGTTAAAAAAGCAATCGAAAATGTTCAAAAAATTGTAAAAAGTATAAAACCAACTTATGATTTATTAACAAATCAAATTAATTTTGATAAAAAATTATGTGAATTAGACGGAACAGATTTAAAAAATAATTTAGGAGGTAATACAACTACAGCAGTTTCTTTTGCAGCAGCAGCAGCAGCAGCAAATTTATTAAATATGGAATTATTTGAATACTTTCATGAAATTTATAACAAAAATAAGATATATACGATACCAACTCCTATGGTTAATATATTAAACGGAGGAAAACATGCTGGGGGTAATTTAAAAATACAAGAATTTATGATAATTCCAAATGAAAATTGGTCATTTGAAGATAAATTACACAATATAACAAAAGTTTATAAAAAATTAGGAAAAATATTAGTTAAAAAATATGGTATTAGTTCTAAAAATTTAGGCGATGAGGGAGGATTTGCACCTCAATTAGATAATGCATACGAAGCTTTATCTGTAATAGAAGAATCTATACATGATGCTGGGTTTGTAAGTGGTAAAGATATATTTTTAGCGTTAGATTGTGCATCGAATGAATTTTATGATTGTGAGAAAAAATTATATGAAATAGAAAATGGAGTATTTTTAACAAATATTGAATTGGTAGAATATTACAAAAAATTAATTCATAATTATCCTGCATTAATAAGTATTGAAGATGGTTTTCATGAATTTGATTATACTGGGTGGAAATTATTTAACAAAACTATGGGAGATAAAATAATGATTGTTGGTGATGATTTATTTACAACAAATATTAAAACAATAAAAAAGGGATTATTAGAAAATTGGGCAAATTGTCTTTTATTAAAAGTTAATCAAATCGGAACAATTTCAGAAGCAATAAATGCTTCTCAATTAATGAAAAATAAAGATTTAAATGTAATTGTGTCACATCGTTCTGGTGAAACCAATAGTTCATTAATATCAGATTTGTGTGTGGGTATAGGTGCAAAGTATATTAAAATAGGAGCACCGGCGAGAGGAGAACGAGTTGCCAAATATAATAGATTATTGCGTATTGAGGAATATATTACAAAAAAATTATAATAAAATTTTTGTATTTTATATTTCTCATTCGTATATATAAATGTGTGGTATTTTATTACATTTACGAAAAAAAACAGCAAATAAAGAAATTAATAATAATGATGCATTTATAGAAAGTTTAAGTTCAAGAGGTCCTGATAGTAACGGAATTATAAATTTTAATAATATTAGTTTGATACATACAAGACTAGCAATTCAAGATGAAACAGATAATGGAATACAACCGTATGAATTTAATGATTGTATAATAATATTCAATGGAGAAATTTATAATTATAAAGTTTTAGAAAAAGAATTTAATTTACAGGTAGATTTAGATACTGATTTAATTATAAAATTATATCAAAATAATAAAAATACTTTTTTTAATGAAATTTTACCAAAGTTTGATGGAATTTTTAGTTTTATAATTTTAGATAAAACATTAAATAAATTTTTCGTTGTTCGTGATATGGTAGGAGTAAAACCCTTATATTATTATGATGATTCAGAATTTTTATGTATTTCATCATCAATCAAAAGTTTTTCCAATTTAATTAATTTTGAAATGAATAAAAATAATGTATATGAATTTTGGAATTTTAGACAATGTTTAAATAATAAAACTATTTTAAATAATGTTGAAAATTTTAAGAATAGTCATTATTATGAGTTTGATTTAAATGGTAATTTAATTTCTAAAAAAAAATATACTAATTTTGAAGAACAGAAAAAAATGGAATATAGTTTAAATATTTTAAAAGAAAAAGTGAATAATTCAATTGAATATAACTTAATTTCAGACCCTAATGTAAAAGTTGGGTTTTTTTTAAGTGGAGGGTTAGATAGTTCATATATCTATAATTATTGTAAAATTAAGAAAAATAATTTGTACTCATATTCTATTGGATTTAAAAACTGTAATGAGTTTGAATATGTTAATAAACTAATAAATCATGAATCTAAACATAAAAATATAGAAATTTCTATTGAAGAATATTTAGATATAATGGTAGATTTAATTGATAATAAAGGATATGTCTTGCAAGTTCCTAACGAAGTTTTGATTTCAAGAATTTGTAAAGAAGCAAGACATGATTGTTTGAAAGTATTGGTTGGAGGTGAAGGTGCTGACGAATTATTTCATGGATATGGTAGAATATTTAATTTATTTTTAAAAAACACAGATGAAGATTTCATAGAAAGTTTTATTAATGAATATAGATATAGTAAAGATGATAATCTTTTTAAATTTAAGTATGATAAACAAAACATTTATAATTTTTTTAAACAATTTGATAACGATGAAATTCATAAACAGGATTTGATATCAAAAATATTTTTAAATTTTCATATAGAAGGATTGACAACAAGGTTAGATTCTGGTTCAATGCATAATTCAATAGAATCACGAGTTCCATTCTTAAATCAATCACTTATCAAGTATGTTTATAATAATGTACCAAGAAAAGAAAAAATAAAAAGAGATTATGATGAAAATATCAAATACACTGATTATAAAAATTTATCAGAAAACAAAGATATTCCAAAATATTGTTTAAAAAAAATAGCGGAAGAGATATTACCTTTCGAAAATATATATAGAAAAAAAGTTGGTTTTATAGTTCCTATAGAAGATATTGATAATAAATTTGTGCGTAATCTTGTTTTTAAAATTTTATCAAAAGGCTACATTAATAAATACAATTTTTTTAGTAAAAAAAATATATATGATAAAATATTCAGCAAATCCAAAGAATTAAAATATATTATATTTAATCTAATAAATTTTGAAATATTTATACAATTGTTTATTGAAAAAATACACATAGATAAAATTAAAACATTTATATTAAATAAAGATTTTACAGTTGGATATACCTGCGGTTGTTATGATATGTTTCATTATGGACATTTAAACCTTTTAAAAGAGGCAAAAAAACAATGTGATTTTTTAATTGTTGCAGTAACTACCGATGAAAAAGTTGGATATAAAGGAAAAACAGCAATTATAAAAGAATCCGATCGAAAAGCAATTGTTCAAGCGTGTAAATATGTTGATACTACAATATACCAAACAGATCATGATAAATTTGAAGCATGGAAAAAGTTAAAATATGACGCATTGATAGTTGGTGATGATTGGAAAGGTCACGAAAATTGGAATAAATGGGAAAAACAATTAAATGAAGTTGGTTCAAGGATTCATTATATACCATATACTAAAGAAATATCAAGTACTAAATTAAGAAACAAGCTAAAGAAATGAATTAACTAATTTTTATATTTTTATATTTTCAATATATATAGATGGAAGAATTCAAAAAAAACTTATTATCTAAAAATCAGAATTTTGAGATGGTATTATTTTTTAAATTAGTAATTAATTTTTTTGATGATAATAATATTAAATATTACTTATATGGAGGAACATTATTAGGAGCTATAAGAAATAATGGTTTAATACCATGGGACGATGATATTGATATTTGTATTTTAGAAGAAGATGAAAATAAATTAAGTAAATTAATTAAAACTGCAATAGATTATGGAATAGAATTAATTTATAATCCTATTGATACATGGGGTATAGAAAGAGATACATTTATTATGTATCCAATATATAAAACAGAATATACTGTATTTTGTGATATATTTATTTATAAAAATACTGGAAATAATCAATTTAATTATAAAAGTTCTATGTATATAAAACATTTTCCTGGTAGGGAAATTCATTTGAATGACTTTTTAAATTCTACAAAAAAATATATATATGATTTTGAAGTAAATATAATTGATAATTATGAAAAATATTTTCAAAAATGTAATTTCAAAAATTATAATGAATTATGTATTATTTATCCTAGACATACTAATTCATCTTTAAAAGAAAAATTAACATTTCAAGGAACTAATTATGCATGTTATCAATATGAAATTAATTTAGAAGATTTAAATAGTTCAATTTTAACAATTTTAACTGAAATTAAATTGCGCACCAAAAATTTTGATGTAAACTTTTATAGACAAAATAATGAGGATATTGCGTTCTATACAGATGATGAATTATTTATTCATTGGACGAAATACGGATATTATGAAGGTCGAAAATCACATAATTAAATTTTATTCATTAAAAATATTATTATATTTTTAATGAATAATATTATATAATATTATTTAATGATAAAATGATATACTTTTAATTTTTGTATTACGTATATCTGTTGGAATAATATTAATATATCTTATTTTGTGTTTATCAGGAATAATTACTTCAATATTAATTTTACTATTTTCAAAATTAACAATTTCTTCATGCAAATCATAATATAATTTATTATTTTCATCTAATAAATCTAATTGTTTATTAAAAGTAAAATTAGAAAGTTCGTTTATATTATGTAATTCAATAACTAACTTAAATTTACTTAATTTATTATCTAATATATGTAATCTAAAAAATAAATTATTATTAAAATTAACATTTTCTAAATTACTTTTCAATTCACTCGTTTTATGAGAAACATTACTTTTATCAACTAATATGAATTTGAAATATTTTCTCATATTGTTTATATCAGACGTAACATTTCTATAATTTATTATATTTAATTTAATACTGTTATCGGTCTCTTGATATAAGTTTGAAATTATATTATTCAAGATAATTGCGTGGGAATTAATTGAATAATGGCTTTGTATAAATTCATGCCCTTTTTCATTATTCAATATAATTCTGTTTTCTAGAATTCCTATTATTTTTTCTGAAAGTTCTTTATGATTCTGGGATTCAAATAAACAAAATAATTCATTATATTGATTTTCCTTTGCAAAATCATAACATTCTTTTATTCCGATAATATCACTAGCTATAATTTTTGTGTTACAAGATAATGCCTCACATAATATAACTGGAAAACCTTCTAATGTGGATGGAATACATAATATTTCAAATTCATTTAACAATTCATTTACCTTACTAGTAGAATTGTAAAAATTAATTGTTACATTTAACATTTTCGATAATTCAATATATTCGTTTTTCATTCCATCATCTTTTCCATATATACATAATTCGTATTTATCTAGTAATTTACTGTTTTTGATTAAGTTAATAGCTTGAATAAAAATATCAACTCCTTTAAATTTATTATATGATCCGATTATTCCTATTCTTGTCCTTATTTTATTATTAGGTTTAAATAGTTGTGTATTAATTGGATGGTTTAATTTATAGATTTTTGTTTCATCAAAGTTAGAACAATTCTTTATATGTTCTTTTAAAAAATTAGAATGAGTTATAATACCATTTAAAAAATGTTTTTTATTATCATTTGTATCTTCTCTATGAACAAATTCAATTATAGTTTTTTTTTTTGTTAATTCATCATAAGCATTTTGTACAAAATTAGGAACCCAATGAGAAATAATAACATCATAATCATCTAAATATTCAATTACTTCATTATAAGTTTTCAAATTTTGAGTGAATTCAAAAGGTTTATTATTATGATCTATTTTACCATTACAAATAAAAACATCACATCCTAACAGTTGTTTATGTAAATTAATAATACTCTCAACACCACCATTTATACAATTCTTTGTAATGATTGCTATCTTTTTTTCTCTAATATCAAATTTTTTTATTATGTCTATTATTTGTTTGTCCCATTTTGTTTTCAAAAACGATTCCTTTACTATATTTTTGGCATTGTTACATATCTTTTCGTGTATACTATCATAATTATCTATAATATATTTTAATTTATTGCATATACTTTCCTTAGTGTTATCACATAAATATCCATTAAAATTATCAATTATTAGATTTGGTAATCCGCCAACATTTGTAGATAATACTATATTATGTGTAGCCATACCTTCAATACAGGATAAACTTGTTCCCTCGGAAGCAATGGTAGGAATAACAACAATATTTGATTTTCTATAATAGTTAATGATTTTATCGAAATCTGTGGTAATGAAAGAGAACCTTTTATCAATTGATTCTAGATTTCTCAGGATGTTACCATCTTCACCATCTCCACACCATATAAAATTTACATCGTCTTTTATATTATCTAATAAATATGGAATTATTTTCGACCCGCGATAGATATTTGCTCTTCTAGGGAATAATATGGTTAATTTATCATCATAGTTCTTGTCTTCTTTATTTGTAATAAATTCATCACTAACAAAATTAGGTACATAATGAAATTTATTACTTTGAAAGCTATAACCCCATACACTTCTTACAAAATTAATATAATTTGTATCAACACAAATGATTTTCTTACATTTAATAATTTGTAGTTTCAATAAATGGTAATACTCACTATTCTTTTCTTTTCTATCAAACCATATACCATGATTAATCAATAATGAATTTCTTATAATATTATTAGAACAACATAGCTCAGGCATCATATAAATAACAAAATTGTATTTATCTTTAATATAGCCATTTATAAAACTTGAAAACCCAATTGCAAACTCATCATTATATTTAAACTTGTTTTTATGAATATTTATTTTAGCTCCATTATAATGCATAACTAAGTCCTCATTACCTAATTGATGAATTTCAATATCGAAATTGGAGTTTTTTAGTATTCTAACCAGTTCATTACAATATCTTTCACCACCACCTATACTAGGTTTTAAAGTAGTCCAGTTTAAATACATGTTAGTAACTATACCAACTTTAGGTCTAAATACAAATGGTTCTTTAATATTAAACATTTTATTATATAAATTGTCACAAACATCACTATAAGTTATAATTTCAGTAACATCCATATTTACATTATGTTTAATTATTTCTTTTCCTGATGCCATATATTCCCATAATTTACATGGATTCACATATTTTGTTAATTCACAATCTTTAAAAGGTAAAAAACATTTATCAAACCAACTCAAGTAATATGACAATTCATCGTATGATTTATGATCTAACCACGTTATATTTGAATGTTCAAATCTCATATTATATTTCGTATTTCCTTGTATTCCACCAATCATTATAATATGATATTTATTTTCATCTGCATGTTTTCTAATAATGTCATAATCTAACCATTCTGAAAAAGCTCCGTAATATCCTAATAATGGTTTATCTGTTTGTGGAAAGTCTATTGGTCTTTGACCAATTTTATTTTTTGCTTGTGAAAAATGTTCATAATCACACGCATTAGATATGTAAGTATATTCTCTATTATTATCAATTTCATTTAAAAAATTAATTAAATCTGGATGGGAATAAATTACATAATTAGAATTTTTTACGCATTTTTCTAAATTAAGTTTCCATACTTCAAACTCACCTATCGGAGCATCAATTAAATCATATATTTTTTTATATTCTGACTTATCAGTAATTTCATTATATAATCGTGAATCAGTAAAATACAAGTATTTATCATTATTGTTTATAAAATTAAATACACAATCTTTTAGATGATATGGAACAATTAATACTCCGTATTTTTCATCAATTTCCACGTTTTCTATATTACCTATAAATACTTTGTTGAATATTTTATCAAAAAATCTCATTATTTGCTGAGGTCTTTGAAATAATATTTTATAATTTGTCTTGGAGTAATAAACTATATTAGCTTTATCATTATTTAAAAAATTCCATATTTTTAGTATATTTTTTTTTAATTTAATAATATTCTCATTTTCTTTAACATATAATGAGTCAGGATGTCTAATATAATCAATTAATGTATCATCTTCATACTCATATTTGACTCTCCCAGTTTTAAAAGTTCTGATAAGATATTCCCAATCTTCACAACCATTTATGGTTGTATTGTATAATCCTATTTTTAAAATTGCTTCTTTTGTCCACATAAAACTGGCACAACCCTTAAAATCATTGATTAAATTTTCAATATTATATTTTATATTTATTTTTTTTGTTGTATTATTAATTTTATTTACTAAATTAAATGATGAATATTTAAAATAATTATTATCATTGATTAATTTTTCTAAAAAATCGTCATGATAAATATTATCATCTGAAATCCATGTAAAAAAAGAATATTTATTTGTTTTATCATCTTTTAAAAATTGTATTCCTTTATTTAATGTATTAGCAATATTCAAGTTTTTTTTATTTTCTTTAAAAATAAGATTTAAATTTTCTTTATATTTATGTTTAATATTATTTAAAGTTTCTTTATGGTGATTATTTGATCCATCATCTATAATGAGCAAATGATAATATTTATAAGTCTGTTTATTTATCATGTTGATAATATTTTCAATATTTTCAGATCTGTTAAACGTTGGTAAAACTATTAAAACAAAATATGGGTCATTACTTATATAATTATCTATGTTCCAATTAAATTGTTTATATAATTTATTAATATCACTTCTAGGTGTTATCGATGAATTATCTAAGTCTGATATTATTACATTAGGTTCATAAACATATGTTTTATATTTTTCTTGTAAAATAAGTAAGCATATATCACTCGGTAGTAAATTTAAATTTAATAATTCTAAATAATCATCAAACACATTATTTTTTAAATAAATCGCAAACGTGCCTGTTATATTTTTACATTTATATTGAGAATTATTTACAAAATAATCTTTATGTTTAGATGCTCCAAAATAAATAATATCCGCATTTTTTTTTATATTATTAAAATTTGAAAGTAGTTTTTTTATATTATTATGAAATAACACATCATCTTCAAATATAACTAATTCACTTAAATTTCTTTCTTTAGCATTATTAATAATATTAATAAATGAGTTAATATGACCATATTGGTATTTATTATTAATTCTTTTATGTAATTTATCAACATATTTATTTAATACTTTCGTAATTTGTAATTTAAAAGTACCATTATAATTATCTAAAATCACAGAATCCGGTTTGTTTATAATTGCTTTAATATTTATATCTATAACATCTTCTATTTTTTTACATTTAAAAGAAATTATATTTTTAATATTAATATTATTTGTTACATAACTAAGGCTTTTGTGAGGATTAAAAAATTTAGACCCATAAAGAAAATAAACATTATCTAATGAAAAAAAATTATTGAAAATACTTTGTATTATTTGTAACCCATACATTTCATACTCTTTCACCTTTGTGCTAACTTCTCCATTATCACCCCATCCATTTTTACGCCAACATATACCAATATCACTTGTTGCAATTTCATAACAAGCATCTCTGTGACTCAAATTATGTTTAAAAGTAATACCTTTTACTCCTTCTTTAATATATTTATTGACTTTTTCAGTGAATTCTTGGGTTCCATGTATTTTTCCATAGACTATTTTTAAAATTACTTCTGGACGTTCTAGATGTATTTTTTTGAATTCTTCGATATTTTCCAATATATTTTCTTCATCACGAAGAGTTCCGCAATATATTAAACGTATTTCTTTGTCGTTTCTCTCTTCAATATTAAATTCATACTTATATGAAAATGGTTCTACAATATGTATTTTATTTTCTCGAATATTATTTTCAATATATAATTGTTTTAATTTATCACTTTGAGTAATTATACTTAAAAACTGATTATTCATTTTTTTTATTGAACCTACATGAACATCAAGTCCATATAATATTGTTTTTGACAAATATGGTTTACCTATTAAATTCTCTAAAATTTCATGATTTCGTATAAAAATGATGTTATTATTATTTGCTTGTATATCTAATTCTTCAACTATCTCTCTATTATTTTCTTTAATTATTACTGTATAATTATTAGATTCCAAATTTCTTGTAAATGTTTGTGATACAGGATACCTAGATAATAATGTTATTTTATTATTATTTTTCATTAATAAGTTCATATAATTGGATATCATAACGGTATCTCCTGCTGTAACATTTAAATTCGAACTAGGATTTATTAATATATTTATATTTTTCATTTCTAATATTTTTATATCTAAATTTTCTTTATCTTGTGCTTTAAATATTTTGAATTCTTCAAATACCTTTCGATCTTTAAATGGAACACGCTTTTCTTTATAGCCATGTTTATTTAAATGATTCCATGCACTTATATAGTTTTCTATACCATTTGGTTTTAGATCTATGCTCTCATTAATGTATAATTCCCAATCAAATTGTTTTTTGAAATATTCTTCATCCATTATATAATATTATGATATATAATATTATTTTTTTTGATTACTAATTTTTAATTCTACTTTTAATTATAGATACGATATCATCTAAAGTTTTCCACTTAATACCATATTCACTGTGATTATGTATAACTGGTATATTCATGGCTTCCATTTCTTGAACCATATTAGCGTTACCATCTCCGTGTGTTAATCGTAACCCAATAAAACATTGTTTATATATATGTGGCATCATTTCATATTCTAAATTTAGTTCTTCACTGAATATAAAATCGTAATCTGGTAAATTTTCTACAACTTTATCGTAATATTTTTTACCATAAATGTCGCCATTATCATGTTTTTTTTTAACACCATTATAAATAAATATTTTATCACCATATTCAGTAATCGGTTTAAATAATTGATAATCAACTATATTAAATAATATTTGAATAGAATCTATCTTATATTTTTTTAATCTAGATGTAATATTATCAGAAATTGAAATTAATATTATATCATCTAATTTTAATATTTTTTTTAACAAAGCTAAATTATCAATATCACTACCCCCAAATATAATATATTTTATTCCATTATGGTTTGAAATATTTTTATAATCATCATCTGTATAAAGACCAAAAAAACATGATGGGACATTGTTATTATTCTTATTATATTCGCATAAATTATTTTGGAATAATATTCGCTTCTTTAAATGTGACAAAGAATCTGATATATAAATTTGTTTTATAAAATGTTTATTAATTAATTCTGTAAAATCAGGATTTTCACTTAACCCTTTTAATCCATTATTTTCATTAATTGTTTGAGTTAATACTTCAGATATATATATACAATCCGAATTTTTATAAGATGTTTTTATTAATTTATTATAAAATATATAATCGGAACCTTGTTGAGAAACCCAACGAGACTTATTTTTATTTACAACATTAAAACATATACCATTAGTATCTATATCACCTTTTTTTAATAAATCAATATTATTTGGAAATATAATAATGTTTTCATTTATTTTTATTTTCCAAATGAGTATATTGTTACTATTTGCTTGTATTATATTATTATATATAATTTGTAAACTATTAGATGAGGTGAATTCGTTATCATCATCCATAAAAATTATCCAGCCATTTTCTACTTTATCTAATAATTCATTACAATATAAATTATAGAAAAACGGTTGATTACAATCTATATAATCAACTGAAAATAATGTAATATTTTCATATTTTGAATAATTATTTAGATATTCTAGACATCTAATATCATCATAACAAATATATATTTTTATTTTCTCCTTATCTATATTTTGATTTAATATACTATCTATACATTTTAAAAAATAATTAGGTCTGTAACTATTTCGTATAAGAATATTAATAGTGTTTTTTCTTGTCATTTCATTGATAATATCATTATTATGTTTTTTTTTATCTAATGCTAATTTTTTTTTTATTTCAATATCGCTATTTATTTTTTTTAATTTATCAATATCTGATAAATAAGATATTTTATTATTGTCAATAATATCTAATTGAAAAATTAAATTATCATTAATTTTTTTAATCTTATCAGTTTCGTCTATTTTATTTTTATACAAGTTTGTTTCCTTTATAATATTAATTTTTTGCAATTTTTTAAATTTTTCATCTTCGATTATCTTTTTATATTCTAATATTTGGTTATCATAACTATTAATGTCATTATTTAATGAATCAGATAATTGTTGGTCTATATTATCAAAATCTAAATGCAATGTTTCTATTTTATCTTGTAATTCTTTTTTCATTATAGCTA